>OHAW01000385.1_pt1 | contig 22532 bp, 18 predicted proteins | sample 1577221 | NCBI WGS metagenome assembly OHAW01 (sample SAMEA3879583, study PRJEB24766) | human gut metagenome | biome: human-associated habitat; feature: feces | place: USA | collected 1985/1987 | reverse complement strand
GTCCAGTTCATAGTCAATACATTAATATATATATATATATATCTTTGCAGGCTCAAAAAAGAAGTGACGAATTCAGTTCTCAGCATGGACTGAATTGAAGACTGATATGTATAATGATTTTGGTAAACGTTCTATGAAAAGTTTCGTAGCACTTATAGTTTGTCTGCTTGCGTTTTCCATTTGCCCGGTCAAGGGCCAGAACGTAGCGCTCAAGACAAATGTCCTCTACGATGCGACGACTACGGTCAATGCCGGTGTCGAATTCTCGATTGCTCCGAAATGGACGATGGATATTTCCGGCAACTATAACGGATGGAGTTTTTCAGACAACAGAAAATGGAAACATTGGCTCGTGCAGCCGGAAATCCGCTGGTGGTTCTGCAACAAGTTCATGCGCAGTTTTCTCGCCTTTCATCTTCTCGGCGCCCAGTACAATGTCGGAAATCTCCCGACAGACTTCAAGGCATTCGGCAAGGATTTCTCCTCATTGAAAAACTACAGGTACCAGGGCTGGATGGCAGGGGCCGGAATCGGCTATGGTTACGACTGGGCCCTGTCCAGGCATTTCAACCTGGAATTTGAACTCGGAATGGGTGTGATATACACCGGATACGAGAAGTACGATTGCCCGCAGTGCGGCAAGAAAGTCGATGAAAATCAGAAATTTATGATAGCGCCAACAAAGGCTGCTCTAAGCCTTGTTTACCTCTTCTAATAGGACATTGACATGAAAAATATATTTGCAATCGTAGCAGTTGTCATCTCAACTGTCTTTACAATGTCTGCCCAGACATTTGCAGACGGGCAGGTTGAGGCTCAGAATGTATGCCTCGAGAAAGTTTCAGGAACTGTGATGCTGAGTTTTGACCTTGATGTGAGCAAACTGACTCTCCCCGCTAACAAGGGCTTTGTGCTGACTCCGATAATTGCCGGAATATCAGATACATTGAGACTCCCCGCAATCGAAATGCTCGGAAGACTCCGCCATATATATTGGCAGAGAAACGGGGTTACGGCAACACAGGACCCTCTTGTTGTGGCCCGACGTCATAATGGCGACCCGCAGGTGGAGCACTATGCCTACAAGATTCCCTATCAGCCGTGGATGAAAGGTTCAAGACTTTTTATTGAACAGGCTGACTGCAGATGTGCCCAGAAGTTGGGAAACGGAACATTGACAGTCCCGTCAGAAGAACTGGAACCGGAGGTGGAAAAAACTCCGTCAGAAGAGCCAGTGGAGTGGGAATTCGCTTACATCATGCCTCAGCCGGAGGCCGTGAAACAGCGTGCGGAAGAAGGTACGGCACGGCTTAACTTCGACGTGGACAAATATGACATAAGACCGGATTTCGGAAACAATGCTGCGGAACTGAGGAAAATAAGAGAGACTATCGACCTTGTAAGAAATGACAGAGACGTGAAACTCACCGGAATATATCTTCATGGTTATGCCTCTCCGGACGGCCCTTATGCGCATAATGCGGAACTGGCCAAGAATCGTACGCGCGCACTGGAAAAATACCTTGAGAACTATTATAATGAGTTGAGCAGTAGCCTTTTCTCGGTGAATTCCACCCCTGAAGACTGGAAAGGATTCAGAGAATTTGCGGATACTTGCGGCTTCCCTGGAAGATGGGATGTGCTCAATATCATCGACAGCAATATGACTCCTGACGAAAAAGACTGGACTATTATGATGCGCTATACTACGTTCTACAAGAATGTAGTGCTTTCTGTCGCTTACCCGTCACTGCGCCGCACAGACTACAAGGTCACATACGACGTGCGTAATTTCAGCCTTGAAGAGGCCCGGAAAATTATCAGAGAACGTCCACAGAAACTGTCCCTGAACGAGATGTATCTGGTTGCGAACTCTTATGTAGAAGGAAGCGATGACTTCAACAATGTCTTCGATGTCGCAGTCAGGATGTTCCCTGAAAGTGAAATTGCCAATGTCAATGCAGCCTGCGTGGCTCTCGAAAACGGCAATATGAAGGATGCCGCAAGATTTCTGGCCAATGCGGGGGATTCTCCCGAGGCCAAGAATGCCAGAGGCGTATTTGCGGCAATGAACGGAGACAATGAAGCTGCATTGGAACTGTTCTCACAGGCAAGTTCACTTCAGGCTGCGCGCAACAACTATAAGAAAATCAAAAACAATTAAATCCTATATTATCAATGAAAACAGGTAAACTTATTTCTATCGCTCTCTTGAGCCTTGCTGTGGCTTGCTCTAAAGAGAACGTCACCTCTAATCAGGGAGGTTCTGATGCAAATCAGTACATGGCTGTGGATATCGCTATGTCAGTCGGCTCTTCTACCAAAGCTCCTGCGGACTATCGCGACGGATCAGAGGCCGAGAGCACTGTAAATGTGAAAAACTCCATTTTCCTTTTCTATGATGCATACGGCAACTTCCTTACCTCCGGTGTCATTTCTGCCACTGACGGCTCTGTGGATAAGAACGGAAACCTTATATTGAGTACTGCTAATTCCCCATTCGTAGAGAATGAGTCTAAAGCTGTTATCGTGCTCGGTCCTACCCGACTCCGTCCTGCACTCGTGCTTGCGGTTCTCAACTATGACAATTGCGACGCTCTCAAGAATCTGTCGCTTGCTGATGCTCACTCACAGGTGGACAATAGAGAGATTTCAACTGAAGCAGGCAAGTTCACAATGACCAATTCCGTATATGTTGACGGAAAGAATATCGTGAATGCAACTCCGATTGCAGCTTCTTCCGTAAAGGAAACAAAGGAGGAAGCTCTCAAGACTCCTGTCCAGATTTATGTGGAGCGCGAGGTTGCCAAGGTGAACATGAAAGCCAAGGACGGCTTGAAACAGACTGCAGAAGGAAAAATATGTTTCGAGACTCCAAATGCAGAAAGTGTTCTCGACGGTGTCAAGGTTTCTGCCCGTATAGTCGTTGACGGTTGGGCAGCAAATGCTTTCAACACCACTTCATATCTTGTGAAAGATGTTCCGACTTCATGGCTTGTTACAAATCCTTTCGCGAACTGGTTTGACGAAGCAGCCAAAAGGACATTCTGGGCTCAGGACCCTAACTACTCAGGCTCAGAGGAGTATGTTTTCGGCCGCACGCCTGAGGGAGAGCCGGGAACATACAAGAATGTCAAGTATCTGTCTTGGGAAGAAGCCACTCTGAACAAGGTCGATACATACAACTACATGTATGAAAATACTACTGACAAAGCATCCGCAAGAGTAAATGGCGGTGAACTTGCCAATGTTCCTACCATTCTCATTGCGGCACATGTGGAGACAGCGAAGACCGGAGCTGACTGGGAAAGGCAGGACATCTACAAGTTCGGCGGTCTTTTCTACACGGATGCTTCATTGAGAAATTATGCTGCCGAGCAGATTCTCAAGGGAAAACTGCATTGGGAATATACCACAGCAGAAGGCTTGAAAATCGCTTCTGTGGCTCCGGATCAGGTAAAAGCAAAATTTGTTGCTAATGTTGCAGACAACTCAGGTTCCGTCAAAGTCGAAGTTGAAGCAGTTACAGCCCCTGCCGAAGGTGCAAAACTCATGAAAGAAGACAATTCTGTAATCGAGTCGGCTGTCTGGGCCAAGACTGTTGAGGACATTCTCAACGGCGAGAATGGTTTCAATATTGCCAAGAAAGAGCTTGTATGTTTCAAGAACGGTATGTGCTACTATCAGGTGCCTATCAAGCATAACCAGACTGCCGAGGATGTCGCTTACGGTACTGTGCGTAACCATATCTATGAACTCACACTTTCCAAGATCGCCAAAATCGGTAATCCGGTATTCGATCCGAAGGAGAAACTCGTCCTTATCCCTGGAGAAGAGAAGAACTACTACGTATCTGCAGAACTCAAGGTTCTCAAATGGCGAGTTATTACTCAGGATGTTGTAATTGAGTAATCTGTAATTGCTGTCGGCACAGACAGTGAATTTTTCGGGCGGACGGCCTTGACCGGCTTTCCGCTTGCCAAAGACCGGAGTCGTTCCGGCAAAAGTAGAAAAACAATGAACAGAAAGGCTGATATAATGAAATTGTCGAAGCGTATCCTCGCAGTGACGGCTCTTTGCAGCATCGCTGCAATGACGGGCTGTGTGTACGATGACATTGACGGCTGTCCTACACGTCGGTACGTTCAGATTCGATATGACAAAAACCTCAAGTCAGCGGATGCCGCTTCGTCAGAAGTGAAATCCGTGAACATATATGCTGCAGATAAAGATGGAACGGTGGTTTATGTGAAAACATCATCGGCTGCAGAATTGTCAGAGAACGGATATCAGGTGAATATCAGCGACTTGCCGTCTGGAAACTATACATTGGTAGCCTGGGCGGAAGGCGAGCAGAGGAATCCCGATTCCTATATGCCGATTTCTGTTATCCCGGGAAAGACTCATGTCAATGAACTCAAACGTATAATTAAACGTAACCCGTCCGGTGAGGTAGAGAAAGACTTGACCCCGCTTTTTCACGGAATGGCTGAAAATGTGGACCTTACGGACTTCAGGACAGGTGGCGTTTGCCGCGCTGCGCTTTCCCTTACCAAGAATACCAACAATGTGAGAGTCATTCTCCAGCATCTTTCCGGTGAGCCTGTGGATGACAAGAATTTCAAGTTCTTTATCACGGAAGACAACGGTACGACAGACTGGAACAATACATTGACGGTATCAGACTCAGTGAGTTACAAAGCCTGGTCAGTAAGCTCAGGAAGCGCAGGCATTGACAAGACGGCATTGACACGTGACGTCCAGACTGAAATAGGCGTGGCTATGGCAGAACTTACCGTGGGGCGTCTTGTAAAAGGACACAGGCCGATACTTAATGTCTATAATACGCACGGAGTCAGAGTCATTTCCATTCCGCTGATAGATTACGCCCTGCTGATAAAGGGACACTATAATTCGACAATGTCCGATCAAGAATATCTGGACAGGCAAGATGAATACAATCTGACTTTTTTCCTGGATAAGGAGGACCGTTGGGTTAGTTCGAGCATATTGATCAATTCCTGGAGAGTGATACTTGACGACATAGATATTTAGGATAATGTAGATGTTGATGTCCTGTATAAATAAACTGGTTGCAGTCAATGCCCGGTGTGCGAAGATGGTCACGGCAGCACTTGCCGCGCTCATCCTGACTTCGTGCATATATGACAGCAAGCCGTGCGATATCGAGTATCCCGATAACGTGCCGGCTTACCTGACTGTAACTCTTAATACAGGGGACGTCAGCAACAAGATTCCTGGCAGGACAAAGACTTCATTGGCAGAAGCGGATATGGAGTCAGGCATTGAATCTGAATTACTTATACACTCCTACAGAATCTGGATCTTCGCATCGAGAGAGTCCGGAGACGGAGCGCAGCCGATAGGTTTTGCGGAACAGACTGGACTTGCCGGCACGGAAAATCGAGTCGTAAGCATAAAACTCCGTACCGGAAAAATGAACGGTGTCGATATATTTGTTCTTGCCAATGCGGATGGCTGTTCCGGACTGATGTCTGGAGACGGGAGCGTGATGACAAGAGGACAGCTCAGAACCGGAACCGTAAGCGGATTCGGCATCAGTTCTGATATGAAACCTGAGGTGATGGCGGTCCCTTCTGCTGGCCTTCCTATGTCGAGGGCGCTGACCAATGTCCCGCTTCAGAAGTATGTGTCTGAAAGCATTGACCTGAAAAATTCTATAGAGATTCCTCTTCTTAGGGCAGTGTCCAAGTTTCAGTTCTATATAGCCAAGGCAGCGGGAAATGCGGACATCGACGGTCTCAGTGTCCTCAATGTGGAATTTGGAAAAGCCGAGGCTTCTGCGACCGGTGTTTCCGGTAATTTCATCCCTCAGACAGCATTGGCCTTTACGCGGTCGGTGGATTTTGCTGATGTGAAGAGTCTCGATTATTTGTACACATCATCTGAGTTCCTGCCTGAAAATGTGGGCTATTATTCCAAGACGGTCAGATATGCAGGCAGTTCAAATGTCTTGTTCAAGGCAGCGGACATAAGTCCGGTCAAGGATCCCACCGTTTTCAGAAGAGGCTTGGACGAAAACGCGCAAGCCTACGCTGAAAGAATGAGAAATGCAGGTCTGACATCTTTCTCTTCGTATTTTTTGGAGTCCGGTCAGGCGCTTAGGGGAATTGTCAACTATCAGTTCTCTGCCAACAAATCCAGGAAAGTTTCCTTCAACATTGCCCCTGGCGAGTTCCTCAGAAATCACGAATGCATCATATATGCCTATGTCCTGAACGGGCGGGTGGAGGTGGAAACCACGCTGAAGTATCAGGTAATCGACTGGAAGAGCAAAGAGGACGTTAACATTGATTTCAACTGATTATGAAGTTCAGGTTTTTACATATTGCCATATTGACAACTGTCCTGCTGTGGGCTGCTACCTCGTGTATATGGGAAAAGGGAACTGACGTTTATGAGGATGATGTCGTAGTGGTTTCCTTGCCTGTGGAGAATCCTTCTTCAGAGTCCTATTCGGTGGATACCAAGGCGACCGATGCAGAGGAAAGGGCGCTGAAAAATCTGTATGTGTATATTTTCAATGAAAGTGGAGCATTGAAAGGCTTTGCGGCATTCAACAGCGGACTTAACCAGTCCACATCGGACACAAAAGGCAAATACGGAACAGTAAAAGTCAAGACCACAGCCGGGCGCTCATACATCTATGCTGTCGCAAATGTCTATCAGGAAGGAACTTATCCTCTCAAAACCACTATGAAGGACGGTATCAGGGAAACAATATCGCCTTCGGATGGCCTTCCGATAAATCTTTCTTGGGAAGCGGTAATGGATGGCAACGTGAACTTCACTCGCAAGCAGTTTTTGGCGCTTCCGTTCAACCGCAAGCCGGAAACAATTCAGGTTTCCAGCAGTTTCCTTATGACTGGGGCGGCTAATGGAGGTAATGTGGTGAATATCAATAAAGAAGGTCGTGTCGAGACTACATCTTCCGGCAATGAAGATATGATCCGACTCACTCGTGTCGTCTCCAAAGTCCGTTTCAATATCGGCATTGCCCGTGGTGAAGTGGGGAAAAACTTCAAGGCTGAGCAATACCGCATTGTCAATGTCGCCTGCGTCGGCCCTCTTTTCTCTTCCGACGATGCCGGCATCGAGAAAATCTATTCTGTCGAACCGGTACAGACCAATTTCAATAACATATCCGGAATTTTCGCGCCAAATGATGTGGATGCTTCCGGAAGGCAGTATTTCGAGGTGTATCTGCCTGAGAATAAGCAGAATGCGGTCAATAAGGTGACTAAGTGGCACGAGCGTGAGGCTGACGGGATGTCTATACCGAAAGCTTTTGTCAATGCCCCTGCGTTCGGAACTTACGTGGTTATCGACGGAACATATACCGAGCAGACCACAAGTTACACCAGAAATGCGGCTGTTACGTATTACGTTCATTTGGGAGACTGTACAGCGGATGTCAATGACTATAATGTGGAGAGGAATTCCACATATACGTTCAATGTCTCCATTTCAGGCGTGGACAATATTATTGTCGAGGCAAAGCAGGAAAACCAGACGCAGGAACAACCTGGAGCGGAGGGTATCGTGATGGAATATGGTACTGCAGGGAAGACACTTTCATTGGACAGCCATTACGAATATATGGTGATGCGCTTCTATATGAACGATATCAAGATGTTGAAGGATAAGGGCTTAGGCTATGTGTATCAGATTTCCGATCTCGGCAATCAGTCAGAAGTTATGATGGTGACAGACAAGGTGACCGGAAACTTGAATGGCGCCACTACTGACTGGGTGGAATTTGCCATAGGCGGTACATATTCATCCTCGGCAACAGAGCGTGGAACTGCGGTAGCTTATCCTGGAAAAGGAAAATCGTCGCTTTACAACATCAACTCTTTCCTTAAACTACTCTATGACAATGCGGATGTCATAACTTTCTGGTCAGGCGGATCCAAGGCAAATCCATACATTGATGTTACATGCTTCATCGACGAGAATTATTATCCGTCCAAGTCATGGAACGAGTATGTTAATGATGTCCCTAAGAGAACATTCTATGTAGCCAACTCGGTCAGTGAAAGTAAGGATAACAGAAGTGTGTATGCCACAGTCGCTTACGGACTTAATCAGTGTAATATCCAGACTTTCTATGATAGAGCCAATGCCGGAACTGTGGTTGCCTACGGATGCGAGACTACGAATGATGAGGCAGGGAAGGGCTTTTCTGCGGCTCCGGTTTCCAGTGGAACCGACAGCTGGAACGGAAGGAACAATCAGATCAGCGATTTGTCGCAGTCTAACTACCGCATTTCATGGAAAGATCTGGCTTCAAACAAGAGGTTCTACCGTGCCTGTATGTCCAGAAATAGGGATTTGAATGGTGACGGAGTTATAGATGATAATGAGATACGCTGGTATGCGCCTACGCTCAAGCAATATGCAGGACTCTGGTTGGGAGAGAATGTCATCAGTACGGACAGCCGTCTGTTCAACAAGCCTACTTCAATCTTGGGAAACGCACCGTACAATGATTATGCGGGTGGTAACCGTATGATATACTGGACTTCCACAAAAAATGTCTGTGATTATTTTGCGGAAGAAGGTATGGCCACCAATAGTGCCACATCCGGGAAGTGGTCTGCTTCTTATCTGAGATGCGTACGCAATCTCCAGTCATACGATGAAGGCTATGACAAGACTCCGAGCGAGTATTATACTTCCACCAAACAGGATGGTTATACGAAACTGTCGCTCGATAGAATCGATGCGAGCGCATTGAATGTTTCCGGAGAACAAGGCGAACTGAACAATCATAATGAACGTCAGGATGACAACAAGCCTGCAAAAAGTTTTCTTGTCGCATCCCAGATTCTTTCAGGTACAATGCAGACAGTTGTAGAAGGGACATATACTTGTGCACAGAATTATACATATGACTCGAATTACAAGTGGCGAGTTCCAAACCAGCGCGAGTTTATCCTGATGTATCTGGCAGGGCAGGGGGCAAACTACAGCACTTGCCGTACAGGTTTCTCAAATTCTGCATTCCGATATGGCTGGCAAACTCAAGGAAGCCTCATTACGATGTTGTATCCAGCTCAGAAAACATATGGTGTCAAAGTTCGCTGTATCAGCGTGTTGCAATAATCGTTTCTAAATTTGTCACAGATTTTCTGCACTCGTTTATGTGAATTTTCGCATTGATTTTACCACCGTATGTAGATTTTTACCGACTATCTTACACGTCATTCTAAATTTTTAGTCTTTACTTTGCAACCAGAGTCCGGGACGAACGTATAAATTGGTAACCGGACGTCTTCTAATAAAAACTGAGAATTTAGAAGCTGATATAGATAGATTGGATCTATTGCTTCTGACCCCCAAGAGATACGGATGTGAAAGTTCGTATCTCTTTGCCTTTTTAGGGGGCATGCTTTTGGATGCCGCTGTTTATTTCTTTATGAACAGAGTCTCAGGACAAAGTTCTGAAATCGATTCCCTGTGCGTGATTATGATAAGAGTCTTGTTCTGTGAACACTCACGCAGATTTGCAATCAGCGCTTTTTCGGTTTCCGCGTCCAGAGCTGAAGTCGGCTCGTCCAGAAGCAGAATGCCGCCCTGTCTGAGCAGTGCTCTCGCTATGGCGATTCTCTGGGCCTGTCCCTCGCTGAGACCTGCTCCGGATTCCCCGCATACCGTATTCAGACCGTCAGGCAGAGACCATACGAAGTCTGCCATAGCATAGTGGAGTGCCTGGCGGATTTCATCCTGTGTGGCATCGGGACGTCCGAGCAGGAGATTGTCCAGGATAGTGCCGCTTATAAGTGTGTTGCCCTGGGGAACATAGATGAAGTTGCCCCTTGTGGATGGTGAGGCTTTCAGGACATTGTCCTTGTTGTATATATAGATGTTGCCCTTGTCAGGCTCCAGCAGAGCCAGCATCAGGCGGATCAGCGTGCTCTTGCCGATACCTGTCTCGCCGAATATGGCCGTGAGGCTGCTCGGTTTGAAATCGTATGAAAAATTCTCGAAAATCAGCTTCTCTCCATCAGGATATGAAAACGTCAGGTTCTCTATCCTTATTCCGGATGTCCCGTCCAGTACGATGTGCTTGTCAGTGTCTTCCGTCTCGATGTCGTCGATTTCCCTGAGCCTTTCAGCTGATGCTGCCGTGCGGATGAAACCGGGCACCTGGCGGCTGAGGTCAAGTATAGGCCTCTGAATCTGGGAAATAAGCTGTAGGAATGCCGCCATCATACCGAAGGTCATTGTCCCGTTTTGCAGACCATATACGCCCCACAGCAGTACGGTAGCATATCCTGCACCGGCTCCGAGTCTTATCATTGTCCTGGAAAACAGGGCGAAATCCGTCTTGGTTATGACCTTTTCCTCCAGTTCGTCCTGCAGCGAGTTGAGCCTTTCCCTCGAGTAGTCAGTATGTTCCATCGCGGAAATGAGTGTCCTGTGCTGGATGTTCTCCTGAATGTGGCTCTGCACGCTGCTGTCCGAGTCCTTGATGTCCCTGGTCAGTCTGCGGAGTTTCCGGAAACAGCTTTTGCTCAGTATCAGTGCGACAGGCATGATGAAAAATACTGCCAATGCAAGTCTGTAGTCGATTTTCGCGATGAAATAAGTGGCGAGAACCAGCTGGACAAGAGTACCGGTGAGTTTGGGAATCGTATAGCAGACTGTTTCCGTGATTTCAGTAACGTCATCCATCAGTCTGTTCAGCAGGTCGCCCGAGTGCATTTTTTCCTTGCCGGCCCATTTCCCGGTCATGATCCTTCCGAAAAGCCTGCTTCTGACATCGCCACGGAGTGTTATCTCGCTCTTGGCTTCGATTCTCGCGCTTGCTATGGACAATGCCTGCTGCAGCAATATGCACCCTCCGAGTACAAATGCGAAAGTCAGAATCCTTCCTTCCGCGTCACCGGTCGCAATGTCGATCAGATGCTTGCTTACCCAGATAAAGAACATTGACACGGAAAAATATGCCGCTTCAATGATGCAGCACAGTATTACCTGCCATCTTGTTTTGCGGGAAATCTTCCAAATCCACTTCAGGTCGTTCCCGGCGCCCGATACCAATGCCATATTCTGCTGATTATGAGGATACTTCCGAAAGTTACGAAAAAAGGCTGAACAAATTTCTTTGTCAGCCCTTTAACTTGTGGAGATAGACGGAGTCGAACCGACGACCCTCTGCTTGCAAAGCAGATGCTCTAGCCAACTGAGCTATATCCCCGTTTTGCGTTTGCAAATGTAGGAACAATTTTTTATATTTACAAAATATGAATGAATTTTTTTAGAATATGGATGCGATTTTTGTGAAACCGCGCGTGGAACTGCGCAGAGCAACTCCTGCAGATGCTCGATTTATTTCGTGGGTAGTGCTTGAGGCAATGGACAGAGAGCATACTGAATTTGCTTCCAAGCCGGGCTTGGAGGCCGTGTTGGAAAAGATATGCAAGCGGGACGATACACTGTACAGCTGGAAGAATACATGTGTCGCTACCTACGGCGGGAAAGTGGCCGGAGCATTGATTGCATATGACGGGGCCCCATATAAAGAAACGGCTGACCTTACTTTCTCATTGATTTCCAAAGCATTGGATATGGACAAGCCGAATCCCGGCACAGAGACTGAGGCAGGGGAGTACTATCTCGATTCTTTGGCCGTGGCACCGGAATTCCGTGGCCACAGCATAGGCAGCATATTGATACAGAATGCATTGGAAGAAGCGCAGGCTCTTGGATTTACGAAGGCGACTCTTCTTGTGGACAGCAGGAAGGACTATCTTCAGCGCCTATATGGCCGTCTCGGCTTCGAGAACGGAGAAACGGTGACATTCTTTGGGGATGAATATATAAAAATGTATCAGGAGATATAAGAATGAAGAGATTTTTCGTGTCAATGCTGATGGCCCTCGTGCTGTCGGCATTGTCTTTCGCGCAGAACGGAAGGATAGTCACCGACGAGTGGCTGAGTCAGAACTACACCAAACGTGAGGTCATGGTCAAGGTCCGTGACGGCATACATATATATACTGTACTCTATGAGCCGAATCAGGAATATCTTGCAAAACTCGGCAGAAAAACCTCTCCGGTGATGCTTCAGCGCACTCCTTATTCACTGAAGCCTTATGGGCTCGCTCCCGGAGAACTTGGCGGGAAGAAGGCCGGTTCGGGGTTCGGCGGCTCTCTCAAGGGAGATATGGCCAATTATGTGGCTGACGGCTATATAATTGTGTATCAGAATGTAAGGGGCAGGATGCTGAGCGAAGGAAAATACGAGCAGATGCGCCCTTATGTGTCCGGCATTGACGGCGCTGCCGATACTGTCTATGTGAAAGGAGTCGTACAGACCGATGATGCCACGGACGTCTATGATTCGATAGAGTGGATATTGGCCAATACCGCGAACAACGGCAAGGTCGGAGTGAAAGGAGTTTCATATCCGGGATTCTATGCCACGCTGGCCATATTGTCCCGTCATCCTTCCATCAAGGCGGTTTCGCCGCAGGCGCCTGCTACTGACTGGTATATGGGCGATGATGCACATCACAACGGGGCATTGTGCCTGACAGATTCATACAGATTCGGTTCTGGCTTCTATCGCGAAATGAAGAAACCTGCTACGGTAGCTCCTTCCAGCCTTGTCCGCATTGACGGGAATATCTATGACTATTTCAAGGGCAAGTCCATTTCCGAATTGTCAGCCTTTTTCGGCGACTCTCTCCGTTTCTGGAGCCAGATGATGGTCCATCCGAATTACGACACCTTCTGGAAAGACAGGGACCCGAGCCTCCATCTTAAGAATATCACTGTCCCTGTGATGGTTACGGGCGGATTCTATGATGCGGAGGACTGCTATGGCGCATTCCGTACCTATGACATGCTGAAGAAAATGTCGCCTGACTGTCCGCTCTACCTCACTGCCGGTCCATGGTATCACGGTGGCTGGAACAACCGCTCTGCAAGACATCTTTCCGACGCGTGGTTCGGCGAGGCTACCGGCGCTTATTATCAGGACAATGTGGAATATCCGTTCTTTACATATTATCTGGACGGCAAGGACTGCGGCGAAAGACTTCCTCGCGTAAATATCTGTCCTTCAGGCGAGACCATGCGCAGCGTTATGGAAAACAGGAACGTGACAGATTTGTGGGAAAGTTACGATGTGTGGCCGCCTGTAGAGATGAAATTCAGGAAACTCTATCTTTCCGGAGAAAATTCATTGACCTTCGGACAAGGCGGAGAGGCTTATTCAATGTCTTCTGAGCCAATGTCTTATAACCGTTCCATCACATCTGATCCCGCTTCTCCTGTTCCTTACATGGACAGTGACGCGAACAGCCGCGACAGGGCCTATATGGTTGCTGACCAGAGATTCAGTTCTGCACGCAATGACGTCGCCACCTACACGTCACCTGTTCTGGAAAAGGAGCTTCATCTCGCAGGACCGGTAAATGTTCATGTATGCGTCTCCGTCACGCCTGAGGACAATGCCCGCCTGACAGACGCGGATGTCATTGTGAAACTTATAGATGTAAGACCTGACGGCTACCAGATGCTGGTCAGAGCTGATGTCATGCCGCTCAGATTCAGAAAAAGCTTCGAGAAACCGCTGCCGCTCAAGTCAGGCAAGAAGGTCAATGCGGATTTCACGATGTGTGACATTGACCATCATTTCCTCCCGGGGCATACGCTTATGGTGCAGGTGCAGGCTTCATGGTTCCCGCTCATTGCCATGAACCCTCATACTTATCTGAAGAATCAGTATGAAGCAGAGGCTACAGACTACAAGAAAGCGGTCATGACCATCTGGTCAGCAGAGAGTTATCTGGAACTGCCGGTCATTTCGTTCTGATTCTGTGAAAACTCCATCCGAGGCCGATCATCAAGTTGTTCGGCCTCTTCAAGTCTGTAAGCTTGTAGCCTATGTTCAGGAAAAGACGCTTGGTGAGACTGGCCTTGAGATTGAACGCCTGGTAGAATCCGTCGAAATCGCTTCCGTTATAGATGATGTTGTGGCCGACGCCGACTCCTACCGTGAAAATCGGCATTATCAGCTCTGCCCTGAGTGATAGGCCTGCTGCCAATGATTCTTTCAGCGGAGGTCTTCTGACGAGCAGCTTTATGCCGTCTTCAGTATAGTCGGTGCCTGCTATGTGGCTTCTGAGGTTGGCGCTCTCATCATATTGCAGATCCACGGAAAGGCCTGCTGCAAAGCACTTTCCGACGCGGTACATAGGGTTCAGGTCAATCCCGGCAACTGCGAACTTGTTTCCGAGTATATAGGCATTGTCCTCATACATGAGACCTTTAGAGCGCAGAGCGCCGTAAAGTGTCAAGTTCAGCGACATCCTGTTTATGAATCTGCTTTCATCTTTCTCATCAGGAATGCTGCAATAAGGCCTGGTGCCGGACAAGATGTCATTGAATCCGTAATCTGCTTTGCGGCTCAGTTTTGCGCCAGGTTTTCTCATGCTGCATTCTCCGAAACCGTAGGTGCCGCCCACCTTGATGCCCAATGTGTTTACTCCGGCGTTGGGATATCTCGTGTTGCCGTTAGAAAAATGCGAAATATCGACCCCGAAGAACAGAGTCGCCTGATTTACAGGGCGGTAGGTGAGGATGAGACTCGCATTGATATAGGCATTGACCTTGCTGCCTACTACGGTGTTGTAGATGTTGGATCTGCCGTCAAGTTCCTCGTCGTCGTGAAATGGCTTCCATCCGAATGATGCGCCGAAATTCCATTCATAATCAAGTGAGAGGCGGCTGGCAAGTCTGCATATCTGTGCTCCCTGGAATATATAGACCGCAGTCGGCATGCCGATTTCCTTCTTGTCGAAAAAGGTGTTCCAGCCTACTCCGATTCCCTGATATGCGGTAGGGAACAATGTCCCGAATGTGCTGGACGCGGGGAACTGGTAGGAGTATTGAAGATGTGCTGATGCGCTGTAGTTCAGGGGCTTGCCTGTTCCGTTCTCTCCTCTGAAGAACTTGTGGGTCGGCATCAGCCATGCTCCTCTGGCATTGATTCCTATTCTGTGTGTGGACGGAGTGTTGCGTGTGGAATCGCGCGGAACCGAGCATGACGCGGACGTGTGGGCCGAACCGGTCCAAACATTCAGTGTCATCAGCAATAAGGTCAGAAGGGTAGCCCGCAGAATCTTTTTCACAACTTTCCGTCTTGGTTTTTTCAGAGACCGAAGTTAATCCCTTTTTCCAATGTTTCCAAAAATTTTTGCTCGTGGAGCAGCCGGTAAAGTCATTTTGCATATTTTGCGCAAATGTTATAAATTAGCACTTTTAAAGAAAAAATCGGAAAGATGACCAGAGAGGAACTAATAGAAAAAGTTAACGGAATTCTGTCAGAAGAGTTTGAAACAGATGTGACCGAAATGAGACCTGACGCACCTATGCTTGAGGTTCTGGATTTGGACAGTCTCGATATGGTGGATGTTGTCGTGCTCGTGGAGAAGAATTTCGGATATGTGATGAAGAAAGAGGATTTTGCCAAGATCAAGACTTTTTCTGACTTCTACGATTTCCTGCAGGGGAAAATCTGATTCGTCGCAATATTTTCGCGCAATGGCAAAGAACTGGCAGGGAAAGTCCCGCGGGGGACGTACTGGATATGAGATTTTCGTCTTTCTGATCAGACATTCGGGAGTCAGGACAGCCTATTGCCTGTTGGCCTTCGTGGCATTGTACTTCATTCCAGCGGCACCGCGTTCCACAGCGGACATCTGGCGTTATGCAAGAAAAATCTTAGGTTACGGACCGCTGAAATCTGCATTGTTCATCTACAGGAATTATTTTTCTTTCGGGAAATCCATCATTGACAGGGTCGCAATATCTTCCGGCTTGTCGGACCGGTTCCATTATAAGTTCGAAGGCTACGAGGCGCTGCTCGAGGCATTGGACGGGAACAGGGGAGCGATAGTCATAAGTGCGCATTTCGGCAACTGGGCTGCAGGAGAGCCGTTTTTCAGACAAGGCAACACCAAAATGTCGCTGGTGATGTATGACAATGAACATGCAGATATCAAGGAGGTCCTCGAGGAAAACCGTTCTGCTGACGCGTCTTTCAGGATCATTCCTGTAAACAAGGACCCGCTCGCGCACGTGTTCATGATATCGGAAGCCCTGGATGAAGGCGAACTTGTCTGCTTCCTCGGAGACAGATACGTGAACGAAGACAAACTCCTGACCTCTGAGTTGATGGGGCACAAGGCTGATTTCCCGTTCGGCCCATTCCATCTGGCGGCAAGACTGAAAGTCCCCGTGTTCTTCTATTTCGCTGTGCGTGAGAAAGATATGACATACAGGTTCAGTTTTGTCAATGCCGAAAAACCTGTCTCTCGTAAAGGTGGGGAAGACATGATATTGGGCCAATTCATCAGGTCATTGGAAAACGAAATGAAACAGCATCCGGAGCAATGGTACAATTACTATGACTTCTGGAAATTGAAAAAATAACTGACTATGGACAGCAAGTACAAGGGGAGAAGAATCTCGGCTCTCGACGCTCAGAGGGCAGCTCATGAAATAGCATTTGCACCTGTTGTGTTTCAGGTAAGCCGGCTTATGATCAACTACGGCATCTTCGGAATGCTTGAAGCGGCGGGTCGGGGTGTCCCTGCCGGTATGACAGCTGAAGAAGTGGCTGAAAAGGCAGGAATCTCGGTCTATGGCGCCAAAGTACTGTTGGAGTCGTCTCTGACTGCAGGAACAGTGTTCCTCAATGACGGACGATTCACTATTTCCAAAGTCGGATGGTTCCTTCTCAATGACCCGATGGTGCGCTCCGACATTGACTTCAATCATGATGTGAACTACAAGGGTCTTTTCCATCTGGACGAGGCTGTGCGCACAGGAAAGCCTGCCGGACTGAAGGAGCTCGGTCCATGGCCGACATTGTACGAAGGGCTTTCTTCTCTGGAGCCCCAGGTGCAGAAAAGCTGGTTCGGCTTCGACCATTTCTATTCGGACAATTCATTCGAACAGGCTCTGCCACACATATTTGCGTCCCCGACGGCGACGATTCTCGATATTGGTGGAAATACAGGCCGTTTCGCGCTGAAAACCGTGGGCGAAAATGCCCAGGTCAATGTTACTGTGATGGACCTTCCGCAGCAGCTAGCTATGCTGAAGGACAACATTGACGGAAAACCTGGAGCCGAAAGAATCCATACCGTAGCAGGGGATCTGCTGAATCCGGAAACGGTGATTCCGGGCGGTTTCGATGTGGTCTGGATGAGCCAGTTCCTCGACTGTTTCTCTGAGCAGCAGGTAGTCAGCATCCTTTCACGTGTCGCTTCCGGGCTGAAGCCTGGCGCCCGTGTATATATTATGGAGACGCTCTGGGACAGGCAGAAGTTCGATACTGCGTCCTTCGACCTCGCGCAGACAAGCGTGTATTTTACCGCCATGGCCAACGGCAACAGCAAGATGTTCTACAGCAATGACTTGTTCAAGATGATAGAGACTGCCGGCCTGCGGGTGGATGAGATTGTCGATAATCTCGGCTATGGTCACAGTCTGATACGTTGTTCTCTTGCAAATGCTTAAAGGAAAGGTATTTATATCGGCCTCGGCGATGGTGACATCTCTCGGCGAAGGCGTGGAACGGAATTTTTCGGCCTTGCTTCGTGGAGAAGTCGGCGTGCGTCGTGTCGTAAATCCTCGTGTTTCCCAGTCTCCGATTACCGCCGGGATTATTCCGGATTCCGTATATGATGCTTTATACGAGCGTTATGACAGGCAGCGGACATTGACATTGACGGAAATCATCGCAGTTCACTGCATCAGTTCCGTTCTCGGAAGCCGCAGCGCGGACGGCATAGGACTGGTGATAGCTTCCGCGAAGGGAAACATTTCGCTTCTCGAAGGTCATAGCGCGGAGTGGGCAGAGTTCCACGGGGAGACCTGCGAGGTGGCGGGAGTCGTGGCTCGGCATCCGGATTCGCCAGGCTCTCCTGGTGCGGACACAGCTCTGCTGCTCGGCCCGATGGCCAGGAGAATCGCCTCCAGGTTCGGGATCAATGCAGATGATACATTTGTCGTTTCCAACGCCTGCATTTCCGGAATTACGGCTGTTGCAGTAGCCAGAAGACTCATTCTCTCGGGACGGTATAAAGAGGTGGTCGTAGTCGGCGTCGATACCCAGAACCGATTCATTACCAGTGGTTTCGCGTCCTTCAAATCACTTTTAGACGATGTCTGCAGACCTTATGACGAATCACGTTGCGGACTGAATCTCGGTGAGGCGTGCGGGGCGATGTTATTGACCAGGGAAGGGGAGGGTCTGCATAAGCGGAGCGGCATTGACCGATGACGCGAACCATATTTCCGGCCCGTCAAGAACCGGTGACGGATTGTATTTCGCCATGCGCAAGGCAATGGCGGAAGCAGGTGCGGACAATGTGGATATGCTCCAGATGCACGGCACCGCCACTGCATATAATGATGAGATGGAGTCCAAAGCCTGTTCGCTTGCAGGGTTGCAGAACGTGCCTGTGCAGAGCCTGAAGCCCTATTTCGGGCATACGATGGGGGCTTCCGGAGTGATAGAGACCATTATCGCTGCTGAAGAACTCCGTAATAAGATTTTGGCCGGCACGCCTGGCTTTGAGAAGCTCGGAGTCCCTATGCCGCTGAATATCAGCCGGTCCAATCTGGAACTTCCGTCTGGAAAACCGCTCCGGGCATTGAAAACAGCCTCCGGTTTCGGCGGAACCAATGCGGCGCTTCTTCTGGAATACTCCACTCAAGATGCGCTCTCGTCCGAGTCTCCCGTGAAGGTCAATGCAGATGTCCTCAGAACGGTTCTGGTGGAATCAAGTCGCATTCTGCTGAATGATAAAGAGGTGTATTCTTCGGACTCTGGTGATTTCCAGGACTTTATACGCTCTGCTTTCAAGACAGTCTGCGCTCCGAACATGAAGTTCTACAAGATGGACAGTCTGTCCAAACTTGGCTACGTCGTATCTGAAGTGCTTCTTGACGGCATTGAATATGGTGAAGAGGACTGCGGACTCATTTTGTCAGGAGTTTACGGCAGCCTCGATACGGATATCCGGCATCAGCAAATCATTGACACAGAAACAGATGCCTCCGCGAGTCCTGCGGTGTTCGTCTATACGCTTCCGAACGTGGTGGAGGGCGAGATTTCCATCCGTCATCATATCAAGGGTGAGAATACCTGGTTCTGGTCAGATGACAGGACGCTTTCGGACGTGCGTGAGTATGCTGCGCTGTCAATGTCTGCACAGGATATGAAATATTGCATTGTCGGTCACATTGATTTTCTGAATGGCAGATATTTCGCTAAATTTGAACTCTTGGTCCGCCGATAGCCGGACATTGTTATTCTGATAATTGTAGAAATTATGGATGAACTTATAGAAAAACTTAAAGCCCAGCTCATTGAGGCTCTGAATCTTGAAGAGATTACGCCTGAGGACATTGACCCGGAAGCTCCTCTTTTCGGCGACGACGGTCTCGGGCTCGATTCTATCGACGCGTTGGAAATTATCCTGCTCCTGGACAAGGATTACGGCATCAAGCTGAAGAATCCTGCTGAGGGAAAACAGGTGTTCTATTCGGTCAAGACCATGGCCGACTATATCCGCGAACACGGGAAAACTGCTTGATATGGAAGTCTATGTGAGCGGGCTTGGTGCGATTTGCGCGGCCGGGACCAATGTAGCAGAATGTCTGGAGTCAATGCGGAGCGGCCGTTCAATGCTTGCTCCTGTGAGACGTTTTCAGACTGCTCTCGGGTTCCCCGTCGGTGAGGTCTGTCTTTCTGATGACGAACTTAAAGATGCGTTAGGCATTGACAGGCAGGAAGTTGCAAGTCGCACGGCTCTGCTCGGGCTCAAGGCCGTGGACGAGGCATTGACAGATTTCGTCAGCCGTAGGGGCAATGCAGACGGGCTGAAAGAGCTCCGCTGCGCATTTCTGTCCGGTACTTCGGTGGGCGGAATGGATTTGAGCGAGGTCTTTTGGCAGGAGCACCGCGATGACCTTGCTGGCGGCGACGCGAGAAGTCTGAGCATGCACACGCCCGGGGATGTTACCTCGATGATGGCGCATTATCTGGAGTCCCGTGGGGTCAATATAGTTTTCAGCACGACCATAAGTACGGCTTGTTCTGCTGCCGGCAATGCTATTATGCTGGGAGCCAAGATGTTGCGTGACGGATTGTGCGATGTGGCCATTGTGGGCGGCACGGATTCGCTTTGCCGTTTTACGATGAACGGGTTCAATTCTCTGCGTATTCTTGATCCGGAAATCTGCAGGCCGTTCGATGAGTCGCGTGCAGGGCTGAATCTCGGTGAGGGTGCAGGGTATCTCGTGCTCACTGCCGACTCTGAAGTCGCTGTCTGCAGGCTGACCGGCTGGGGCAATGCCAATGAGGCTTACCATCAGACGGCGAGTTCGCCTGAAGGTATAGGGCCGGGATTGTCAATGTCCGCCGCACTTGAGCAGGCAGGTCTGGATCCGTCCGACATTGACTTTGTCAATACGCACGGGACTGGTACTCAGGTCAATGACCTTGCGGAGAGCAATGCCATGGTGCGGGTTTTCGGTGGTGCTGTTCCGCCGTTCAGCTCGCTTAAGGCCTATACTGGGCATACTCTTGCCGCTTCTGAGGGAATCGAGGCGGTGATGGTCTGCAAGTCCTTGGAACTGAATGATTTGTCGTTTATGGGCTCGTGCGGTTTCTCCTCTCCGATTCCGGAAACCGGTCTTGCACCGTTTGCGACTCGAGATGGTTCTAAGCCACGGTTGCGCAACATATTGTCCTCGGCCTTCGGCTTCAGCGGCAACTGCGTCTCTCTAGTCTTTTCGGATATCATTGACACTCAATCTTCAAAAGCACTTTAGCCATGCTGTATGTTCCGCATAAACATTTATATATCAGCGATGCTTCATATATCAGTTCTGATGAGCCTGATTATAAGGAAGTTATAACTGATGCGAATTCGAGGCGCAGAATGGGGCGGCTCCTGAAGATGGCTGTATGGTGCGGGCTGAAGTCGCTTGACGGTGTCCCTTCCGAGAGGGTGGCCGGGATAATCACCTCTACGGGTGCCGGCTTCATGAAGGATACCATCTCTTTCGGTTCAAGCATTTTCGACAGGGAGGAAACTCTGCTGAATCCGTCACCTTTCATGCAGTCCACTTTCAATACGGCATCCGGTTACATAGCATTGATCCGAAAAATTCATGCCTATAATACGACTTATGTGCAGCAGGCGGACGGTTTTGCGGCTTCTCTTGTCGATGCCGCAATGCTGCTCGATGATGCGGGTGAGGGGAATGTGGCATTAGTCGGTGCCTTTGATGAGGTAACGCCGGAGGTAGATGTCATAAGGCAACGTCTTGGTTTATATAGGGTTGGCGATGGTTTCCTTCCGTTGGGAGAAGGCGCTGCTGCATTTCTGCTCAGTGCCGCGATGCCGACAGACGTTTCCGACTCCTGCCCGGCAACTGAATCGTCCACAGGGCCGGGTGGTGGTGATGGTTCCGAGTCTGATTCCGGGCAGAGCGGCGATGAAGCCGGTTCTGAGTCTGCCTCTGAGCGGGGTGGTGACGCAAACTCCGAGTGCTCCACCGGACCTTTGCGTGAGTCTGAGTCTGCCTCCCGGCCGTGTGATGAATCCGGCTCCGAGTCTGATTCCGAACCCCTTCACGATTCTGGAGGAACCTCATCCCACTCGCTGAACGGCACCAAAGACGGCAACGCAGCTCTCCGATTCTGTGGTCTCGCGAATCTTTCAGACCTTCCGAAATGCGCTGGAAATCCGATTGCTGAACTGTTCGGAATCAATGCCGGTGTCAATGTCATAAGCTGCGCCGACCACGTCGAGTCTCTCGGGGCGTTCCGTTCACTGCTTCCGGTATTGCTCTGTAAACTCATTTCGGAACAGCAGATTCCGGATGGTTATACCGCGATAGTGGATGATGTCAATGAGGATGGCGTTATCATCTTGTTACATAAGTAGTTGGAATTGGTTTCGATATGTCTGTCATCACAATACTCTGCATACTTGCCATTGTCCTTTCCATAACAGTCTTTATGGTCTGGGCTTCTGCCAGCATACGCTCGGGAGTATATGTGCGGGCATTCTGCGGTGAGAAAACCGACCGGAAAGTGGTTTACCTGACTTTCGATGACGGGCCGCATCCGCCTGAAACTGAACGTGTTCTGGATGTCCTCCGTGAACATGGCGCCAGGGCGACTTTCTTCTTGATCGGCTCCAAAGTCTCTGGTAATGAGGCGGTTCTGCGTCGCATGCTTGAAGAAGGACATGCGCTCGGACTGCACACTTACAGCCATGCCGGCACTTTTCCGTTGCTGTCTTTCGATAAAATGCTGGCCGATGTCAATGAAGGGAAACGTGCAGTGGAAAGTGTCGCCGGCAAGAAGATTTCATTGTTCCGTCCTCCTTTCGGCGTGACGAATCCGACTATCGCTAAAGTGATCCGGACTCTCGGTATGCAAA
>OHAW01000344.1_pt1 | contig 24705 bp, 20 predicted proteins | sample 1577221 | NCBI WGS metagenome assembly OHAW01 (sample SAMEA3879583, study PRJEB24766) | human gut metagenome | biome: human-associated habitat; feature: feces | place: USA | collected 1985/1987 | reverse complement strand
ATTTTGGTGTAGCGGATTGTTTTTATGCGCGTGAAGCATAATTCTTACAGCCTCTTGGCTGCGTAGTATTAGCGTATTTTGCATCATGTGCTGCTGCGAGGCTCCGTCATTTTAGCCAATAAACTGAAACACTTTATTTCTTTTTCTTCCACGCAAGCAGCCTCTCCACATGCAGCGGCTTTCCCTGAATAGCCTGCACCTTCAATCTGTTCTCCTCACTGAAACCAACCAGAATATCATGATTAGCCTCAGCCAGATAATCGATAATACCATCGATATCAGACTTAGTGTTCTTCGGACAATGAATATACAGATGCTTATTTGCGGAAATATGCAGTGTATATGAGATGCTGAAATGATACCACAGGATCTTGTGCAGGGTAGAGTATTTGTAAATCCATAAAATCTCTTTGATAGGCACGATGGCATTGCCATAAGGTGAGGTCATGATAAAATAGTGCTCTGTGATAAACATATCCTCGGTGGCAAGCTGTGGCAGTGTGGCAAGCTCCTCCTCAGCCTCGGCAAGCAGCTTGTGTGGGTTGCCGAATACAACAAGATTCTGACATGCCGGTGCTAAAACAGGAAATCTGATGCACAGGATGTAGAATATCAGGCTGATAACAGCATAGATAAGAGTGCCAAAATAAAAAACAAACATAAAAATAGTAGTTTTCAAATGGTACTCAGGCTCATTAAGATAGCAGCCTGTTATGGTATCGGAGAGTCCCTTGGAATCCCAACTCAGATCCTTCGACAGTTTATTTACAAACTGTGTGTAGGTGCCCTTGCCCTTTACGATTTTACCGACCACTGTGAGCTTATCTATAGAGGGCAGACCCTCCTCACAGGTGGATGGTGCAAGCAGAACAATAGAGCAGTGCTTATCGCGCATGCAGTAGTAGTAATAGCCCTTGATATCGTTGCCGTCCTTCATGGTGTAGCCGGTAAAGTAAAGCTTTTTAAGGGTGGTTTTTACATATCTGTCCGAATCCTTGTATGCAGCTTCAAAGCTGACAGAATCGTCAATATGTATGGGCGATAAAATATCTCCGAGTGAAAATGCAAACCATAGCACGGTAAGCAGAATGATGTATACAATCGGGGAGAAAAGACGCCTTTTGTAAAATGCTTTGATGTTTTTTGTTATGTAGTGTTCGTAATTATCAATCATATGCTTAGTATAATGGTTTTTGTGCCTTATATCAACCTTGATTTTGAGACATTTAATTGTTATTATATAATTATTAAGTAACTATTCAGAACCACTGAGAACAAAAAAGCTGATGCGTCATGCTCGCATGTAAGCAGCAGGTTTTCTTGTTCTCAAGGTGGCTCGAATAGAGCCACCCCCACACATATGAGCAAAATTAGCTGCAAAGCAGCGGGAAAGCACGAGCATCGTGCGGTTTTGCGAATGTGCGTGGGATGGTTCTGAATAGTTACGGTAAATAGAAACACGAAATGAGGTAATTATGGAAGCATACACGAGTTTTGCCCGGGTGTATGACATGTTCATGGACAATGTGCCATATGAGGTGTGGGGCAGATATATTGTCGAAAAACTGCGTGCAAATGGCATAGACAGTGGATATGTCGTGGACTTAGGCTGTGGTACGGGAAAGCTTACCACGCTTCTTGCAGATGCAGGCTATGATATGATAGGCATTGACAATTCTTTTGACATGCTTGATATGGCGCTTGAGAGAGAGGATGACAGAATCCTTTATCTGATGCAGGATATGAGAGAGTTTGAACCGGGAGAAAAGGTGAGTGCCGTCGTAAGCGCATGTGACAGCATCAATTATATTCTTGAGCCTGAGGATCTTCAGGCAGTTTTTTTCTGCGTGAGAGAAAGTCTTAAAGAGGGTGGCATTTTTATATTTGATATCAATACTCCATACAAATATGAGGTGCTCATGGCTGATAATACCATAGCTGAAAACCGTGATGAGGGCAGCTTTATATGGGACAATTATTATGATGCCGATGAGAAAATAAACGAGTATGACCTGACACTTTTTATAAAGGAGCAGTCAGAGGATGAGGATGACATCTACAAGAAGTTTGAGGAAACTCATTTCCAGAGATGTTATGAGATTTCAGAGCTTAAGGAGCTTCTTGAGCAGTCGGGACTTGTGTTTGATGCGGTGTATGATGCGTACACAGACGATCAGGTGAAGTGTGACAGTGAGAAGGTCACTGTAATTGCACATAAAGCATAGAATTAGATAATGAGAGGTAAATTATGTCAGATTATATAGTAAGAGCAACAGCGGCGGATGCCAATATCAGAGCATTTGCTGTAACATCAAGGGAGATGGTGGAGACCGCCAGAGAGGATCACATGACAACACCTGTCATGACGGCGGCACTTGGCAGACTTCTTTCTGCGGGAGCCATGATGGGAGCTATGATGAAGGGCGATAAGGATATCATAACTCTTCAGATACAGTGCAGCGGACCTGCAAAGGGGCTTACCGTCACAGCAGATTCGCACGGCAATGTAAAGGGCTTTGCCATAAATCCACAGGTTGAGCTGCCACTCAATGCGGTAGGCAAGCTTGATGTGGGTGGAGCGCTTGATCTTGGAATACTCACAGTCATAAAGGATATGGGCTTAAAGGAGCCGTATTCAGGTCAGTGTGAGCTTAAAACAGGTGAGATAGCTGAGGATCTGACCTATTATTTTGCCACATCTGAGCAGATTCCGTCGGCGGTTGGTCTTGGCGTGCTGGTGGATAAGGATCAGAGCGTGAAGCAGGCAGGCGGATTTATCATCCAGCTTATGCCGTTTACACCGGATGAGGTTGTGGACAGGCTTGAAAAGAAAATCACAGAGATTGATTCGGTGACGCAGATGCTTGACAGGGGGCTGACTCCGGAGCAGATACTTGAGGAAATTTTAGGGGATTTCGGGCTTGAAATCACAGATACGACAGAGACACGCTTCCACTGTGACTGTTCAAAGGAGCGTGTGAGCAGAGCACTTTCCACACTGAGCAAAAAGGATCTTGATTCCATTATCGCAGATGGTGAGAGCATTGAGGTAAAGTGCCAGTTCTGTAATAAGGCATATAAGTTTACGGTGGATGAGTTGAAGGAGATGCGCTAATTGAAGGACGGATATATAAAGGTCGCTGCAGCGACACCAAAGGTAAAGGTAGCTGATACTGTATACAACGGACAGCTTATTAAAGCTCTTATGAAGGAGAGCACTGACAACGGGGCAAAGGTGGTTGTTTTCCCGGAGCTTTGCATTACCGGATACACCTGTCAGGATCTTTTCTGGCAGGATAAGCTCATAGCTGCAGCAGAGGATGAGCTTATAGGAATAGCTGATTACAGCAGGAGCCTTGACGGCATATTTTTCATAGGGCTTCCATATGAGATAAACGGCATGCTCTACAATATGGCGGCAGTTGTATCGCGCGGAGAGGTGCTTGCCATGGTGCCAAAGACATTTCTGCCAAATTATAATGAGTTTTATGAGGCAAGGCATTTTGCATCGGGAGAAAACCTTAGCACATATGTCACACTGAAAAATGGACAGCAGGTGTCTGTAGATACTGATTTTATTTTTAGCTGCAAGCAGCTGCCAAAGCTTAAGATAGCGGTGGAGCTTTGTGAGGATCTTTGGACTCCGAACCCGCCGAGCATCAGACACGCGATGTCGGGTGCCACTGTGATTGTAAATCTGTCTGCATCAGATGAGGTGACAGGCAAGGCAATATACAGGAGAGAGCTTGTGAGCGGACAGTCTGCCAGATTAATCTGTGGATATATTTATGCGTCAGCGGGAGACGGTGAGTCCACACAGGATGTGGTCTACTCAGGACACAATCTCATCTGTGAAAACGGAAATGTGCTTGCCGAGTCAAAGCGCTTTACAAATGAGACTATATACAGCGAGTTTGATGTAGAAAGAATAGAGACTGAGAGGCGCAGGATGACAACATTTGTTGTCGAGGATGATCACAGATGGGCTGAGTTTGATCTTGAGGTAAAGGATACCACTCTTAGCCGCTATGTAAATTGCGCTCCTTTTGTTCCTGCAGACAAGACAGACAGGGACAGACGCTGTGATGAGATTCTTATGATTCAGGCTATGGGGCTTAAAAAGAGATTAGAGCATACCAACTGCAAGACAGCAGTTATCGGTATTTCAGGAGGACTCGACTCCACATTGGCACTGCTTGTCACGGTAAGAGCATTTGACCTTTTGGGAAAGGATCACAAGGATATAGCGGCAGTAACTATGCCGGGCTTTGGAACAACAGACCGCACATATGACAATGCGGTAAATCTCATTAAATGCCTTGGAGCTACATTTATCGAGGTGGATATAAAGGATGCCGTAAATATACATTTCAGGGATATCGGACAGGATTCGTCTGTGCATGATGTCACCTACGAGAATGGACAGGCACGCGAGCGCACACAGATACTTATGGATATCGCAAACAAGGAAAACGGAATGGTTATAGGTACAGGAGATTTGTCGGAGCTGGCACTCGGCTGGGCGACCTACAACGGAGACCATATGTCCATGTATGCTGTAAATGCATCGGTTCCAAAGACTCTGGTGCGCCATCTGGTAAAATACTATGCAGATACCTGCGGCAGCGATTTGCTGGAAAGTACACTTCTTGATGTGCTTGATACACCTGTTTCTCCTGAGCTTTTACCACCTGAAAACGGTAAGATTTCACAGAAGACAGAGGATCTTGTGGGGCCTTATGAGCTGCATGACTTCTTCCTTTACAATATGCTGCGCTGCGGCTATGCTCCTGCCAAGGTTTACCGCCTTGCAAGGATAGCATTTGAAGGAAAATATGATGATGAGTTTATTCTCAAATGGCTTAAGAACTTCTATCGCAGATTTTTCGCACAGCAGTTCAAGCGCTCATGTCTGCCGGATGGACCAAAGGTAGGAACAGTGGCGGTCTCACCGAGAGGAGACCTAAGGATGCCTTCTGATGCGTGCGGACGTATCTGGATGGATGAAGTTGATAAGCTGTAATAGTAAGAGGAAAACAATGGGAAAGACACATAAGAAAACTGATAGAAGGCAGGGAGGCATAAAACGTGCAAGGCACAGTGACAGGCGCATGAAAATAGGCGCAATAGTCATTTGTGCAGCGATAGTCATAACAATATTTGTGGCTGGGGGCATGCAGCTTTTGGTTCCTGATACAGAAGCAGCGGTAAGTGCTGATAATAAGACACGCTCAGGGAATGTTGATGTGCAGAAGAATAATAATTCACTCACTGCATCTAAAATGGACTCAGTAAAAAGGCAAAACAGCTCAGAAGATGATGTAAACGCTGCGGAGGAAAGCAGCGAGCCTGACAAGGAAACGAAGCTTGATGAGATACTTCAAAGTGCAGAGTATCCGGTGCAGCTAAAGGAGCTTGCGAAGAAGAATGATGAGGCAATTGACTTCATATATGAGTATCCTAAGGAGCACTCGAAAAAGCATGACATTGATCTGACTGCAGAGGCTTCGCAGGATACAGTGCCTCTATTGCAGCAGTGGGATAAGAGATGGGGCTATGAAAAGTACAGCGGCAATTATTTTGCGGCGAGTGGCTGCGGTCCGACTGCACTTTCGATGGTTGTATTATATCTGACGCATGATGCACAGGCATCACCTCTTGCAGTGGCAGAGTATGCAAAGGAGGCCGGCTACAGTGTGGACGGCTCCGGAAGTGCATGGGATCTTATGAGCAAGGGCTGCAGGCACTACGGCATAAATGCTAAGACTATAAAGGAGGATGAGGATACATTTAAAGAAAGGCTTGATGAGGGCAATCTGATAGTCGTAAATGTCGGTCCGGGAGATTTCACAGACAATGGACATTTTATGGTGATCACAGGCTATGATGATGAGGGCTTTACTATAAATGATCCAAACAGTATCATAAAGAGCAATACCCACTGGCAGTTTGAGAGGCTGAGTTCGCAGATCAGGGCTGCATGGAGGATGTTTGTGTAGATAATAGCAGCAACACATGCATTTATGCTGATGTTTGTGATGCATATGGAAAAATTAAAAAATAAGAAATAAAAAAACTGCTGTGTCATGCTTGTCTGACACAGCAGGTTTTTAATAACAAACAGTAAAGTATGGTATGCAGATTATAGCAATTGAATACCATGCTCCTCACATTCCTTAATTGTCTCCTCAGGCCACAGTGAGCTCTGTACCTCACCGATATGAGCTTTTCTGAGGAAGAACATACAGATTCGTGACTGTCCGATTCCGCCTCCGATAGTGTACGGAAGCTCCTTGTTGAGGATAGCCTTCTGGAATGGAAGCTTAGCACGCTCAGGACATCCGGCCTTGTCAAGCTGCTCCTTCAGAGATTTTTCATCTACACGTATACCCATTGATGAAAGCTCAAGTGCGATATCAAGAACAGGATAGTATACGATGATATCAGCGTTTAAAGCCCAGTCGTCATAGTCAGGGGCACGTCCGTCGTGAGGCTCTCCGTTTGCAAGCTTGTCACCAATCTGCATTACACAGATTGCACCCTTTGCCTTTGCAAAATAATACTCGCGCTCCTTTGGAGTATTGTCAGGGAACATTTCCTCAAGCTCTGATGTGGTGACAAAGGTGATATCCTTTGGCAGAATCAAATCTATGTAGTCGTACTGTATAGCCATATACTGCTCGGTCTTGCGCAGGCATTTGTATACTGTCTTTACTGTTTCCTTAAGGAAGTCTAAGTTTCTGTCCTCCTTGCGGATGACCTTTTCCCAGTCCCACTGGTCAACAAATATAGAGTGGATATTGTCAGTCTCCTCATCACGTCTTATGGCATTCATATCTGTGTAGATGCCCTCGCCGAGAGAGAAGCCGTATTTCTTTAATGCATATCTCTTCCACTTGGCAAGAGAGTGAACGACCTCAGCCTCTTTGTCACCCTGCTCAAGGATGCCGAAGGTAACAGGTCTTTCATATCCGTTTAAGTTATCGTTTAAGCCTGTGGTAGGATCAACGAAAAGCGGTGCTGAAACACGTGTCAGGGAAAGACGCTGTGCGAGCATGCCCTGGAAGAAATCCTTAACAGTCTTGATGGCAAGCTGTGTATCATGAAGATTCAGTGCCGAAGAATAGTTCTTTGGTATTGTTAATTTGCTCATTTTCGATTAAACCTCGTTGTATTATTAATTTTTAAATAAAATTCCTTTAACCTGATTATTATATCACAATTTTTCTAGAAAGATAGTCCATAATATGATAAAATTAGATAGTTTAGAGAGAAACAATATCGTTTTACATTATTTTTACGTGTTTAAGGTGTTAATGAAAGGTAGTAGATTTATATGAGAAAAAGAGATATGACCTTTGCTTCGGCAGTGCTTGAGGCAATAGATGCGCTTTTAGCTCTTGCGTATATAGGCTTACAGATTTATTATGGAGTGTGCTATCACATACAGGTATTTAAGTTTGTGGCCAATATACTTGTGCTTTTGCTTGTATACATTGCAATCACATGGCTGCAGCATTATCCGGAAAAGCTCAATCACATAGCAGCGGAGCTGTGTGTGGGCAATATCAGAAAGTATTCACTCAGGCTTTTGACGTTTGTAAAGCTTGTTTTTACTGCGGGGCTTTTGGTGCCATGCGTGTGTGATGCGTTTGGAATAGCAATCCGCGATGTATACAGCCTCATTATGATAGGGCTCATCCTTGTGGTGTCGGCATATTATGAGTACAGGATATTTCAGGAAATAAAGTCATTGCGGAAATAATATAGGAGAAATAAAATGCAGCTTAGTATAGAAGAAGTTAAAAAGCTGGATAGTAACAGCTATCAGATAATAGATATAAGAAGTGAGGAAGAGGTGGCGCACGGTGCCATAAAGGGAGCACTCAATATTCAGGCAGAGGAAATAGAGTCAGATGAGAGGGTACTGCATGATAAGAAGCTTGTCATAGTCTGCAGCCGCGGTAAGACGAGTGTGGATGTGGCAGAGTATCTCACAGAAAAAGGTTTTGATGCGGCAAGCTTAAAGGGAGGCTATATAAGCTGGCTGCTTGATGCCATGAAAGAGGATGAGGTGGCAGAGCGCGATATAAAGGCAGATGTGGAGCAAAGCATCAGAAAGAAATTTAAGAAATCCATCTGGCGCAAGTTTACAAAGGCGATAAACACATATGAGCTTGTAAAACCGGGGGATAAGATTGCAGTATGTATCTCGGGAGGTAAGGATTCCATGCTCATGGCAAAGCTGTTTCAGGAGCTTAAGCATCACAATAAGTTTGATTTTGATGTGAAGTTTCTCGTCATGGACCCGGGCTACAATGAGGCAAACAGGCATGTCATAGAGGAAAACTGCAGGAACCTTGGCATCCCTGCCACTATTTTTGAGTCAGATATATTTGATGCTGTATATGATATCGAAAAATCGCCATGCTATTTATGTGCGAGGATGAGAAGAGGACATCTGTATGCATTTGCAAAGGAGCTGGGCTGCAACAAAATTGCGCTCGGACATCACTATGATGATGTTATCGAGACGATACTCATGGGCATGCTCTACGGGGCACAGGTACAGACCATGATGCCTAAGCTTCACAGCACAAACTTTGAGGGCATGGAGCTTATCAGGCCTCTTTACCTGGTTAGGGAGGACGATATCAAGGCATGGCGTGATTACAACGGTCTGCATTTCATACAGTGTGCCTGCAAGTTTACAGATACCTGTACCACCTGCAATAATGAGGAAAACCGCTCAAAGCGTGTTGAGATAAAGCAGCTCATCGCTAATCTTAAAAAGGTGAATCCTTTTGTCGAGGCAAATATATTTAAGAGCGTGGAGAATGTAAATCTGGCTACGGTTGTAGCATATAAAAAGGATGGCATAAAGCACAGCTTCCTAGATCACTATGATGAATAAGACAGATATATTTCAGGAGGGCATTGTATGGCAGATATCATGGATTATATTGACTGGCGTGGAGATATAGGCTTTGATGAGGTGCATGTAAATGAGGTGGACGGACTGATTTTTTCGCAGCTTATTTATGTGCAGATGAAGCCATATATGCCGGATGCAAAGAAGTCATACCTTACGATAAAACAGCTTTCAAGCCTTTACTGCGCGGACCACAGTGATGATGAGATTGAGCAGATGCCTAATCTTTTCCGCCACTCCGCGAGGCTGCTTCAAAAGCTGGCGCACTCAAGGCGCTATGCTGACTGCATTTTGAGATATTATATATACGATATTAGTGAAAAAGAGGAGTCGCAGTTTTCTGCGGTTACGATAGAACTGCCTGACGGCACATATTTCATTTCCTACAGTGGTACAGACCATTCCGTGGTCGGCTGGAAGGAAAACTTTAATCTAAGCTATCTCGATGAGACACCGGGACAGAACAAGGCGAAAAAATATTTAAAGCAGGTGGCAGCATATATTTGTAATGATGAAAATATCAACAATAAAAGCATCAATACAAGAAAGCTGTGGATAGGCGGGCACTCAAAGGGTGGAAATCTGGCAGTGTTTGCCGCCATGCATGTGGATAAAGAGGTGCAGGATGTCATTATTAAGGTGTTTAATTTTGACGGACCGGGCTTCAATCACAAGATGATATATACGGCAGGCTACAAAAGAATTTTTGATAGAATAGAGACATTTCTGCCGCAGTCGTCTATTGTTGGCTTATTGCTTGAGCATGTGGACGATTATGAGGTGGTAAGAAGCCGTAATTCGGGGCCGCTGCAGCATGATGCTTTTTCATGGGAGATAATGGGCGGAAGTATCATAAAGGCGGATGGGCTGGACAAAAACAGTGTGCGCCTTGACAAGACACTCAGAAACTGGATAGGCAGCATGGATGAGGCGCAGCGAAAGCAGTTTGTAAATGTGCTTTTTTCAATAGCATCGGACTCCAATTTTGAGAACCTTGACCAGATGTCATTTAAGCAGCTTATTGAGATGATAAAGGCTGCCGATGATCTGTCAAAGGCTGACTGGAGCATGCTTAAGGATACAGTAAGACTCCTGATTTCTGCCGGTGTCGGCGTGGTCAGGGATGAAAAGGAGAAATAAATGTTAAATCAGTTTTCAAGAACACAGCTTTTGCTTGGAAAAGAGGCGATGGATAGGCTAAAGGGCGCAAGAGTCGCAGTATTTGGAATAGGAGGAGTGGGCGGATATGTCTGCGAGGCACTGGTCAGAAGCGGCGTGGGAGCGATTGACCTTATCGATGATGACAAGGTGTGTCTTACAAACCTAAACAGGCAGATAATCGCAACCAGAAAGACCATAGGAAAATACAAGACAGATGTGATGGAGGAGAGGATTCATGATATTAATCCTGATGTCAGTGTCGTGACGCACAGGTGTTTCTTTTTGCCGGAAAATGCTGATGAATTTCCGTTTGAAGAGTATGATTATATAGTTGACGCGGTTGATACGGTCACAGCAAAGATTGCGCTTGTCATGAAGGCACAGGAGAAAAATGTGCCTATCATAAGCAGCATGGGAGCGGGAAATAAGCTGGATGCAAGTGCATTTAAGGTGGCTGATATATATAAGACCAGCATGTGTCCGCTTGCAAAGGTCATGCGCCGTGAGCTTAAAAAACGTGGCGTGAAAAAGCTCAAGGTGGTATACTCTGAGGAGAAGCCTACAAGACCGATAGAGGATATGTCTATAAGCTGCAGAACCAACTGCATCTGCCCGCCGGGTGCCGAACACAAGTGCACAGAGCGCAGGGATATTCCCGGAAGCCTTGCATTTGTACCATCAGTGGCAGGACTTATCATCGCGGGCGAGGTGGTACAAGACATAGCCTTTGACAGGGTATGATGAAGAATACAATTACGAAAAGAGAGGAATAAAAATGCCAGTATTTGATTTTAGCGATACACCGGTAGCAAACGAGCATCCGGAGTGTATATATGAGACATTTCATTCGACAGAGACCAGGGCATCGGCCGATAAACCGATTGTTGTGATAGACAATAAGCAAAAGGAGTGGGCGCACCATGCGCTCGGTATGTTTACAAATCCGATAAAGCGTACATCCTTTGAATTTGAGGATGGTGATGGGGTGACCAGTGCAGATATCCTGCGCATTGATTCCCGCTTCGTTAGCCTTTTTAAGTGGCTTGGTGAAAATCACATAAAGGTACAGCTTTCAGGAGCCAATACACCTGACGGATACGCAGTATACAGGGTGAGGGAGGTGTCTCTCGGCAGAGGCACAAAGCTGTCTGCAGAGGATGGATTCCTGCAGTATATGATGGAAAGGCTCTTTGCCAGCACCATGCCTGAGGATGAACCTGACCTCGATGATTACGAGGAAGAGGGCGACAGCATGAAGCTCACCAGTATACAGAGCATCACAGATTTCATGACCTGTGCAGGCCGTACACTGCCTGACAATATACTGCTGTGGGCCAGGAGAAATCTGGCAGTTGCGCGTTCAAGCGAGGTATCACCTGAGGAGAGACGCCATGCGCAGAGAGCACTTTCCATCATGATGAATATCCAGTGGAAGGGAAATTACTTTGAGGCAATTGACCCTGTGGAGGCAAGGCGCATACTCGATGAGGAGCTCTATGGCATGGAGAGCGTGAAGCAGAGAATCATTGAGACCATTATCCAGATAAACAGGACTCATACACTTCCTGCCTACGGACTGCTGCTCTGTGGACCGGCAGGAACCGGAAAGTCACAGATTGCATATGCTGTTGCACGTATACTCAAGCTTCCATGGACCACACTCGATATGAGCTCCATAAATGATGCGGAGCAGCTCACAGGAAGCTCAAGAATCTATTCAAACGCAAAGCCGGGAATCATTATGGAGGCATTTTCACAGGCAGGAGAGTCAAATCTTGTATTTATCATCAATGAGCTCGACAAGGCCTCAAGCAAAAACGGCAACGGAAATCCGGCAGATGTGCTTTTGACATTGCTTGACAATCTGGGCTTTACAGACAACTATATGGAGTGTATGGTGCCGACCGTCGGAGTATATCCGATTGCAACAGCCAATGATAAATCCCAGATTTCTGCACCGCTTATGTCACGTTTTGCGGTGATTGATATTCCGGACTATACCGATGAAGAGAAGAAGGTCATCTTCCAGAGATTTGCCCTGCGTAAGGTATTTGAGCGAATGGGAATGAAGGAGGAGGAGTGCGTTCTCACAGAGGACGGACTTGATGCAGTGATTAAGCTTCACGAGAACACATCGGGCATAAGAGACCTCGAGCAGGCTGCAGAGCATCTGGCAGCAAATGCACTTTATCAGATAGAGGTTGATAAGGTAAAGCAGGTGGTATTTGACGCTGAGGCTGTTTTTGAGCTTTTAGGCTAGCAGGATATGATTACGGATACAGGAATTGTTACGAAAATAAAAGGAGATTGTCAGGATGAGAGAATTTGGAAAATCCAGAAAATTAGATAATGTGCTTTATGATGTAAGAGGACCGGTGGTGGATGAGGCGGCCCGCATGGAGGAAAACGGCACAAATGTGTTGAAGCTCAATATAGGAAATCCGGCGCCGTTTGGCTTCAGGACACCTGATGAGGTGATATATGATATGTCTCGCCAGCTCACGGACTGTGAGGGGTATTCCAACTCCAAGGGACTTTTTTCTGCAAGAAAAGCAATTATGCAATATGCACAGCTCAAAAAGCTTCCTAATGTGACGGTTGAGGATATCTACACCGGAAACGGAGTCAGCGAGCTTATAAACTTAAGCATGTCAGCGCTTCTTGACAATGGTGATGAGGTGCTGGTGCCGGCACCGGACTATCCGCTTTGGACAGCCTGCGTTACACTTGCGGGAGGCACGGCAGTGCACTATATCTGTGATGAGCAGTCAGAGTGGTATCCGGACATAGAGGATATCAAAAAGAAGATTACAGACAAGACAAAGGCAATCGTAATAATCAACCCTAATAACCCTACAGGAGCGCTTTATCCAAGGGAGGTGCTGCAGCAGATAGTTGATGTGGCAAGAGAGCACGAGCTTATGATTTTTTCGGATGAGATATATGACAGACTTGTGATGGATGACTATGAGCATGTGTCTATTGCGTCGCTTGCACCGGACCTCTTCTGTGTGACATTCAGCGGTCTTTCGAAGTCGCATATGATAGCAGGCTATCGTATCGGATGGATGGTTTTAAGCGGTAACAAGGCGCTCGGAAAGGACTATATCGAGGGTCTCAACATGCTCTCAAACATGCGTCTTTGCTCGAATGTTCCGGCGCAGTCGATAGTGCAGACCGCTTTAGGCGGATATCAGAGTGTAGGCGAGTATATTGTGCCGGGCGGACGAATCTATGAGCAGAGAGAGTACGTCTACAAGGCATTAAACGATATACCGGGAATTTCGGCAGTAAAGCCAAAGGCAGCATTTTACATATTCCCAAAGATTGATACTGCAAGGTTCAACATCACAAACGATGAACAGTTTGCACTCGATCTGCTTCGTGAGAAGAAGATACTCATCATCCACGGCGGCGGCTTCAACTGGGATAAGCCGGATCACTTCAGAGTGGTATATCTGCCTCGAACAGAGATATTAAAGGATGCCACAGGCAAGCTTGCAGACTTTTTGTCTTCATATAAGCAGAAATAATTATTGGCATAGATAATTATAAAACATATGATATAAAACATATAACATAAAACATATAAGCTCCGGCACAGAAAACTTTTTGTTCTGACCGGAGTTTTTATATTATGCTGTAATATTTTTTAAAAGTAACCTACCTGTAACTTTACATAATGTATTATACACTTGTATCGCGGGGCGGCTGCACTTTAAAGGACAGACCGCACAGCACTCAAAAATGTATAGAGAAGAAAAGGAGAATTAAATGGAACTGCTTAGGGTAGAACACTTATCAAAAATATATGGAGCCGGAGAAAATCAGGTCAAGGCTTTGGACGATGTGTCATTGAGCGTGGAAAAGGGAGAGTTTGTGGCAATAGTCGGGGCGAGCGGCTCCGGAAAATCCACACTGCTTCATCTGCTCGGAGGTGTTGACAGGCCAACAAGCGGAAAGGTGTATATAAACGGCACTGATATTTTTGCAATGAATGATGATGAGCTTGCCATATTCAGAAGAAGACAGGTAGGTATCATTTATCAGTTTTATAATCTGATACCTATATTAAATGTGGAGGAAAACATGGCAATCCCGATGGAGCTTGATGGAAGAAAGGTGGAAAAAGCACAGATGGATGACATGCTTTTATGCCTTGGACTTACAGAGAGACGCACTCATCTGCCAAACGAGCTTTCAGGAGGCCAGCAGCAGCGCACATCTATAGGAAGAGCCCTGATTACGAGACCATCTATAGTGCTCGCGGATGAGCCGACCGGAAACCTGGATACCAAGGCCAGCAACGAGATTATGCATCTCTTAAAGACCTCAAACCGTGAGCTCAACCAGACAATCATTATGATTACACACAATATGGAGCTTGCAAAGGCGGCTGACCGCACAATAATGATAGAGGATGGTAAAATCAGATGAATTTGATGAAGACACTCACATTAAAAAACTTAAAGCTCAACAGGAAAAGAACTATTGTCACGATAGTCGGAATAATTCTTGCAACAGCGCTTTTGTCGGCGCTTGTCACACTTGTGTCAAGCTTTCAGTACAGTATGATTGAATACCAGAAGCAAAAGGGCGGCGACTTTCATGTGAAATTTTCGAATGTGAAAATGTCTGAGCTTTCGGAGTTTAAAAACAACAGAAATATTGAAAGCACATTTGAGACAATGGGAATGGGCTTTGCAAAGCTAGACGGCTGCAAGAATGAGGATAAGCCGTATGCTTATGTCATGGCAACAGATGAGGCAGGCTTTGAGAAAGGCTGCTTTAACCTGATAGAGGGGCGCATGGCAAAAAATGAGGATGAGATAGTCATTCCAAGGCACTTAAAGACAAACGGACGAATCGACATAAAGGTGGGAGATGAGATAACACTTGATATCGGAAAGCGATATGATTCAAACACCGAAAGTGTCATATGGGAAAATATCGCATATGAGCATGAGGCAGAGACACTTACCGATACTGTGACAAAGCGCTACAAGGTGGTAGGCATCATGGAAAGACCGGGCTATGGAATGGAGGACTATAGTGCCGCCGGATATACATTTGTCACATATTCTGATGAGCTGGCAGCAATTGATAACGGCACAAAGAGTGAGGTTAACGAAGCTGACACTACGCTCACAGTGTACAGCAGGTACACTCAAAAGGCTTTAAGAAATAAGGATGCTGTGACTGCAGATATAATTGGTGTGGATGAAAAGCTGTTTGAGAAATCAAATAATTCATCTGTTGAAATGTCTGCTGAGGAGAGCGACAGGTTTCTTAAAGAGATGGAAAATGCAAAATATGATATATATATGAATGGATACCTTATAAACTATGAGTGCGTTTTCCCGATTGACGGTTCATTTAAAGCACTGTTTACAGTGGCCGCTGTTGTGGCTTTGATAATTATACTGACATCAGTGTACTGTATCAAAAACAGCTTCAACATATCAATCACTGAAAAAATCAGGCAGTATGGCATGCTTGCAAGCGTGGGTGCTACGAGGCGCCAGATAAAAAGCAGCGTTAAGACAGAGGCAGCAATGCTTGGAGTGGTTGGTATTCCTGTAGGTACCATGAGTGGTATTTTGGCATCGTTTATACTTGTCAAGGTGGTAAATGCGCTGTCAGCAGGCTGGCTTAACTTTGCTTTGAGCTTTCACACATCACTGCCTGCACTTATTCTTGCTGTGATACTGAGTATAGCAACCATTTATTTCTCAGCAACAGGCAGTGCAAGAAGGGCCGCAAAGGTCACACCGCTTGAAGCAATAAGAAACACAAAGGAGATTAAAATAAAGTCAGCAAAGCTTAAGACACCGGCTATTATAGGCAGAATCTGGGGCATTGGAGGCGTTATCTCATATAAGAATATAAAGAGAAACAAAAAAAAGTACAGAACTACAGTGACGTCTATTGTTATCTGCTCAGTAACCTTTATTGTGATATCATACTTTATGTCTATGGCCTTTAGCGTTGTTGGGATGTCATATGCATCAGTAGATTACAATATTGGAATAAATATGTCATGTAAAAAGGACCTTGATATTGAAAAGCTCTCTGAGCTTTTGAGTGGCATTGAAGGAGCAAAGGATTATCTGGTTGGAGCAGGTTATTATTTTGATGTAGATAAGCCGGAGTATACAAAGGAATATGGAGAGTATTGCGGGCAGCTTTATGATGACAGAGAGGATGTCTCACAAGAGTTTTTTATCACGGTTTTAAATGACAAATCGTATGATAAGTATGCGTCTGACGCAGGCGTAAAAAATGCAGATACAGGAGCAATTCTTGTAAATAAATGCACATTTGATGTGTATAATGAGAAAAGCTCGAAATACGTCAAAGAAGAGATGGAGCTGTACAAATATAAAGCAGGAGATACAATCAGGTGCGGCTACAATGTGTATGATGATGCTTCTTCTGATGACAATGCTGTGGAAGGTGATACTGAAAGCAGTACGGAGGATAACAGTGGATACGTTGACGAGGAAACAATAAATAACGGTGTCAGAAAAACTGTGGATGTAACTATTGCAGGTGTTACAGACAAGGTACCAACATGTTATAATGGCTACGGCAATACCTCGCTTTTGTTTATGAACCAAAAAGGCTTTGAAAGCTTATGGGCTGACGGCAAGAGCGGTAATGAGCTCAAACCGGGGAATGCGATATATTCGGCATATGTGGTTGCAGAAAATGCAGATGAATATCAGGATACATTAGAAAAGGAGACGGAAGAAAATCCTGAGTATTCTCAGATTAGTTTTTATGTCAGCAATATGGATAAGCAGATGCGCGATGAAAAATCACTCTTTACACTGCTTGGAGTATTTGCATACGGACTTATTGTGGTCATTGCCTTAATAGGAATCACAAATATCATCAATACCTTAAGCACCGGAATGGAGCTTAGAAGCCGCGAGTTTGCTACACTAAGAAGCATTGGAATGACAGATAAGCAGTTTGCTGGAATGGTCAGACTCGAGAGTGTGTTTATATCTGTGAAGGCACTTGTAATAGGCGTACCGCTTGGTATTTTAATAAACTATCTCTTATGTTTTATTATGAACAGGATGGGTGGCGCAATCATTTATAAGCCACCGTATAAAGCAATTATATTGTGTATAGTGGTTGTAATAATGCTGATTTATGCTATCATGAAACTATCAATGACGAAGCTTAGACACAATAACATTATTGAGACAATCAAGAATGAAAATCTGTAGAAAATGCGGGAGCTGATATGAAAAAAATACTTCTCATAGAGGACAATAGAGGAATAACAGAGGGACTGTGTGATACATTTACAGAACCTGAATATGAGCTTTTGACAGCAGGCAATTTAAAGGAGGCTGGGGCACTTTTGAGTGAGCACCCCGGCCTTGTGTTGCTTGATGTGTCGCTTCCGGATGGGAACGGCTTTGATTTTTACAGCGAAAGGCTGGAAAAAGAAAAAACACCGGTGATTTTTCTTACCGCAAGGGATGAGGAAAATGATATAGTAAAGGGACTTGAGCTTGGAGCGGAGGATTACATCACAAAGCCTTTTTCCGTAAGGGAGCTTGTGGCGAGGGTAAACCGCGTATTTTTACGAAGGAAAAGTGATGACAGCTCATCTGTCATACACGCAGGAACCATAAGCTATGATTTGGACAAAAAGGAAGCAAGAAGGGCTGGACAGTTGATTGTTCTTTCAAGTCTTGAAAACCGCATACTTGATCTGCTTTTTACCAATCACGACAAGGCTGTGTACAGAAATGCCGTGATTGACTGCATCTGGGAGGCGACAGGAAACGATGTCTATGACCATACCGTGACTGTCTATATGAAGCGCATCAGGGCAAAGCTTGGTGAGGATGTGATAAAGACTGTGAAGGGAATCGGGTATCGTGTTGATTCAGATGAAGCTCTTTAAACAGTATCGGCCGACAGAGCCGGTTCCCGGGGGAAAGCATGAGAAAGAAGAAATATAATTTAGAGAACAGAAAACATTTTGTGTATTTTGCAATAATTTATACATGTATATGTGTGATGGTTATGGCTTTTACCGTCTTTTTTCAGTACAGGGCATATACGAAAAACTATAACATCACAGTGGCTAAGCTATGTGCACTCATTCATGAAAAATATCCCGATGTATCAGATGGCAGTATAGCCGCGATTCTAAATGACAGCAGTATCGACAGTGATGATACGAATTTAAAAGCTGCAGATAAGCTCCTTAAAAAATACGGCATTGATATGGAAAAGGATTCTGCGGTTTTGTCAAATGAAAAAGCGCTTAAAGGAGCGCTTTGGCTAGACATATTTCTTGTTGTGCTTTTTGCAGGGGGCTTTTGCATTTACATTGTGCTTATAAGATTTAGCTTTAAAAGACAGGTCAGACAGGCTGCGGATTATCTACGCCGCATAAATCAGGGAGACTACAGACTTGTTATGGCAGATAGCACAGAGGGAGAGATTTCTATACTAAAGGGAGAGCTTTACAAGACAGCAATTTATTTGAGGGAGTCTGCGGAAAATGCAAAGGCAGACAAGCTTTTGCTAAAGGATGCGCTTTCTGACATATCGCACCAGCTTAAGACACCGCTCACATCACTTTCGATAAATCTGGAAAATCTGGAAGGAAATCCTGATATGGCATCTGAAAACAGAAACAGGATAATGCGCAGGGCAAAGCGCGATGTGGATAATATATCGCATATGGTGCAGGCTATCTTAAAGCTTTCAAGGCTTGAAGCGGATGTTGTGGAGTTTGATGAGAAGGATACGCTGCTGTCTGAAATTGTGTCTGAGGCAGCTGACAATGTTATGGCACTTTGCGATTTGAGAGACATAAGGCTGTCAATAGATGAAGGCTCTGATAAGGATGCCTGTATACATGCTGATGCATACTGGCAGTGTGAGGCCATTACAAACATAGTAAAAAATGCAGTGGAGCATGCAGAGAGTGAGGTAAAGATAGGCTTTTACAGGTATGAGATGTATGCAGAGATAACAGTGCAAAACGATGGAGAGACCATAAGTGATGAGGACAAAAAGCATATTTTTACGCGTTTTTACAGCGGCAGCGGACAGCCGGCAGACAGCATCGGCATAGGACTTTCGCTCGCGGAAGCAATTGTGCGTCATGACAATGGATATATCCTTGTGGAGGATTGTAAAAAAGATGTATTAAATGAAAAAAATGAATGCAGTGGCACACGCTTTGTGGTAAGATATTTGTGATAAGTTGAGAAAAATTATCAATAAATACACTAGGAAGCGATAAAATGACACTAAAAGAACTTGGCATAGGACAGAGTGCCAGAATACTTACAGTAGGCGGTGAGGGCGCACTGCGCCAGCATTTCCTGGATATGGGAGTAATCCCAAAGGCCGAAGTGACAGTAATCAAATTTGCACCGATGGGAGACCCGATGGAGCTTCAGGTGCACGGCTATGAGCTCACATTGAGGCTTGATGATGCGGCACAGATTGAGGTAGAATTAATTGACAGCCGTTCAAGAAAGCATGAGGGCCCTAAAAAGATAAGCAACACAGCCCATCCCGGACTTGGTGAGGAGGGCAAATACCATGTGAAGGGCAGTGGCAATCCCCTTCCGGATGGTGAGAAGCTCACATACGCACTTGTGGGAAACCAAAACTGCGGCAAGACAACACTTTTCAACCAGCTTACAGGTTCAAACCAGCATGTGGGTAATTTCCCGGGAGTGACGGTGGACAGAAAGGATGGCTCTATTAAAGAACATCCGGATACATCAATCACAGATTTACCGGGCATTTACTCAATGAGCCCATATACGAATGAGGAGATCGTGTCGAGAAACTTTGTGCTCGATAACAAGCCAAAGGCCATAATAAATATCGTAGATGCGACAAATATCGAGAGAAACCTGTATCTGACCATGCAGCTTCTTGAGATGGATATACCAATGGTTATCGCACTCAATATGATGGATGAGGTGACGGCAAACTCAGGCTCAATCGATGTAAATAAAATCGAGGGACTGTTAGGAGTGCCTGTTGTACCGATTTCTGCCGCAAAGAATCAGGGTGTTGATGAGCTGGTGCGCCATGCAATACACATTGCAAAGTATCAGGAGCGCCCGGGCAGACAGGATTTCTGTGATGAGAATGATTTTGGCGGTGCTGTGCACAGATGTATACACGCGGTCAGCCATCTGATTGAGGATCATGCAAAGCTCGCCGGAGTTCCGATTCGCTTTGCTGCTACCAAAATTATCGAGGGAGATGCACTTATATTAGAGCAGCTTCATCTTGATGAGAATGAAAAAGAGGCAATAGAGCATCTGATTGTCCAGATGGAGAAGGAGCGAGGCCTTGACAGAAGCGCTGCAATTGCGGATATGCGCTTTACATTTATTGAGAAAATATGCGAGAGCACCGTGGTAAAACCGAAGGAGAGCAGGGAGCGTATCAGAAGTGAGCGCATCGACCGTGTTCTTACAGGCAAATATACGGCAATACCGTGCTTTATAGTGATAATGCTTGCTGTATTTTATCTGACCTTCAACGTAATCGGAGCAGGCCTTCAGTGGCTTTTGGAGCAGGGCATAGGAGCACTGACCGCGCTTACGGATAAGGCACTCACAGCGGCAGGCGTGAATGAGGTGCTGCACGGACTGGTAATAGACGGCATCTTTCAGGGTGTCGGAAGCGTATTAAGCTTTTTGCCGATTATCGTGACACTGTTCTTTTTCTTATCCCTCATGGAGGACAGCGGATACATAGCGAGGGTTGCATTCTTCATGGACAAGCTCCTTCGTAAGATAGGACTTTCCGGACGAAGCATAGTACCAATGCTCATAGGCTTCGGCTGTACGGTGCCAGCTGTCATGGCGACACGTACACTGCCAAGTGAGAGAGACCGTCGAATGACTATACTCCTCACACCGTTTATGAGCTGTTCGGCAAAATTGCCAATTTATGCATTCTTTGTTAGTGCATTTTTCCCGAAGCATGGCGGACTTGTCATGGGAGGACTGTATTTCATTGGAATAATTGTCGGAATACTTTTCGCATTTATCTACAGAAAGACTCTGTTCAGGGGTGACGCTGTGCCGTTTGTCATGGAACTGCCAAACTACAGGATGCCGGGCGCCAAGAATGTGTGCCAGCTCCTCTGGGAGAAGGCAAAGGACTTTTTGCAGAAGGCATTTACAGTAATACTTATTGCCACAATGCTTATATGGTTCTTACAGAGCTTTGACATACACTTTAACATGGTAACAGACTCAAAGGACAGCATGCTTGCCGTTATTTCAAGTATTATCGTGCCTGTCTTTAAGCCTCTGGGACTCGGCGACTGGCGTATATGCACGTCACTTATCAGCGGACTCATGGCAAAGGAGAGTGTGGTATCAACACTGGAGATACTGTTTGGCGGAACTGTTACGACAGCACTCACAACACTTTCAGCTGCCTCTCTTCTGGTGTTCTCGCTGCTCTACAGTCCTTGCGTGGCTGCTATAGCATCTATAAAGAGAGAGCTGGGTGCAAAGTGGGCAGTCAGTGTGGTGCTTTTGCAGTGTGCTATTGCATGGGTGGCAGCATTTATTGTAAGAGTTATTGGACTGCTTGTGATGTAAAAAAACTGATTGAATAGTTACAAAAAATATAAAAGGAGATATGTGATGGAGATTAAACTGGAAAATGAATCACTTGAGCTCACGATAAACAGCTTCGGAGCAGAGCTTAAAAGCATCACCGGCAAGGAAACAGGTACACAGTATCTGTGGGATGCCGATGAGAAATACTGGAAGAGAAGCGCACCGGTGCTTTTCCCGTTTGTCGGCAGCTTAAAGGACAAGAAGTTTACCGTTGATGGGACAGATTATCCGATGGGACAGCACGGCTTTGCAAGGGATATGGAGTTTGAGCTTGTGTCACAGACAAAGGATGAGGCATGGTTTTCACTTAAATCGAATGATGAGACTCTTGCAAAATATCCGTTTGAGTTTGTGCTCGAAATCGGCTATAAGCTCTCAGGCAGTGAGATAAAAGTGACCTGGAGGGTGACTAATCCTGCGAAAAAGGATTTACTTTTCTCAATAGGTGGTCATCCGGCATTTATGTGTCCGGTCGCAGAGCAGGGAAAGCAGTCAGACTATTATCTGAAGCTTGACACAGACAAGGCAATCACCTACGGACTTATCTGTGACGGAGGACTTTTAGACAAGGATGACAATCTGCTTAATGTGGATGTGGATGGATACTGTCAGATAGATGAGCATATGTTTGATAAGGATGCGCTCATAATAGAAAACAGACAGGCTTCAAAGGTGAGCCTGTGTACACCGGATAAGAAGCCATACCTTACGGTGTCCTTTGATGCGCCTTTATTTGGTCTGTGGTCACCGGCAGGAATGGGAGCACCGTTTATCTGTATTGAACCGTGGTACGGCCGATGCGACAGAGCAGGCTTTGCCGGAGAATTAAAGGACAGGGAGTATGGTAATTCGCTGGCACAGGGTGAGAAATTTGAGAAGTCATATACGATTGAAATTGAGCTGTAGATTTTCTTGTTCTCAATGTGACTTAAATACTTATTAAAATAATAATATAAGACATAATTAGAATCATGGGGCTGCGGTATATTGCAGTCCCATGATTTTTAGATAGTAAGGATTTTTCACGAACTTGAAATAATGTAATGTAGGATAGCATAACGCTATATGTGCCTTGATGCACCTGCTTTCTTCAAGTTTGCCTGAAGCAGCCATTTCTGATCAATTTTCTTAAGATCTTCACCGAATCTGACATGCAACCGAACTGAGCCTTCGAGCTGCTCGATATGTTCAATGGTGCCCTTGCCGAACTTTGGATGATTGACATCGTCATTGATATTAAATTTTACAGTACTGTTTTTCTTTTTGTGGTATTCCTGCTCGCGTGAATATGTGTCGCGGATAGGAATACTCTTGTCAGTAATTTTCTTTTTGAGAACCTTATCATAATCGTGCTTAATAAGTCCCTCACCGGCTTTGTAGTAAGGAGTGGGAGCTGCTCCGATAAGTGAGCAACAGTATTTCCACGCACTTCCGTGGATGCCGGGCTGCCAGTTGTATTTGTCCGGGATGTCCATATTGTACTGCATATAGTGGGCATATTCATGCTTATATAAATCCATCCTGTCATCCTTTGACAATGGCTTTGCCACACAGTAGCCGATGAACAGCAGTGAAAAATGAAATTCTTCTTCATCCTGCCCAAAGCCCGGAGTGTATGCGCCAAGCCTGTCCGTATCAAAGCCGAAGGTGATGGGAATCCTTGCACCGTTAAGCCCAAGCTGTCTGTCGAGCTTCTGGTAGAGAAAGCGGATTTCCGCAAGATGTATTTTGGTTTCGTTTTCGAGTAGTTGTCGTAAATTGTTGTCTAAGTTCATAAGTATATCTCTTTTAAAAAATCAGTTTGTTTTCAATACAATAATGATATATTCCGTCTTCCTCAACAGATTTGCATACAAAATCAGCCTTATCTTTGACTTCGTCCTTTGCATTGCCCATGGCAATACCCATGCCTACAGCTTCAAGCATTTCAATGTCGTTATGTCCGTCACCGAAAGCAATTGCTTCATCCTTTGAGAAACCATAATGTCTAAGCACTGCAGCAACTGCATTGCCTTTGCCGCTGTTAAGCGGAATAATATCAACGGCCTTATCCCACCATGCAGTTATCTGTGAGTGGGGCGCGCCGGATAGAATCTGTGAGTGCTCATCTTTTTTGCAGGAGCACATAATCTGATATATATCAGTCCTGCTTATCTCGTCAAAATTGTCAGCAATTTTAAGCTTTTCGCTGCCAAAGGCAAAGTACTGCTCTAAATCAGGGTCGGTACCGTTTGTGACAATCATATGCTCGTTGCTGATTGCAATGGCGCGGTTCATCTGCTTTAGATTGGAAATTATCTGATATTTGTCGTGCTCATTAATAGGGTTTTTGAAGATGATATCATTGCCTGCGGTGACGAATGAACCGTTAAAGGTGAGCAGGACATCAAAATCAATTCCATCAAAATGAGGCACACCGGTGTAGCCTCTTCCGGTAGCCATACAAAGGATGATGCCATTTTGGTGGAACTGCTTAAGTGCAGCAACAGTGTTTGCGGATAATTCTTTATGTCCCAGCCGAAGCAGGGTGCCATCCACATCAAAGAATGCTATTTTAATCATAATTCACCTACCTGGTTTAATAATGTTTTTACTATAACGTAAGGTTCGTAAGCTGGAGCCTTTTGATTAGTCTTTCAGTTCTCGTTCTATCTCTTCAATAATAAAAATACATTCATCAACAGCTTGTTGACGATTTGAATTATTGTATAAATATTTTATCCGTTTAAATAAATATGGTCAAGCATAGAAAACCTAAAAGCATAATTTAAGAGGGTCAGGGAAACTGCCCTGTGTCATTTTTCCATGATGTCTGGAAGGGCAGATATGAAAAATGAGCCGTTTGCTATCTTTTGTGTGCAGCCTGCGAAGCAGGGTGTGCGTGTTCCGATTGCTTAGGCAATCATGGTGGAACGCATAACAATACATAATATTTTTGATTTTTTGTAACGAATCTAATAAACC
>OHAW01000295.1_pt1 | contig 27664 bp, 20 predicted proteins | sample 1577221 | NCBI WGS metagenome assembly OHAW01 (sample SAMEA3879583, study PRJEB24766) | human gut metagenome | biome: human-associated habitat; feature: feces | place: USA | collected 1985/1987 | reverse complement strand
TGAATTATGAATTACAATGCATTTAGATTCAAAACAGTCAAAAACAGTCAAATTTGATAGTGACTAAATTAAAATTAGTTAATTTGAACTATATTTTAGATTATAAATTAGTAATAGAAAAGATACTAAAATTAGTAATTAGGCAAGTATTAATGATATATATGTTATATTCTGCACTAAAATCAATGTTGTATTTGCATATAGTGCACAATTTTAAAACTTGCTTTATATATTTTCAACAATTTTTAGTGTGATTATTTGTGAATATAAATGACTGATTATGATTGACAATGACGGATTATGAAAATATAATTATACTACAAGTTAAATGAATGTTAAATGTTTAATACAGTAATTTGAAAATGAGCATTAAATAAATGGCTTATAAAATAAGTCTTTGAATAGTTTGATAAACAGGGGGGATTAGATGCTGGCGGAAGATAGATGCAAAAAAATACTCGATATATTAGATTCGATGGGAAGTGTGACTGTTCAGCAGCTTATGGATGAGCTTGATATATCTGAGTCAACAATCAGGCGTGATCTGGTTGCAATGGACAAGAAGGGGTATCTCACCAAGGTACATGGTGGTGCGATTGCAAATAATACGAATATCCATACTCAGGATGAGAAGGTTATCAACAGGCTTAAGCAGAATCGCAGCGAAAAGGAACAGATTGCCAGATATGCGGCATCACTTATTGTGGATAATGATTTTGTTTATATAGATGCCGGTACTACAACGGCAGTCATGATTGATTATATTACTGCAAAGAATGTGGTTTTTGTTACAAACTCTCTGACTAATGCCAAGAGAATTTCCGATAGGGGATATACAGTATATATTCTGGGTGGCGAGTTCAAGTCTACTACTGAGGCTATTGTCGGAGATGAGGCCGTTGTGACGCTCGATAAATACAATTTTACGAAGGGCTTCTGGGGAACTAACGGAATTACTGTGAAGAATGGATTTACGACTCCGGAGATAAAGGAGGCCATGATTAAAAAGAAATCCATGGAGAATAGCAAGGAGAAATACATTCTTGCGGATGACAGTAAGTTTTCACAGGTATCAAGTATCAAGTTTGCTGATTTTGAGGATGCTGTAATTATTACAAATGCACTAAGCAATGACAACTATAAGAAATACAAAAATATTAAGGAGGTCTAACATGATTTATACGGTTACTTTTAATCCATCACTAGATTATATAGTTGATGTAACAGATTTTAAGACAGGAGTGGTCAATAGAACGACTGGAGAGAAGATTTTTGCAGGTGGTAAGGGCATCAATGTTTCCATGGTTCTTAAGAATCTTGGAATGAGCAATACTTCACTTGGTTTTACAGCGGGTTTTACAGGAAATGAAATTAAAAGACTTCTAGCAAAAAAAGGTGTTGATACTGATTTTATAGAGGTGGAGGATGGTATTTCACGTATCAATGTGAAGCTTCGCTCAAATGAGGAATCCGAGATTAATGGTCAGGGACCGGTAATTACTGAGGACAACATTAAAAAACTTTATGAGAAGCTTGACTGCTTAAAGGAGTCTGATGTGCTTGTGCTCGCAGGAAGTATTCCTGATGTAATGCCTTCATCAATGTATATGGATATCATGAAGCATCTTGAGGGCCGCGGAATAAATATTGTGGTTGATGCGACGAGAAATCTGCTCACAAATGTGCTTGCATATAAGCCATTCCTTATCAAGCCAAACAATCATGAGCTCGGTGAGATATTCGGGGTTGAGATTACAGACAAGGACGATGTGATAAAATATGCAAAGAAGCTTCAGGAGCAGGGCGCAAGAAACGTGCTTGTTTCTATGGCAGGTGACGGAGCAGTGCTTGTGACTGAGAACGGACAGGAGTTTAAGGCTAAGGCTCCTAAGGGAAAGCTCAAAAACTCTGTTGGTGCAGGTGATTCGATGGTAGCCGGATTTGTTTACGGATACCTTAAATCAAATGATTATAAGCAGGCATTTATTTATGGTGTATGTACAGGAAGTGCAAGTGCATTTTCTGAGGAGCTTGCTACAAAGTCTGAGGTTGAAGCACTTATTGATAAATGGGAGAGTTCTTCCAATTAAACAACGGTATCAAAAAGGTTGATATAAATAATTAATATATTATATTAGGAGGAATGATATATGACAATCAGGGATTTATTGGCAGCTGAGAGTATCAATTTAAATGGTACGCCTGCCGGAAAAACCGAAGCATTGAATCAGTGTATTGATTTGATGGCAAAAAGTGGCAAAATTGCCGATGTTGAAACGTATCGCAAGGGCGTTTTTGCAAGAGAGGAGGAAGGCACAACAGGAATTGGAATGGGTATAGCAATTCCTCATTGTAAGTCTGATGCCGTTACTAAAGCAGGTCTTGCAGCAATGGTTGTAAAGGATGGGGTTGACTTTGAATCACTCGACGGTACACCTGCAAAGATTATTTTCCTTATCGCTGCACCAAACACAGAGGACAATGTGCATCTTCAGGTGCTCAGCAAGCTCTCTGTTATGCTGATGGACGAGCAGTTTACAAATTCTCTTATCAATGCCGGCTCAGTAGATGAGTTTTTAAATATCATCGACAGTGCTGAAAAGGCAAAGGATGAGAAGGAGGCTGCAAAGGAGGCAAAGGAACCTGTTGAGGTGAAGAAGGACGATGTATTTATCGTTGCAGTTACAGCCTGTCCTACAGGAATTGCCCATACTTATATGGCTGCTGAGGCTATTGAGAAAAAGGCCAAGGAGCTGGGATATCAGGTAAAGGTTGAGACAAGAGGCTCAGCCGGAGCTAAAAATGTACTCACAGATGATGAGATTGCAAAGGCTACCGGTGTTATCGTTGCATGTGATACAAATGTGCCTACAGACCGTTTTGACGGAAAGAAGGTTATTGAGTGTCAGGTTTCTGACGGAATAAATAAGACAGAGGAGCTCGTAAAGAGAATTGCTGCCGGTGATGCTCCTGTATTTAAGGCATCAGGTAAAAAAGAGGCTTCACATTCATCTATTGGTGGAAAGGAGAGCATTGGACATCAGATTTACAAGCATCTGATGAACGGTGTTTCACATATGCTTCCGTTCGTAGTTGGTGGTGGTATCCTTATCGCAATCGCGTTCCTTATCGATGGATTCAGTGTTGACCTTAATTCACTGCCGGCTGACCAGAGAGCAAATTTTGGTACTATTACACAGGCCGCAGCACTGTTTAAGGGAATCGGTGGAACAGCATTTGGATTTATGCTTCCTATCCTTGCAGGCTTTATCGCTATGAGTATTGCTGACCGTCCGGGTCTTGCAGTTGGTTTCGTAGGCGGTTCAATCGCAGCAAACGGTACATCAGGCTTCCTTGGAGCACTGGTTGCAGGTTTCGTTGCAGGATATATTGTAAATCTCTTAAAGAAGATATTCTCTAAGCTTCCTGAGAGTCTTGATGGTGTGAAGCCGGTTCTTCTTTATCCGCTGCTTGGTATATTCCTCATAGGCGTTATAATGCAGTTTGTAGTTGAGCCTCCAATCGGAGCTTTAAATACAGCTATCAACAACGGTCTTAATGGACTTAACGGTGCAAGCGCAGTAGTTCTCGGAGTACTTCTCGGAGGAATGATGGCAATAGATATGGGTGGCCCTGTAAACAAAGCCGCTTATGTATTTGGTACAGCTTCAATCGCTGCCGGAAACTACAATATCATGGCAGCAGTTATGATTGGTGGTATGGTTCCACCACTCGCAATCGCTCTTGCAACAATCTTCTTCAAGAACAAGTTCACAGCAGAGGAGAGAAAGGCAGGACCTACGAACTTTATCATGGGATTATCATTTATCACAGAGGGTGCAATCCCATTCGCAGCATCTGATCCGCTTCATGTCCTTCCGGCATGTGCAGTTGGTTCAGCAGTGGCAGGTGGACTTTCAATGGCATTTGGATGTACACTCATGGCACCTCACGGAGGAATCTTCGTAGTACCTACAATCGGAAATCCGTTAATGTATCTTGTAGCATTAGTAATCGGAGCCTTCATTGCATGTGGATTACTCGGATTACTCAAGAAAAAAGTAAGTGAATAAGCAATCCTCAATTATCATTTAATCCAATCTATAAACTAATCAACAAAGGCACTGCTTCGGCGGTGTCTTTGTTGTTATGTTGTTATACAAAAATTAAAAATATAAACATTCTCTGAAATAACAGCCTCATGCCTTGACGAGTGAATTTTCGAAGCATAAAGTATTATTAAGATGTAACTATTCAGAAAATAAACATTAGTAAACAGTGAGGCATAAAATGGGCAAGGTTATAGGTATAGATTTAGGAACAACAAACAGCTGTGTGGCAGTATTGGAGAACAATCAGCCGGTAGTCATAACTAACAGCGAGGGTCAGAGAACAACTCCGTCTGTAGTGGCTTTTACAAAAAATGGAGAGCGACTGGTTGGAGAGGCTGCAAAGAGGCAGGCAGCAGTCAATGTGGACAGGACATTTTTCTCAATAAAGAGACAGATGGGAAGCGATTTCAGGGCAAAAGTGGACGGAAAGCTGTATTCAGCTCCTGAGATTTCTTCTATGATTCTCAGAAAGCTGAAAAAGGATGCAGAGGACTATATCGGTGAGACTGTAACTGACGCCGTAATTACTGTTCCCGCATATTTTTCGGATGCGCAGAGGCAGGCAACTAAGGATGCAGGAAGGATTGCTGGTCTTAATGTGCTTCGAATCATAAATGAGCCAACCTCTGCGGCACTCGCATACGGACTGGACCACGGACAGCAGCAGAAAATTCTTGTCTACGACCTCGGAGGAGGAACTTTCGATGTGTCTGTTATCGAAATAGGGGACAATCTGATAGAGGTGCTTGCCACAGCCGGTGATAATCATCTGGGTGGAGATGATTTTGATGAGAGAATCACGAATTATCTTGTCACAGAGTTTTACAGACAGCAGAATGTGGATCTGAGAAAGGATAATACTGCTATGCAGCGTGTCAGGGAGGAGGCTGAGAAGGCAAAAAAGGTGCTTTCATCCTCATCCTCAACCACTATCAACCTGCCGTTTATCACCACTGTAAAGGGACAGCCAATCCACATGGAGATGAACCTCACAAGGGCTGAGTTTAATGAGATAACAAAGGATCTGGTGGAGAGAACGGCCATTCCGGTAAATCAGGCACTTTCAGATGCGGGGATTTGTGCAGCGGAGCTTGGAATGGTGCTGTTGGTAGGAGGCTCTACACGTGTGCCGGCTGTTGTTGAGGAGGTCAGAAGAATTACAGGAAAAGAGCCTTCACACAACCTGAATCCTGACGAGTGCGTGGCACTCGGTGCAGCAGTACAGGGTGGCAAGCTCGGTGGAGCAATTGTCGCAGGCAGCAGTGCGGCAGAGATTATACTGATGGATGTCACACCGCTTTCACTCGGAATTGAGACAGTTGGTGGTGTCTCAACCAAAATTATTGACAGAAATACGACTATTCCTACGAGATACAGCCAGATTTTTACAACTGCAGGAAGCTTCCAGACCTCTGTGGATATAAAGGTACTGCAAGGTGAGAGGCAGTTTGCAAGGGACAATAAGCTGATTGGAAACTTCAGGCTAAAGGGCATCAAGCCGGCTCCGGCAGGTGTGCCGCAGATAGAGGTGACGTTTGATATAGATGCAAACGGCATTGTGCAGGTTTCTGCAAAGGACCTGGGCACAGGAAAGCATCAGGAGATTACGATTACCGCAAGCTCAAATTTGTCTGATTCTGAGATTGAGCAGGCAATCCGCGAGGCACAGGAGTATGAGGCAACAGACGGACAGAGAAAGGCTTATATTGATGCAAGAAGTGAGGCTGATACGCTTGTGCGACAGGTGGAAAATGTCATGGCTGACAAGGAAAAAAGAAAGGCTATGGACAGTGCACAGAAAAAGAGTGTGAAATCGTCACTTTCGTATGTTAAGAAGCTTATTTCGAGGACAAAGCCCGGAAATGTGAGCGAAGAGCAGGCCGCAGAGATAAAGCATGCGGCAGACGAGCTGAGAAATGCGGCAGCGGGATTGATTTAATTATAGTAACTACTATTATTCATTTGGCTATTTACGAGAAGCGGATTTTCATATAAAATATGGGTAAGTGGTGAGTATTCAGAAACACCCTGAATAGTTATAATGTTAATTTAAATCCGAGGAAATAGAAAATGAATGCGAACGATAAAACAGAAAAGGTACTAAGAGAAATTCATATCATGCTCTCAAAGGCGGAGCCGTATAAGCCGGAGCCGAGCAGGGTGATCATAAACAAGCAGCAAATGATAGATTTACTTGCTGAGCTGAATAAGTGTATATATGCAATGCAGGATGAGTATGAGCTTACTGAGCAGAGTCGCAATCACGCAGAGAGAGAGTTCAGAAAGAAGGGTGATCAGATAGTCTGGGATGCAAGCAGAAAGGCTGAGGATGTGTATGCAGCATCGGTTATCTATACGGATGAGGCGCTTTCAAGAGTGCGTGATATCATCAATGATACCAACGAGTCACTTGAAAAGCTGTGCAAGAATATGAAGGATAAGATTGCAGAACAGGAGAAGATAGTTAAAACCAACCAGTATGAGCTCAAGGGACAGCTTCAGGATTTGTCCGATACGGAGAAGTATCTTAAGATTATCGATGACAGAAATAAGGAGATAGAACGTCAGAAAAATGCAGGTAAGCCAGTAGAGGAGCGTACTATTGACAAGGAAGAGAAGTCTATCTATGCAAACAGACAGACTGAAATCAAGGTAAATATGGATTATATCAGAAAACTGGGACTTGCTGAGGGCGAGGACCTGGGAGATGGTGTAGTGGGTGAAGTGAAGCTTGCAGACGATACACCTGATGCCGGATCAAATCATGGCAATGATAAGGATGAAGCCAAGGATGCCGGCTCAAAATCGTCTGTTGATGAGGATTATAAGGCAATAAGCAGAAAAGCCGGCAATCCACCTGTTATCAACACAATGGAAGGGAAGGAACTCACAGCCGGCATCCACAGAATGTGGCAGAGCATCACCGGAAATAAAGGGAAATGAAACACGCATATGTAATATAAAGCAGCAGTTCAAAACAGAACGGCTGCTTTTTGGCTTATATTTAAAAGTGGGTAATATTAAGCAGATTTTAAGAAAAACAAAGTGGATAATCTGATAAAATATAGCTGACTAACGGCAGGAGAAGGTTTCTAATCAAAATTCATAGAAGGAGGATAATATGACAATATTAGTTTGTGATGACGACAAGGAAATAGTTGAGGCAATTGAGATTTACCTGATGCAGGAGGGCTATAACGTGGAGAAGGCTTACGATGGCATACAGGCGGTTGAAATTATGAAGAATAAAAAAATAGACCTCATGATAATAGATGTCATGATGCCAAAGCTCGACGGAATAAGAGCTACTCTGCAGATACGAAAGGAAAGCAGGGTGCCGATAATCATTCTCTCGGCAAAGACAGAGGATGCTGACAAGATTTTAGGCCTCAATGTGGGGGCTGATGATTATGTTACAAAGCCTTTTAATCCGCTTGAGCTTGTGGCAAGAGTAAAGTCACAGCTTCGCAGATATACCACTCTGTCAAGCAATGATGCAGCCGGAGACAAGGTTTATGAAGCCGGAGGCCTTTTGGTAAATGATGATTTAAAAAAGGTGACTGTGGATGGCGAGGAGGTAAAGCTCACACCGATTGAGTACAATATCCTGCTTTTACTCCTTAAAAACAAGGGAAAGGTCTACTCAATAAACGAAATATATGAGAGTATATGGAACGAGGAGGCGATAGGCGCCGATAATACAGTTGCCGTGCACATCAGACATATCAGGGAAAAAATAGAGATAAATCCTAAAGAGCCGCGATATCTGAAAGTGGTCTGGGGAGTAGGCTATAAGATAGAGGACAACAAATGAAGCAGTATACAATAGGAAAAAAAGCAGCGGTCATAGTTTTGCATCAGCTATGCATGATACTTATGGTGACAGGAGTGTTTGCCACAGGCTATGCATTCAGGCACGATGCGCATGGAAATATTGATATATATACACTAATATCGCTTGCGGGCCTGGTAGGCAGCTTTGTGAGCCTGGCGTATATGGCAAACGTGGCCGGCAGAAAATCAGAGGATGATTACACAATATACTATTTACCGATTGACAAGGTATACTCTGATGTGATGCTAGTGATATTTACATTGCTCATGGTATTTATGGGAAAAGTGATTTCAGGCGTAAAAAACCAGCACTTTGACTATGCATCACTCATTATGACGGCCGGCACATTTACTTTTTTGTTTGATCTGGCTTTTATTATTTTATACCAGAGCATTGTAAGGAAGATAAAAGGCAATATACTTTGCACACACAGCCTGATGTACAAGGGCTATGAGCTTTTGAAAAGAGTTATTGAGAAAAAGGATATCCACACACAAAAAACCAAAGAGATAATGCGCATACAGGAGGCACTTGAAGCTATCTCGGAAGGAGCGCTTGACACTACACTCAATGTCAATGAGTTTCATGGGCAGCAGAAAAAGGTGGCGGAGGCTGTCAACCATATACGCCAGGGTCTTATGAGCTCGGTAAATGAGAGTCTTAAAAATGAAAAATTAAAGGCTGATTTAATAACAAACGTATCACATGATATAAAGACACCTCTGACTTCAATAGTCAACTATGTTGACCTGCTTAAGAGGGAAAATCTGGAAAATGAAAATGCTAAATACTATATACATGTGCTGGAGGAAAAGTCACAGCGCTTAAAGCAGCTTACAGAGGATTTGGTAGAGACATCAAAGATTACCTCGGGAAATGTGAAGCTCAATATGCAAAAGCTTGATCTGGTTGAGCTTTTATACCAGACCGGAGGTGAATTCAATGAGCGATTTGAGTCGAGAAATCTGACAATAGTTACAAAAATTCCATCAGAACAGATATTTATCTATGCGGATGGACGTCAGCTTTACCGCTCTATTGAAAATCTGTATACTAATGCCGCAAAATATGCACTGGAAAATACCAGAGTGTATGTAGAGCTTGAAAAGGCAGATACAAAGGCAGTTTTTACAATAAAGAATGTGTCTAAGAACAAGCTTGACATAGTAAGCAACGGAAATGTGGACCTGACAGAGCGTTTTGTGAGGGGAGAGAGGTCGAGAACCACTGAAGGAAGTGGACTTGGACTTTCGATTGCAAAGAATCTGACCCATTTGATGGGAGGAAAATTCGAAATTAAGGTAGATGGTGATTTATTTATTGCCACAATTACCTATAATATTATATAATAGTAAATAAAAGAATTTTGAAATACACATACGGAGGTAGAATAAGTGAAATTATATGAAAACGGTGCTTACCTTTTAAACGGTAAGGAAGTAATAATTGATGGATCAAAAGCTCAGGCAGCTGTAAAAAGCAAGACCGGCATGGACATCGACAAACAGACAGCTAAGCAGGCGACAATTGCTTACGGTATTTTAAAGGAGCACAATACATCCGGCAATATGGACAAGCTTCAGATTAAGTTTGATAAGCTTACATCGCATGATATCACATTTGTAGGTATCATTCAGACAGCAAGAGCTTCAGGACTTGAGAAATTCCCTATCCCGTATGTACTTACAAACTGTCACAACAGCCTTTGTGCAGTTGGTGGAACAATCAATGAGGATGACCACATGTTTGGTCTCACATGTGCAAAGAAGTACGGCGGAATCTATGTACCACCTCATCAGGCAGTTATCCATCAGTTTGCACGAGAGATGCTTGCCGGCGGCGGAAAAATGATACTTGGTTCTGATTCACATACACGCTATGGTGCACTTGGTACTATGGCAGTCGGCGAGGGTGGACCTGAGCTTGTTAAGCAGCTTCTCGAACAGACATATGATATTGATATGCCTGAGGTAGTAGGTATTTACCTGACAGGAGAGCCAATCAAGGGCGTTGGACCACAGGATGTCGCACTTGCAATTATCGGAGAGGTATTCGGAAATGGCTTCGTAAAGAACAAAGTTATGGAGTTTGTAGGACCGGGTGTGTCTAATCTGAGCGTTGACTTCCGTATAGGTGTCGATGTTATGACAACAGAGACTACATGTCTTTCTTCTATCTGGAGAACAGATGACCAGGTTAAGGAATTCTTTGAGATTCACGGTAGGGCCGAGGACCACAAGGAGCTTAATCCGGGTGAGGTGGCTTACTACGACAGATTTATTGAGATTGATTTAAGCCAGATCCGCCCAATGATAGCTATGCCATTCCACCCAAGCAATACTTACACTATCGATGAGCTCAATGCAAACCTCATGGATATTCTCGATGACTGTGAGAAGAGAGCTGAGGTAAGCTTTGACGGCAAGGTGAAGCTTGATTTAAAGAGTAAAGTAAGAGACGGAAAACTGTATGTAGACCAGGGAATCATCGCAGGCTGTGCAGGCGGTGGATTTGAGAATATCTGCGATGCGGCTGACATATTAAACGGACATTCAATAGGAGCAGACGAGTTTACACTGAGTGTTTACCCGGCATCTACTCCAATATACATGGAGCTTGTGAAAAACGGAGCTGTAGCAAAGCTTCTTGAGACAGGTGCAATCGTAAAGACTGCTTTCTGCGGACCTTGCTTTGGTGCAGGAGATACACCGGCCAACAACGCATTCTCTATCCGTCATTCAACAAGAAACTTCCCTAACAGAGAGGGTTCTAAGGTACAGAACGGACAGATCAGCTCAGTGGCACTCATGGATGCACGTTCAATCGCTGCAACAGCAGCAAACAAGGGCTTCCTTACATCAGCAGCGGATATTGATGTCAACTTTACAAAGCCTAAATATTTCTTTGACAAGACTATATATGAGAACCGTGTATTTGACAGCCATGGAGTGGCAGATCCTTCAGTTGAAATCCAGTTCGGACCAAACATCAAGGACTGGCCGGCAATGAGCGCGCTTCCTGAGAATATGCTCCTTAAGGTGGTTTCAGAGATTCATGATCCTGTTACTACAACAGATGAGCTCATTCCTTCAGGAGAGACATCATCATATCGTTCAAACCCTCTTGGCCTTGCAGAGTTCGCACTTTCAAGAAAGGATCCTGAGTATGTAGGCAGAGCAAAGGAAATCCAGAAGGCCCAGAAGGCTATAGAGAGTGGTGAGTGCGCAGGAAAGGCTGTTCCTGAGGTTGCTGAAATCATGGGAGTAGTAAAGAAAAAATTCCCTGAGGCAAGCCATGAGAATATGGGCTTCGGAAGCACAATTTTTGCTGTTAAGCCGGGTGACGGCTCAGCAAGAGAGCAGGCTGCAAGCTGCCAGAAGGTACTCGGAGGCTGGGCAAATATCGCAAACGAGTATGCCACAAAGAGATATCGTTCAAACCTTATCAACTGGGGAATGCTCCCATTCATCATCGATGAGGGAGAGCTTCCGTTCCACAATCTCGACTATATCTTCCTTCCGGGAATCAAGAAGGAAATCGAGGATGCAAAGACGGAGTTTGAGGCATATGTTGTCAAGGATGGTGAATTAAAGCCATTTACACTGAAGATGGGTGAGCTCACAGATGATGAAAGAGAGATAATATTAAAGGGATGTCTCATCAACTATAACCGTAAATAAGGAGAGTCTAATCCGATGGAAGAAACCAGAAAAGCTGGTAAAAAATCAAACATTGAGATAAATGCAGATAAGGGTGCGAAGCAGAATTCGCACCCGGGGCGTGAGGAATGGCCACATCTGATCAGAATAGGTGTCATGGTATTTGTCACGTTTGCAGTCAGTATACTGTTTTTCTTTGCACTGTACAGATTTGAGGGCTTTGCAGGCATATGGAGCAAGCTGCTTGCGGCAGCAATGCCTATTATAATGGGACTTGTGCTTGCATACCTGATGAATCCTGTCATGCTGTGGCTGGAAAGATGCTTTAAAAAGCTTCTTTCCAAAAAGATGAAAAGCGAAAGCAAGCTGCGAAAGGTTTCAAGAGCTCTTGCAATCACAGGCTCGGTTATTATTCTTGTAGCGATTATTTCGCTCCTAATTGCGGCTATTGTGCCTTCTGTCATAGCAAGTATATCAGGACTTATGAAGACACTGCCAAATGACGTTGCGGCATTCATCAACGTGATAAAGAACGGCAATTTCGGGGACAGCAAAATAGCTGAGCTCGCGAGCACATGTTTACAGAATACAACCGACTACATTGAGAATTATGCCACAGAAAAGATAATTCCTGAGGCACAGAAGTATGTTGCACAGATTACAACCGGTGTGATTTCGGTAGTCAGAGGTTTATTCAATTTCATTATCGGAATAATCGTGATGGTCTATGTGATGAGTATTCAGGAGACTCTCGCAGGACAGAGTAAAAAGATAATATATGCTGTCTGCAAGCCAAAGACAGGCAATATCATCATTGAGACGATCAGAAAGACAAATGAGATTTTTGGAGGCTTCATAAGCGGTAAGATTATAGATTCATTGATTATAGGTGTGATTGCATATTTCGGATGTCTGATTTTAAGGATTCCATCATCGGTGCTCGTTGCAGTGATTATCGGCGTTACAAATGTGATTCCGGTATTCGGACCGTTTATCGGTGCAATTCCATCGTTACTCATAGTAGTAATTCAGAGTCCGTGGCATGCGCTTTATCTTCTGATATTTATTGTCGTGCTGCAGCAGGTGGATGGCAATATAATAGGGCCTAAGATACTTGGCTCATCTACCGGTCTTTCGACCTTCTGGGTTATGTTTGCCATACTAATCGGCGGAGGAATGTTTGGTTTTCTTGGAATGTTACTTGGTGTTCCGACCTTTGCTGTGATATACTATATTGTGAGAAGAGTTGTTAATTATGCTCTCAGGAAAAAGAAGCTTCCTGAGGACACAATGGATTATACAAAGACAACAGGCGTAGATACAAAAAATAATAAGCTTAAATACGAGTAGGTGAAATAAGTGGATAAATACGAATACAATCTCAAGCTGGATCAGATAAAAGCCCTAAGCGCCGAGGAGGGCTATATGAGCGCAGCAGAGATTGCAGATAGCATAAATTGGAACAAAATTAAAAATGTAAATACACTCGTTAAAATCGGTGAAATCTACGAGAAGGCCGAAAGATACCAGGATGCAAGGGATATACTTTTAATGGCCTATGACCGTTCACCAATCGGCAGGATGATTATATACAGACTGGCTGAGGTCGCCATCAAGATGGGTGATTATGATGCTGCTACAGAGTATTATGATGAGTTTGTTGAGATAGCGCCTCATGATGATATGAAGTATGTATTAAGATATGCCATCAAAAAAGGGCAGGGAGCTTCATTTGATGAGCTTATCACTATTCTTGAAGAGTACAAGGATGAAGAATACACTGAGGAGTGGGCATATGAGCTTGCATATCTATACCACAAGGCCGGAAAAGCCGATAAGTGTATAGATGCCTGCGATGAGCTCATTCTGTGGTTCGGAGACGGACCATATGTGGAGCGTGCGCTGGAGCTTAAGATGCTTTATCAGCCACTTACCAAGGCTCAGGAGGAAAAGTACAGACGATTCAAGGCAGAGAAGGAAAAGCCGGCTAAGATAAAGGATGAGGCTGAGGTCACTGAGATAGGTGCCATGGAGATGGTAAAGGGCGGAGAGATAGTGCATGATGACGTAACTATTCCGCAGATTACTGTAAATCAGGAGAAGTTCAATACTGTAAATTTACAGCAGGAGATTGCCAAGGGTATGCAGCAGATCATTGAGGCCAAGGGCAAGAATGAAGTTGCTGATACGATGGATACCATCAAAAAGATAGTTGAGGATATTCCTTATCTTAAGCTCGAAAAGGAGCAGGAAGAGTATGTACAGCAGCCGGAAGAGACAGAACATATCGCTACAGATGAAGAGATAGATGGTTCACTTAAGTTGAATTTCAAGGAGCTTTTGGGTGAAGACGCTGACGGACAGATGTCTATGGTCATGAGTGAAAAGACTCAGCTTGAGCATCAGATTACAGGACAGATGTCTATACATGATGTGCTTGAAGAATGGGAAAAGACCAGACATGCGGCTGAAATTGCACTTAAAGAGGCTGAGCAGCAGAAGCTTGAGTCAGCTAAGGCAAGAGCACTTCAGGAGGCAGGAGACATCATGGAGAGACTAAATGATGTCATTCCAAAGCTGGATGCAGGTGTCACTCCGAAGGAACTTCTTGAGGAGGAGTATTTGAAGGTGCCGGTTGATATTATAGAGCAGAAAGCTGCCGTGAAGGAGCCTGAAGAAGGGCAGAAACCGGATATGCAGGAGCTTTATGCAGAGGAGACTGTGGATGAAGTACAGGAGCCGCAGGAAGCACCGGAAGAAGCTATAGACGAAGTGCAGGAGTCACAGGAAGCACCGGAAGAGGCTATAGATGAAGCCAATGAACCGGTTGGAGAGCCGGAGGATATAATTGTGGCAGAGGAGTCTGAGAAAGACGAGATATTCACGCAGCCGACTATCATGATGCCTGAAATAACAGATGATATGTTAAATGTCGATGATGATACATCAGATGATGAGACTTCACAGGAGAAAGAAAACGTTTCTGAGAAAAGAGATTTTGATCATGTGACATCATTTATCGAGCAAGAAATAGCCAAGATGACAGCAAAGAATCCGGGACTGGAGAAGAAGCTGGATATGGCTAAGACAAGAAAAATGCCGGATATTTCATTGCCGGAGGATTTAGACAGCGAAGAAGATGACTCGAAATTAAAAGAAACAAAACATATAAAAGAGCTTACAAGCGAACAGAAAGCTATATTTTCATATTTCATACCGGTAAAGGGTATGGAGGATCAGATTTGCAAGGCATATAATGTAGTACTTGATCATTTCAACAGGAAAGAAAACGCATCCACAGGCAACCTCATTATACAGGGAGAGCAGGGTTGCGGAAAAACAATGCTTGCTACAAGCTTTATAAAGGTATTACAAAAAGATGGTGAACAGCTTACAGGAAAGATGGGCAAGATTGATGCTGCCGTACTCAATAAAAAGGATGTGCAGCAGGTAGTCAGAAAGATAACAGGAGGCTGTCTCATCATAGAAAGAGCCGGAGATATCGACCGCAGCATAGCTGCCAAGCTATCATTTTTGATGGAGCATGATATTACAGGAACACTCTATATACTTGAGGATACATCAAAGGGTATAAAGAAGGCTCTCTCAATGGATGAGGGCTTTGCATCCAAGTTCACGGAAAAGATATCGGTTCCTATTTTTACAAATGATGAACTCGTATTGTTTGCCAAATCGTACTCTGCAGAGCTTGGGTACAAGATAGATGAGATGGCTATTCTGGCATTGCATAACAGAATCAGCAATATTGAGAGGATAGACCAGGCTACCACTCTGACAGAGGTCAAGGATATAATTGACGAGGCCATAGACAGGGAGGCTCACAGCGGACTGAAGAAGGCTATAAGTATTCTGACAGCCAAGCGATATACAGATGATGACCGAATTGTACTCAAAGAGGATCATTTCAGGGAAAAATAAATACTTATGGGGGTATATATATGTGTAATTTTACAGCAATGGATTGTTACCTGTTTGGTCAGGCAACACACTATGACATCTACAAGAAGATGGGTGCTCACTTAGCTGAGCGCAAAGGAAAAAAAGGAGTGTGCTTTGACGTCTGGGCGCCACATGCGAGGGAAGTATACGTGTTTGGTGAGTTTAACGACTGGAATGAGACCAGTCATGAGATGAAGCGTGTAGAGCCGGAAACCATGGGAGTGTATGAGCTTTTTGTACCGGGAGCGCAAAAGGGTCAGATGTATAAGTTTATTATAGTCACTGAACAGGGTGATAAGCTGTACAAGGCGGATCCATACGCAAACTACGCAGAGCTTCGTCCGGGAACAGCGTCAATCATCACAGATATCGAGCACTTCACATGGACTGACAAAGAGTGGATGGATAAGAGAGCAGCAAAGTCAGATGCTGATGTATATTCTTCACCTATGGCTATATATGAGTGCCATCCGGGCTCATGGATGAGACATCCGGGCAGGGATGATGAGGGCTTTTATACATACAGGGAGCTTGCAAAATCACTCGTATCCTATGTGAAAACTATGGGATATACACATATTGAGCTTATGGGTATTTCAGAGTATCCGTTTGATGGCTCATGGGGATATCAGGTGACAGGCTACTATGCACCTACATCGAGGTATGGAAAGCCTGAGGATTTTGCATACTTTGTTGATCAGTGCCATAAAAATAATATCGGAGTAATCCTCGACTGGGTACCTGCACATTTCCCAAAGGATGCGCATGGACTTGCCAATTTCGACGGAACAGCCACATATGAGTATGCAGACCCAAGAAAGGGAGAGCATCCCGACTGGGGCACAAAGATATTTGACTACGGTAAGAATGAAGTAAAGAACTTCCTTATCGGAAGTGCATTGATGTGGATAGAAAATTACCACGTAGACGGACTCCGTGTGGATGCAGTTGCGTCAATGCTTTATCTTGACTATGGAAAGAGCGACGGACAGTGGGTGCCAAACAAGTTTGGAGGCAATAAGAATCTCGAGGCAGTAGAGTTTTTCAAGCATATCAATACACTCATACTTGGAAGAAATCACGGAACTGTAATGATAGCCGAAGAGTCTACCGCATGGCCAAAGGTAACAGGCAAGGTAGAGGAAGACGGACTGAACTTCAGCTACAAGTGGAACATGGGATGGATGCATGACTTCCTTGATTATATGAAGCTGGATCCATATTTCCGTAAAAATAACCACAACAAGATGACATTTGCGATGAGCTATAATGAGAGTGAGAAATATATTCTGGTACTGTCACATGATGAGGTGGTACATCTGAAGTGTTCTATGCTCAACAAAATGCCGGGCTTAGAAGGGGATAAATTCAAGAACCTCATGGCAGGATATGCATTTATGATGGGACACTGTGGAAAGAAGCTTCTTTTCATGGGACAGGAGTTTGCACAGAAGCAGGAGTGGAGTGAGGAAAGAGAACTCGACTGGTATCTGCTTGAGAATCCGGAGCATAAAAAGATCCAGAACTGGGTAAAGGAGCTGCTTCACCTCTATAGGAGAAACCGCTGTCTGTATGAGCTGGATTCAAGCTGGGAAGGCTTTGAATGGATAAATGCAAACGATGCAGACAGAAGCATCTTCAGCTTTATCAGAAAGAGCAAGGATGGCAAGAATAATATGCTCTTTGTCATCAATTTCACACCGGTAGAGAGACCTGATTACAGAGTCGGAGTGCCAAAGCACAAGACATATCAGCTCGTTTTAGATAGTGAGGATCCTAAGTTTACCGGCAAAACGGTACAAGTGCCTGTAAAGAAGGCTGCAAAGGGCAGAGGCAAGGCAGCAAAACAGTCATATAAGAAGCTGGACTATAAGGCAGTCAAATCAGAGTGTGACGGCAGACCATTTTCATTTGCTTATCCACTTGCGCCTTACGGAGTTGCTGTATTTAAATACTAATATACAGGTAAACAGCAGGGTAAAGGACCGCAGAGCAGTTTATTGTAAATGCCCAGAGGGTGATTGCGCAAGATAGTCTGTAACACCGATATATATTGCATGTGCCAGGTCATCCTGATAGTTTTTGTCAGTAAGAAGAAGTGTCTCAGCAGGATTACTCAAGAATCCACATTCTACGATTACGGTCGGGGATGTGGATTTTTTAAGTATAAAGTATTCTTTATTGGGCTTAATGCTTCGTGGCTTTGCGACACAAAGAGAAGTGTTTAGAGCTCCAAGAACAGAGGATGCGAGCTCTTTTCCTGCATCAGAGGCTTCATAATAGAATACCTGTGGACCGCAGCTTGAATTGTCCTCAAAGCTGTTTTGATGTATACTGATGCTGACTGCCACATTGCTTCTGGACATCAGGGCAGTTCTCTTTGTCAGATCATCTGTCTTTGGATGCTTGGAATTATCCGGGGCGAGGTCACAGTCGGTGGTTCTGGTCATGACAACAGTAAAGCCTCTGTTTTCAAACAGTTGTTTAAGAGCCATTGCAATACTCAGGTTGACATCCTTTTCCATGACGCCGGAGGTGGAAATCTTACCGGGATCACTTCCACCATGGCCCGGGTCTATTACAATAACAGTTGAATTAGTGTTTTTGCCGGTGTTTTTTGCAAGAGCGCAGACACCTCTTCCGAGGTAGAAGGACAGAATAAAGAGAGCTAAAATAAGACAGTATTTGTTTTTCTTAATAATGTACATATATTTTTTCATATAAGATACCTATAAAAAACCCGATGCACATAGAAGGCATCGGGTGTGTTTGTATATTATATGATTGGCTGATATCATTTATAACCTATAAAAGGTACTGAGTTAGACTGTATCTGTAAGGGTACGGCCTCTTTCAGTAAGCCTTAAGTAATCAGTCCAGATATTTTATAACAGTATCCCAGACAGATGAATTCTCAAAGCCAAGCTTCCAGAATGCTGCACCGGCGAGCTTATTGTCGTCGACGAGCTTGAGCCTTTTCTCTAAAGATGTACTGTCCTCGAGCCATACCTTGTACAGCTTGTTGGATGCAGACCACTCAGCGTAGTTCTGACCGGATTTCTCATCAAGAGCAGCAGTGGCATTGTTTGTGGCAAGCTGTGCTGCAGCTGCGTCCATACTATATACCTGTGAGGCAACGGTGTACTTTGACTGATCCTCGGTATCGGTTACGGCATCATCGTCCTCCTTTGGAGTGAGCTCCCATATTCTGGTATAAAAAGGCATGCCGAGAATAATCTGGTCAGCGGGAACCTCCTTCAGAGTGGATTCAACACCCTCAGTTACCCACGGAATGGAAGAAACTGAGCCGGCATCAGAGCCCTTATAGTGTTCATCGTATCCCATAATCACAATATAATCGGCAAACTTTGCCATATCAGAGCGATTGAAGAACTTGTTGAAGCTGGCAGGTACTGTGACATCAACTGAAAGTGATATACCGTTATTGTGACACTTTATGGAGAGCTCTCTGATAAACTCGATGTAAGAGTCTCCATATGCTGCTTCTGTGATATTTTCAAAGTCAATATTTACACCATCAAGCTCATAGTTAAATGCAGCCGACATAATCTGATTGATAAGGGTAGTTCTCGTGGATGTATGTGTGAGCACATATGCTGCATCTACATCAGTATTTTCTAAGTTGCTGAACAGTCCCCATACCTCGATGCCCTGGGAATGGCAGTAGCTGACATAATCCTTGCTTGCTATATCTGCCAGATTACCGTTGTTGTCATTTAAATAAAACCAAGTTGGTGACATTACATTTATGCCCTTGGTTGATGAAATTACCTGGGGCACTTTACTGTTTGCTGACTGGCTTGTTACCTGATTCCAGGCAAGACAGATATCCTTATCCTTCTTGATATGCGTAAAGGTCTCTTCCTCATAGTCAGGATTCGTAAGCTTAGTTTTTTTGCTCTCGGACAGAGCCTTGCGCTTTATATATCCAATAACACCATCCTCAGTGGCAACCTTATCCCATTTGTCACCGGAATCAAGAATAGTAATCTTGTCATCCTTTTTCACCTCTTTTAGAATAGGGCTCTTTATGCCGCCCTTCACGCGGACCTGGGTAGGCTTGCTGACAGTTGCACTGTCTATTTCATTCCATTTGCTTGTGATGACGATGCGTGCCGGGTCATCATATGACTTAAATGTGATATTGGAGTACTGTTTTACATAGTCTAAAGCGATAAGCGCAGAGTCAGAGGTGGCTTTTACAATCGGATAGCCAAAGTCATTGGTCTGCTTGGTGACACTGTAGCTATTGCTGTCAGCCGCCGCTGAGATGATATCAGATGCGGTTGTGTAAAGAAGCACATTCTCATTTGCATCCCAGTAAAATCTGGAATTTAATGAGTCGTGAACAAATTTGTAATCAACGTATATTTTTTTATCTATTATTTTAGCCTTGTAATCGGATAGCTCATTATTTACAATGAGAGCAACCTCATCATCAGAAGAGATATTGAAATACTCTTTAAGATCCTCTGTCTTTTTCGTAGGGGTGTATTTATTTATAAGAGCAGTTATACCCATTATTATTACAACGAGGATAATAAGTCCGGTTACTATAAGTGCAGGCAATAATTTCTTTTTCATGTGTAAAAATCCTTTCCTATTATTTGGTGCCTAAATTGCTTAAGCTAATTATACCATTGTGAAAAAGCATATTCAAATAATATGAAATAAATTTGTAATAAATTAAGAAATTTGTTTATGCATTTTGGCGCGGAAGGAGCAAAAGCTTCCCCCGCGCACATAGCTTTTCTTTTTAAAATATGTCTTTTGGTTGTCTTTTTGCATTTAAACGGGGTAAAGGACCAAAAATATGCTGACATCGATTTCTGAAGAGTAATAAAAATGATATTAATCGGTAATAAATGATTTTTTATAGAAATTGATATTTCCGGAGCTTTCCACACCCAATTTAATTGCTGATTTTTAGTTTCGTTTAATTTGATAAAATATCTGTAAAAATTCCAATATATAAATATAGTTTATTCTTCTATAAAAATACCTCCGTCTATATATAATGATTATGAGTAAAAACTGACAAGTAACAAATGGCCCTATGTCATGAAGCGCTCTATGGCATTAAAAGTATAAACCCTCCGAAAGCTTCGGACATAAAATTGATAAACAGCTGGTTAAAGATGTCATTTTGCATCGTGATATTAATTCCTTTCTGATATCTTATCCAGAGTGCCAAACAGGCTGGTATTGATGAGGAACGGGTCCTCTAAGTAAGGAAAGCCTACCACCGGATACTTAAAATGTTTATGGTTAATTGTCTTTTTCTTTTCCACGAGATTAAACAATATTTTTACGCTTTCTGAATCAGTTATTTTGTTTGAATTGAATAGCTCGATAATTCTGTTAAAAGCGCCCCGGTTCCATTTACTTATTGTACACACAGCGATTCTTACGTCGCACCTCATAAATTCCTTTAAGGTGTTTGGATTAAGTATGCCGAAATCAATAATCACACGCTCGTATCTCATGTTTAAAATCTCAGTTAGTGTGGACATGACTGCGTGAGGAAAGAAATCTACATTCTTATAAGTAAAAACCTTTTCGTCTGCTGTCTTTGACAGTGAAAGAATTTCGTGTGTACCATTCAGCTCAACATAGGCGGTTCTATACATGCATTTATTGCTCATATAATTACAAAGAGCAAGGCTTATATGTGTTGTGCCTACATTGTGAACGCTGCCACAGACCCCAACTAACTGTGGTGCAGAATGGACTTTCTTAAATATCCTTTTAAAGTGTCTGATAGTGATGTTCCTCCCTTTAGTTCTAACAGCTTTTGAATCAGCGTTTCCTTTTTAACTGAGCTCTTAAACATATCGCTGTCATAAGGAAAGTGATAAACACTGCAATTAAGTAGTGCCGCAATCGCGGAGGCATCTTGTCTGCTGCACATATTACATATAACACTCAGGGAAGCTGTCATTTTTTTGATAATAGAATGATTCCTGTAGATATCATTCAGGTGCCAAAAGCTGCCGTTACATACATATAATACGAGATCCATGTCATATATTTTCTCGTTGCACACGTCAGTGCCAAGGTCGTATATCTGTATAGCATCCTTTGGAATATTAAACTGTATACCGTCACTGTAGTCGGGTATGCCCTGAAAGCTTTTGTAATAATAATATCCGTTTTTCTGCTTAAAAATCTGCAGTCCGTCGTGATTACCATGGCAAAGTACGCTTTTTGCTGAGTCTATGTAGATACCATGATATCCAAGGATATTGAGTTCGCAGGTGAGTGAAACGGCCACGTGGGTGGAGCCGCAGCCTCTGTGACTGCCTAAAACTGCTATTTTGTGTATGAGATGTGGCTGACCGGTTAATTTTTGAATTTCCTGAATTTCCTGATATAGCTCTGCGACAGTCACGTAACGCAGTGATGCATCAGATGTTGTTGCTTTTTGGATAATATGCTGAAACTTATGGGAAAAGCTGTTTGGGGTAAAGGTCAGTATATACTGCAGAAGCTGACCTAAGCTGTAAATGTCTGCCGCCTGTGTAATTGTATCCTCGGTAAAGCATTCGGGGGCAGAGAATTCTATATTCCCATAGTGATTGAAGTTATTTCCATCCTGGATAACATATGCCGATACGCCAAAATCGATAAGCTTAAGTTTATTGTGGCATACTATAATATGCTCCGGTTTAAGGTCCCTGTAAATAATGGGAGTAGATATCTGTGTATGCAGATAGATAAAAACATTGCATAATTGTTCACAAATATTAAAAAATAAACCTGGGGAAATTAACTGCTGATGAAGCAAAAATGAATCTAATGTCTCGCCGTCGATATATTCCTCGACGATATAGTAAAAAGCATTGTCCTCTTCGAAGTCAAATATACGTGGTATAGACGGATGCTCAAGAGACTTGAGTAGTCTTGCTTCTGATAATGCGGATTCGGCGAAAGCAGAAGATTTAGGAACTTTCTTTAGAGCTCTCTCCTGATCCATAGATATGTGTCTGACAAGTGTAACGCTACCGGAGCTGCCGGTTCCGAGATCTTTAATCATCTCATATTTGTCAAACAAAGAATGATTTGTATTTTTCATACGCTCCTTTTGGGTCGAGCGCACATCTCATGGATAACTTATAACATACCTGTAAAATAATTGCAACATTTTTTTTATTTTTTTTTAATAGGCCTTGCGCTTTACAATATGACCGGTGTTTATTATAATAATTTTACGATTTACACGGATATTTTCGGAAAAGGATGTGAAAAATATGAAAATTGAGAAGGTAAATGATAATCAGATCCGCTGTACTCTTACCAGAGAGGATCTTGAGGACAGACATATAAAAATAAGCGAACTGGCATATGGATCAGCGAAGGCGAAAAGCCTTTTTAAAGATATGGTAGAGCAGGCCAATTACGAGTTTGGCTTTGAAACAAATGATATTCCACTCATGGTGGAGGCGATTCCATTGCCATCAGAGTCTATAGTGCTTATCATCACAAAGGTTGAATATCCGGATGAGCTTGACACCAGATTTTCAAAGTTTTCAGAGGCAGATGACGACTTTACGGACTTAGGAAATGCAGGACAGCCTCCGGTGATAAAGGGAGCTGCTGATATTTTGGAGCTGTTTGAGCGTATCAAGAAGGAAAATGAGAAGACAGCTGATAGTGAGCAGAGCACTGATGATATTACAGAAGAACAGGCTGAGGCTGACGTGGTCAAGCTGTTTGTTTTTGATAAATTTGATGATGTGCGCAGGATTTCGCATGTGCTTGACGGCTTTTACAGCGGCAGAAATGACTTATACCGCGACGCTTCAAGCAATAAGTACTATCTTGTGGCCCACAAGAGTGAGCATACTCCGAAGGAATTCAACAAAGTGTGCAATATTATTTCAGAGTACGCATATCAGAAGAACTATGTGCCTGCCAATGAAGCATTTTTCAAGGAGCATGGTAATGTGATTATTGAAGAAGCTGCCATCCAGACGCTGGCAGCACTTTAACAGAATATTGATTGCAAATAAAAGACGGCCTGCATAAGCAAGCCGTCTTTTCGTAAATTAACCGAGGTCGTGATCGATGAATGTGTTGATTTCAACGACAAGATCATCCGGGTCAAGTCCGTGAACCATAGCAGCCTCTTCGATTGTCTCCATCTGTGATGATGGGCATCCGAGACAGTGCATGCCGATATTTAAAAGTAATGGTGCCACGTTCTGGTCAATCTGAAGAAGATCACCAATCATAGTGTCCTTAGTAACTCTAGCCATTATTGTTTCCTCCTATTAGTCTTTTAATGTGCCTATTATAATACGATTTGCATTTAATTGCAAATTATACTATAAAGATTTTTTTTGAGAAGGTACTTTCACTATTGTCGAGGTAATAAGCAATGAAAAATGAATTGAAGAAAACTTGCCCTCGTGTCATAGGACAGGGAAGCCTTGAGAAAGGGAGTGTCGGATGTACAGGCGGCACTTGAATTTAAGTATCCTCTCGCAGGACAGCTTTATCCACTGTACTCATACTGCAAGAGGCCTCTTTTTTAGTTCATTAAGCCTCATTAAACCTCATTAAGCCGCTTGACACAGTTTAATAGAAATTTATACCGCATGGAAACAGCCTTGGCCTGATAGATGTAGTAGTCAATTAAATCGGGCTCAACCACATTTTCCAGGTTAGTGTATACAATTTGAAGTTCATCTGTTGTTTTCTTGATGTCATCCTGTAAGGTTTTGTAACCGTCATTTACAGGCGTTTCTTTAAATAATTTCATGAATTCCTCCAACAAAATAAGTCTTAATACAAGTATAAGCAAAAGAGTTTCTTCTATTCACAGATTTTGTAAAAAGTGCTTTTGACATGTGAAAAACCAGTAAAATCAAGGTTTTGACTGTGGATTAATGTGTTGGGTTTAGCTGCATTTTGTGGATAACTAACAAAAAGTATTTATTTTAAAAAAAGCTATAGACAAAATCGGGATTGCGTTGTTATAATTCGTCTCACGAAAGGAGAGGTGATGAAAATACAGTGATTGTGAAATTAATATCACACCTCATGCTGTATATACTGCTTACAGTAGCAGCAATTGGGGATTTCAAAAATTATAGAATCAGTAACCGGCTGATTCTGACGGGACTTGGTTGTGCGTTTCTATTTCGCTTAGTGGGGGGCAAGGTAGCAAGCATCATCTGGTTTCTTCCAGATATAGTTTTTCCGGTTGTCATTTTATATTTCTTATATCTTTCAGGCATTTTAGGAGCCGGGGATATCAAGTTATTTTCAGTAGTATGTGCATTTACAAATTTAAGATTTACCGCCTTGTGCATGGCAGCCGCTTTTGTGGCGGCAGCGGGATATGGTCTCATAAGTATGGTGCTTAAAAAGGAGCTCTTTGTGCGTATGAGGGATGGATTTTTATACTTAAACGGTATACTGTGTGGCAGATTTATGCGGTACCGCGGACAGGGGAAAGCTGTTAGTTTCGCGGTATACGTGCTTTTGGGAACAGCCATGGCAGATATCTGGTTTTACGGCATGAGGTGATGGAAGGAGGGTTAAAGTACCATAGATGAAAAAAATCAGACTAGGAATTTATATTGAGGATTCAGAATATGGCGACAGACTGACATGCTATTTCATGAATCATTATAAGGATCAGCTGGAGATACATATGTATACCATGAAAGAGCAGCTGGAACACTTAGAGGGCGAGATAGATATCATGCTTTCAAGTGAGCTTGATCAGTGGAATAACAAGTATATCCCACTGATACAGATTGTTGAGGAAACACCTATTGAGAGTGAGGAGGGTATATACTTTGTGGAAAAATATCAGGAAGTAAACCGAATAGTGGAAGAGATTTTAAAGCATGTGGGCGGTGAGGTGAGAGACCTGACGAGTGAGGGCTCTTTGATAGGTCAGACGAGGCTTATAAGCGTGTATTCACTTGCTGATAATCAGTATCAGATGCCTTTTGCGATGACTTTGTCCTCTATTTTGAGTGAGAATGAAAAGGTACTGCTTATGGATTTTCAGGAGAATAGTGGATTATCGCGGATGCTTGAGCAGAGTGTGGAGCATAATCTGGACGAGCTATTGGTGATGGCCGAATCCGGACGATACTCGACCAACAGGATAAACAGCTGTATCGGAAGAAAGCATAAGCTGGATTATGTATATCCGATTGAAAATACAGAGTGTCTGTGTGAAATAAATACGGTAATATGCAACAATCTGCTTCAGATGCTTGGCAAGGAAATGCACTATGACTGCATAGTTCTCAATATGGGAACAAGATTTAAGGGCTTTTTTGATATTCTTGGCAGATGCAGTGATATCTACCTGGTACAGAAAAAAGGCGGAATCAGCCAGTGGAGAGAGTACGAGTTTACAGAGGAACTGATTGAAAGAGGCTTAAGCAATGTAGTTGAGAGGATTAAGCTGATTGAGCCTCCGGTCATCACGACACCGGTATCTACATGTGATAAGCTTGTAGAGCTGTGGAAGTGGAATGAGTTTGGAGATGTCATAAGAAACATGACTCGGGGTATTTCGTGTGCTGGATGATTTTGGACAGAGAATAAGAGATATTATACTTTCTGAAATGGATTTGTCCAGAGAGCTGAGTGATGAGGAAATATGTGATTTAATCGGAAGCGTGGTTTCAAGAGAGGCACGCGACAGACCAATGACTATAAAGGATAGAGCTGAGCTTGAGCGCACCATATTCAACTCTCTGCGTAAGCTTGATGTGCTGCAGGAGCTGGTGGATGACAGGGATGTGACTGAAATTATGGTAAACGGTCCCAATGATATATTCTATGAAAAAGCCGGAAGAATCCAAAGGTTCAAGGGTCATTTTTCATCGGAAGAGAAGCTGGAGGATGTGATACAGCAGATTGTGGGACGCCATAACAGGGTTGTAAATCAGGCATCACCGATAGTTGATACCAGGCTTAGTGACGGCTCCAGGGTAAATATAGTGCTAAACCCCATATCGATAGGCGGCTCGGCTGTATCAATCAGAAAGTTTCCGGAGCATCCTATGAGCATGGAGAGGCTTGTTGAGATAGAAGCTCTCTCGCCGGAGGTGGCAAGGCTTCTACAGATACTGACGCGGGCCAAATACAATATATTTATTTCCGGTGGTACAGGCTCCGGGAAAACGACCTTCCTGAATGCTCTGTCACAATATATTCCTGATGATGAGAGAATTATTACAATTGAAGACTCAGCGGAGCTGCAGCTTCTGGGAGCTAAAAATATAGTAAGGCTTGAGACCAGAAATGCAAATACCGATGGGGTTACTCCAATTACAATAAGAGATCTTATCAGGACGGCTCTTCGTATGAGACCGGACAGGATAATAGTGGGCGAGTGCAGAGGTGCAGAGGCACTTGATATGCTTCAGGCTATGAATACAGGCCATCCCGGTTCTTTATCTACCGGTCACGGCAACAGTCCCCAGGATATGCTTTCAAGATTAGAAGTAATGGTGCTTATGGGGGCGGAGCTGCCTTTAGATGCGATCCGCAGCCAGATTGCGTCGGCCCTTGATATTATGGTCCATTTGGGAAGATTAAAAGACGGGAGCAGAAAAGTATTATCGATTGTAGAAATAGGGGGATATAAAAATGGAAAAGTGGAACAGAAGCCACTTTTTGTCTATGACAGAGAGGAAAAAAGACTTAAGAAAACAGGGGAACTTAAGGCGAGGGAAAAACTTGCTGATGCAGGAGATTAACAGAAAAAGGTGGAGCAGGTCTTCTGGCAGGGAAAAGCAGAAAGAGGATTTAAACGGCAGGGCAAGACCGCCGGATTACAGGGAATATCAATTATCCCAAAAAGAATGGATGCAATATCTGATCATGGGAGCCGGGGCAGCAGGACTTTGTGCTTATACATTTTATCGCAGTGTACTTGCATTTTTATTTCTTCTTCCGGTGGCTTTTCTGTATCCGGTCTATAAGAAAAAGGATCTGGAAAAAGAACGGACGGATGATGAATTCATGGCGATGTATGAGCAATATGAGGCTTTTGATGATTTGGAAGAGGCATATTTAGATATGGAGGAACAAGTGACAAC
>OHAW01000286.1_pt1 | contig 28521 bp, 19 predicted proteins | sample 1577221 | NCBI WGS metagenome assembly OHAW01 (sample SAMEA3879583, study PRJEB24766) | human gut metagenome | biome: human-associated habitat; feature: feces | place: USA | collected 1985/1987 | reverse complement strand
GACGCCTGTAAATTTTGGAACCAATGAGCATCCCCATAAAGCCGCAAAAATCCTTATAATCTATTGAAACATTGATTGTTATGCTGATTTTAACTCACTATCCAATATGCTCACTCCCATAAAAAATCAGGGTGATGAGCATATTTGCATTTTACCCTAAACCCATATAATTAATTGTATATCAATTTATTATATAATCACCCACAGGCTTCTTCGGATGATCATTGGTTCAGAATGGCAGGGATAGCGGGCTCCGGCGGGTATAAATCCTGACGCCTGTTATTTTTTTGTGTGCTGCGGAATGGGTAAAATTTACCATTCTGTCCCAATTGGCCGGTAGAAGTTGCAGTCATTGTTAAAACATTGCCTGATAATGTTGCAGATCCGAAAGAAGTCGTCATATAACCTGCAGAGGTCCCGAGATTCACGGGTGCAGATCCTGCTCTTTTGCCCCCGTCATCCCTTTATTTCATTGTTACGTGTACAGATTGGGCCTTTTTGCCCCCGTCGTTTGATTCACGGGTGCAGATCGGTCCCTTCTGTCCCCGTCGGCTTTCGTGGAGGTTGTCCCGAACAGCGGCAAGGGCCCGCTCAGCTCAGGGTGCTTCGCAATTCGCCGCGTGCTATGCCGCTGTTCGGTTTACCCACCATAGTGATGACCGCCCTGTACACCTCACGAAAACAAGGTAAGTTACAACGCGCCTGTGCCTATGGAGGTCCCGAGATCCACGTGTACAGATTGGGCCTTCTTGCCCACGTCACTACTGACGATAGCGGTTATTCTCCGTAAATGCCGTCTCTGAAACTCTTGGGCGTTTTGCCCTTTGTGTTCACTTTATTACTTTCGGAACTTTCGGAATTCGAGTTCTTTGTGCGGTCATTTGAAGCACTAGATAGTTTTCCTCCATATTCATAATTGATATAGAAACGGTTGGAAGCCTGATATTTACACCGCTTGAATTTTTCTCCTGTCAGATAACCGGAACAATCACGCATATAACCTTGTTCAATCGCCTCTGATTCCTGAATATTTGTTATGTTATTGATGTAGAAGTAATTGACGAGACGCTGCTCTTGACCATTGACCATAACCATAAGGCGGTTCTCAAATGCATAAGGTGTGTTCTTCTCCGTGAAATCGATGCTTGCATTTTCTTTTCTTGATGGGTTGAGAGGTAACCCGCACTTTCTATAAGTGTCTTTGAGTAAGGAGAACTTACAGAAATAACGGGAAGCATGTGCAGGAACCCATACACCTCTTTTTTCTGTTGTCTCAAGATTATAATTACATAAGTCCGGAGAAGTTGTATCCTTAGCCAATTCATTGGTCATGCTTTTCCAATTGTCGGCTGTAATGCCTTTTTCAGAAGATGAATTGTTGACAATGCCGGAAGTTCCGGATTTATATGTGAGATTCCTGTAATAATCAAAGGTCATTCCGTTTACAATGAGGAATGAGCGGGAGAGGTCAATGAAAATGTCTTCATCCGTGTTGTTGGTGATTATGAATCCAACTTTGCCATGATCTGACCAAAAATCATAATCAATGGTAAGGTCGTTTTCATTATAACAGAACCTGCCATCATCTGATACACTCATTTGCGGAGAGCTGATTGTTGCAATCTGATAATAAACAACTGACATACCACACGATGTCATGACCATGACTGTCAATAATAGAAAAAACCTCTTGAACATAATTGATATTGATTTATTTATGGCAAAGATAGTCCTTTTTAAATAATTTTGTAAATTAGGAAGTTTTAAGCAGGGTTACATGTCGTTCTTCAGTAAACTTTTCTCAAGAAAGTCTCAAGTTCAGTCGTCTTCTCAATTGTTGAGGACGACCGGGAAGATGACAGCAGAGCATCGACACCTGGTCGAGTTCTATCGGGAACTCAAGGCACTGTTGAGTATAGATAAGTATCTGGCCGTCAGTGATTATAAGGCATTAGTGCCTAAATATGCCGACTTATATAATTTTTTCAATGCTCAGAAACGTGCGAAGACACTTTCGTTCTACTGCAGCCAGAATGACTTGCAGGAAAAATGGGTTGACAGGTTCCTGGAATACTATGTTGATTACGATGAGTTCAAGACAATTCCCGCATCAGTAGAAAAACACAATAAAGATTACATTGACAAACATCTGAAGAGCGAGCAGCATTATCTTGACAACATATTGAAAACAGTGGATCCGGCAATCAGTCTTGATGAGGAACAACGCGAGGTCGTGCTCTCGGATGAGGACTATACTCTTGTCATCGCCGGCGCAGGAGCGGGCAAGACTACTACCATTGCGGCAAAAGTCCGTTATCTTGTCGAGAAGAAAGGCATAAAACCGGAAGAGATACTTGTTATCTCATTCACCAACAAAGCTGTAGGCGAGTTGAAGGACAAGATCAACAAGGGTCTGGGAATCCCGTGCCCGGTAACAACTTTCCATAGTACAGGCTATGCAATTCTACGCAAGAAGGAATCTGCAGGCAAAACCGTCGTTGATGGAGGATTCTTGTTCAATGTCATCAACAACTACCTGAAGGGCAATATCCTTGAACAGCCGGATCTGGTGGATAAACTGATTTTGTTCTTCGGCAGTTACTTTGACGCGCCATACGAAGGAGATGACCTCAACACATTCTTCAACTATATCTCCAAAGCGGATTTTTCAACGCTTAAGGGCAATATGAGCGAATACACCGAGGAGATTATCAAAAAGAGAACAGGCAACAAGATCTCTATTGCTCATGAGACCCTGCGTTCGGCACAAGAGGTGTCCATCGCCAACTTCTTGTATCTGAACAATATCGATTATCGCTATGAAAAGCCATATCAGTATAATATTCTCAATGCCCACAAGCCATATACGCCTGATTTTACATTGAAACAGGGCGATAAAATCGCATATCTTGAGCACTTCGGCATCACGGAGGATGGCCGGAACAACCGTTACACTCCAGAACAATTGCTTAAATATAAGAAAGCAATCAATGATAAGGTGCTTTTGCACAGGAAGCATCATACTGAATTGATCTATACCTTCTCAGCCTACAATGATGGCAGACCGTTGATTGAGCATCTTAAAGAACAATTGATCCAACATGGCTTCGTCCTGAATCAACGATCCTCGCATGAGGTGTTCGAGAAGATTGTCAATACAGAGGAAAACAAGTATATCCTTAAACTGGTTAAACTCATCTGTACATTCATTCAGAACTTCAAAACCAACGGATATGCGATTGAAAAGTTCTATGAATGGGAGGCTCAGGCTACCAATGAACGGTCACGTCTTTTCCTGGATGTGGCTCAACAGTGTTATCACGAGTATGCCAAACGCCTGAAAGAGAAACGTGCTGTGGATTTTGAGGACATGATCAATGAATCTGCCCGCATCCTTAATCAGCAGTTGATTTCCGGCAAGTCGCTTGACTTCAAGTATATTATCGTTGATGAGTATCAGGACATTTCTCGGCAGAGGTTCGATCTTACTAAAGCATTGAGCAAAATATGTGATGCTAAGATTATCGCAGTTGGTGATGATTGGCAGTCTATTTATGCTTATGCCGGTTCTGACATATCCTTGTTCACCAAGTTCAAGGAAGCAATGGGGTATGGTCAGGAACTGAAGATTACACGTACCTACCGTAATGCACAAGAGGTGATCGATATAGCTGGAGGCTTTATTCAGAAGAACGATTCTCAATTGAAGAAGGCTCTGGTGTCCACTAAGCATATAGAGGACCCTGTCGTGATCGAGTCTTATACGGAAGAGGTGGACAGGAAGCAGACCAAGGGCAAGGGCGGCAAGTACTATATGATAGGCAAGACTGTAGAGAACATTGTCTCTGGAATTCTTCAAGAGAATCCGAAATCATCTATACTGCTGCTGGGGAGATATGGCTTTGACGCTTATCATCTCAGCAGGTCTGCCGACTTTATATACGATGAGAAAACGGGTGGAGTCTTGTTGAAAAATTATCCTGGAGCGAGACTGGAGTTCATGACTGTCCATAGAGCCAAAGGTCTTGGCTTTGACAATGTCATTATCATAAATGCCCGCAATGAGTTGTATGGCTTCCCGTCTCAGATTCAAGAAGATCCGGTGCTGAAGTTTGTTGTAAAGGATGACTTCTCCATCGCATACGCAGAAGAGCGACGCCTGTTTTATGTGGCACTTACCAGAACCAAGAACCGAGTATATATTGTCACTCCTGAACAGCATCCTTCGCAATTTGTGTCAGAACTTGTCCGCGACTACAAAAAGGTGAAAGTCAATGGAAAGATCAGCTGTGAAGACAAAAATGATCTGGCGGATATCAAGCGATGCCCTATATGCGGGTATCCGCTCCAGCTGCGTTACAAACCGCATTATGGTCTGAAACTCTGGCTTTGTAGCAATGAACCTGAAATATGCGACTTCATGACAAACGATCTTCGCGGCGGTGAACTGTCAATCTTGAAGTGTGACAAATGCCGTGATGGCTATCTTATTGTCAAGGAGGGCAAAGAAGAACCATTTCTTGGATGTACCAACTATAGGTCCGACAAGACCGGATGTGATGGCTTCATGACAAAAAGCTATTATCTGAAATACATCAAAAAGTAGATATACGCAATTCTGCGTGATTTGCCAATCATGAATCCATGGTGCCAGTTATAGGCATGGCTCGGTTCTGTGTGTGGCGTATGTTATATGCATTCATTTCATATGAGCCATCCACGAGGGGTGCAATCTGGTCTTTTTGCCCCCGTCGTTTGATTCACGTGTGCAGATCCGGCCTTTTCGCCCCCCGTCATCCCTTTATTTCATTGTCACGTGTACAAAATATATCTTATGAAGGAAATCGCACGGCTTTAGAAACTCAGTCCCATTCCGACGACCAATGAGCGTGGAAGAGACGGGCCGTAGATGTATCCGGAGTCACGCAATTCTCCCTTGTCAAAGTCTTTCTGATAGGCATTGAAAATATTCTTGACACCGGCGTGGAGATTGATGCGGCAGGATTTCATGACATTGAATTCGTAACTTATCTTGCAGCTCATATCCCAGAAGGACGGGGTGTTGACAGCTACATCGACATCTGTTCCGCTTCCCGTAAGATGCTGGGTAAGCATTGACCCGGTGTAGGTCCCGGACAGGTCAATGTCGAAGTTTTTGAAGGGAGAGTAGCATGCCACCATATAGCCGTATGTGTCCGGTGAACGGAACATTTTGCTGACTGGAGCCACATTCTCGTCATCGCTCCATGCCTGAGCCTCATCATAACGGCTTCGCTGTATGGTCAGGCCTCCTTGCAGGCTGAAAATCTTGGAGACTGCCAGTTTGCCTTCCATTGTACAGCCATAGACTTTTGCGCCGGAACCGTTGTATCTCTCCATGATTGTGCCCTTTCCGCCGTCGGTCTTGTTTCCTGTCTGTCTAAGAGAGTAGGTGTCCTTCAGGATGGTTAAGAATCCCTCAGCCATAAGATTTATGGAGACATTGTCCAAGGAGAGATACCAGTCTGCAGAGGTGCTGAACGAGTGGGACTTCTCCTCCTTGAGGTTGTCGGCAAGCCTGATTCTTATTCTGTCTCCTCCGGCTACTGCGACATGCAGATCTTCGTCAAACGCCTGTGGCGCACGGAAACCTTTGGCATAGATGGCACGGAAACTCAGATCACGGAACGGACTGTAGCGGATATTGACCCTTGGCGAGAATATCGGCCTGCTGATGAGATTATGTTTGTCAATACGGACACCACCAAGAATTCCCCAGTGTTCGTTCTTCCATTCGTTCTGGAGATAAGCGCCGAGGATATTTATCTTCTGGGCCGTTTTATAGTCATATCCGAGTGAGATGTCATTCAGATTGTCGAAACTGTACTCCAGGCCTGCCGTGAGTTGTGCCGGCATGAAAAACAGGCGGTTGAACTTGTACGAATACTGTCCTCCGCCGACGGCAGTGAAGTCAGTCGTCTTTCCATACGCATTCGGGTCCATTCCGGTTCCGTAGTAGCTGTTTCTGTGTATGTGCTGCGCGGAAACATAAATATTCCAGATATGCCTGCCATCCTGGCTCTGTCCGTCATAACTGATGGAACCGCTGTTGTTTATATGCTCGGTCTGCTCAGCAATAAGTGCCTCATGTGCAGGTCTGTCCAGACGGTCACCGCCGCGTCTGTACTCCTTTACACCATGATATTCGAATTTAAGTTTCGAGAAAGGATTGATCCGTAGATGTCCTCTCGTGCCGACAGTGATGGTGTTGAGGGTGGGAATTTCTGTAAATCCGTCTTTGTCAGCGTCATAGCCGTCTCTCGAGCGTCTCTGTCCGAATACGAACAGGCCGCCTCTTCCGTCGTCTGTGACCATGGACGCATTTATGCTGGTATTGTTGTCCAATGCGCCGCTCATGCCTATGGAAGTGAGTTCGTGGCTTATTCCGGCACTGGACCTCATGGCTTCTTTTGTGATGATATTGATAGTTCCTCCTATTGCTGAAGCTCCGAACAGGGCTGAGCCGCCTCCACGCACCACTTCCACGCGGTCAATCATTGATGCTGGTAGTTGCTCCAATCCATAAACGCCCGCAAGCGCTGAGAAAATCGGTCTGGAGTCAATGAGAATCTGCGAATAGTGTCCGTCGAGTCCGTTGATTCTTGCCTGCGTGAAACCGCAGTTCTGGCAGTCGTTCTCGATTCGGACTCCCGGCTGGAACGTGAGTCCTTCCGCCAGGGTAGGCGAGGATGTTGTAGCGAATATGCGGCTGTCTATGACATTGACAAGAGTAGGTGCCATCTTTCTGGATGTGCGGTTTCGGGTGGCGCTGACTACGACTCCGTCGAGGGAGAGCGGTTCCTCTTCTAGGCTGAAATTCACCTCGTATGACTTTCCAGCTTCGATGTCGAGTGAGACTTTTGCGTCTTTGTACCCCACGAATGATGCTATGATGTCGTGTTTTCCGACAGGGAGGTTCCTGATGGCATAATGTCCTGAGGATGAGGTCTGTATCCCGAGCTGTGTGCCGCCGACCATTACTGTGACATAGGGGAGGTGTTCGCCTGTCTTCGCGTCAATGACATGACCTGAGATGCTCGCGTCTGATTGTTTGTTCTGTGCATTTGTCTGTCCGCTGAAGCACACAGCGAATGTGGCCACTATGAGGGTGGTTAAAATATGTATTGATTTCATGGATTCTGTATCGTTTATGTATGAATGACATTGCACATAACCTGAAAAAAAGGTTATGCGTTTCATTTTCCAATAATGTTTGGAATGTGTTGTGGTTATAACGACACAGGAGGAGCCCTCAGTCCGAGGACATGGTGAAAAACCGTCTGGACGACTTTTGGGAATGCCTGCACGGGAATGAACGAGAAACTCGGACTTTCCGCAGTGATTAATTCTGCAGGAACTGGATCTCAGAGGCGCTGTGGCTGTGGGCTTTTCCGCTCCATGGATGTGAATGCACGATACGTCCATCAGGTCCCTCATGGACATGGGGAAATAGGTTGGTCGATGCAAAAAAGAATGCAAACAACACAAGCGCCAATGCGCTCTTGTATTTGAGATGACGTATCAAGCTGTCGCGAATTTAGTAATTAAAAATGAAACGGCAAGACCTCCGTCGTGTATCCCTTTGCGAATTTGAGCAAATCAGTTAACTTTGTTCGAGTCCGGATAACTTGTCGGATATTGAAAGATGGAAAGAGGCAATTTTGAATTGGATGTAGCCAGATTCATTGTGGAGAAAACGGATATGAGTCTGTTTCTCACTGGCAAGGCGGGGACAGGCAAGACCACGTTCCTTCGGGAGGTGGTGCGCTATACTAAAAAGAAATGTATAGTGTTGGCTCCCACCGGAATAGCCGCTGTCAATGCCGGGGCAATGACCATTCACTCCTTCTTTCAGTTCGGTCTCGGACCCTTCGTGCAGGGTGTCATTGAACCGAAATCTGATTTCAGGATCAACAAGTCTAAATTGGAACTGATACGCCATCTCCAGTTGCTGATAATCGATGAGGTGTCAATGGTCCGGGCGGATCTGATGGACCACATTGACGTGGAACTCAGGCGCATCCGACGCAACAGCAAGCCGTTCGGCGGGGTTCAGCTCCTAATGATCGGGGACCTGCAGCAGCTCCCGCCTATTGCCCACGGCGGAGAAGATGAACTTCTGAGACAATATTACAAGACATTGTATTTCTTCAGCAGCGCGGCGCTCAAAAGCATGAAATACAGCTGCATAGAGTTGAAGAACGTCTATCGCCAGACGAATGGGCATTTCATCGACATACTGAACCATGCCAGGAATTGCACATTGACCAGTCAGGACATTTCTGACCTCAATGCCCGTTATATTTCAGGTTTTTCGCCTAAGCCGGAAGACGGCTATATCAGGCTGATGACGCATAACCGGCAGGTGGATTATGTCAATGAAACTGAAATGGAAAAGCTTGACAGTAAGCCATATACGTTTGTGGCCGCTGTGACAGGCACATTCCCCGAGGAATCTTATCCGACGGCAGACAGCCTGACATTGAAGAAGGGTGCGCAGGTGATGTTCATCAAGAATGATCCGGAACGACGTTTCATCAACGGAACGCTCGGGGAGGTCAAGAGCATTGACAAGAACAGCATTGCCGTAAGGCTGGCAGAATCAGGGACGGTAATCGATGTCGAGCAGATGGAATGGCAGAATATCCGCTACCAGTTCGACGAGGAGAGTAAAGAGATATCACCCAAGCAGATAGGACGCTTCAAGCAGTATCCGCTGAAGGCCGCCTGGGCGATAACCGTGCACAAGAGCCAGGGTCTTACGTTCGACAAGGCCATTATCGATGTGCACGCCGCATTTTCTCCGGGCCAGGCCTATGTGGCGCTGAGCCGTTGCCGTACCTTGGACGGGCTGGTCCTGAGTTCGCCGGTTTCCGCATCCGTTTTCATGAGGGACAATGCAGTGGATGCGTATATGAACTACATCTCCATACCCGTAGAAGAGCTCGCTTTCTCCTCTTGCTACGAATACTTTGAATATGAGAAAAAGCCTGAGTCAGAAGAGGTTGCGCCTGCGGGTAAGGTCAATGCAGATAAACGGAAAGTGCCTGTGGAAATCCCTGATACGGCTCTTGCGCAGGAACTGAAGACGTGGCGGTTCGAGCGCGCGAAAGAAATCGGCAAACCTGCTTTTTTTGTTCTTTCCAATGCCGTCTTGGCCGGGATTTCGCATCTGCGACCCACGACATTGACCGAACTCATGGAGGTTCCGGGGGTAGGTCCGTCCAAGCTCAATGCTTATGGCGAGGAGATTGTCAGCATTGTCCAGAGTCATATGGAAGATGATGACCTCGGACATGACGATGACGGTCAGGAAAGTAGTCCGGCAGATGATTCCCGTGCGCGCAAAAAGGAGAAAAAAGAGGAACTCCGCGATGATACCGGCAAGAAACTGAATACTTTTGAATATTCGTATTGGCTTTATAACCAAGGTAATACGGTGGAGCAGATTGCCGAAAAGCGTGGACTTAATCAGAGTACGATAGAAGGTCATCTGGCACGCTACGTGGCTTCAGGAGACATTGATATCCACGAGTTTGTAGATGCGGATACTTTGGAGAAAGTGGAAGCATATTGCGAAAAGCATCCGGAAGAAAAAGCATTGAAACCAATCTTCGAGCATTTCGACGCGAAGATTCCGTACGGTGTCCTGCGGATGGCCATTGCCGCTATCAGGAAAGAAATTTAAGGATTACTAAACACTGAGGAGGTTTAGGACAATAGACCTACTGACGCTCCGGTGATCAGGGTTGGAGACAACTCTATCTGAGTGGTGCTGCGCTCTCCGGATGAGATGCATTCGAACAGGAGCTTTGTGGCAAGTTTGCCCATTTCTTCGGTGGGTTGTCCAATGCGTGTAATCGCCGGGGTCATGTAGTCCATATAGATATTATTGTCGAACGCTACCAATGAAATATCTTCTGGTATTTTCAATCCTGCCTCGCGGATTGCCCGGAATGCTCCGAGCATTATGGTATTGCTCAGGGCAAAAATCGCTGTCGGCCTGTCTGTCTTGTTCAGAAGAAGCTTGGTTTCCAGATAACCGTTTTGGATCGAAAAATCATTGCCCACTACCAGAGCCTTGTCTTTGATGCCGGCCTTGTCCAATGCAGCCAAGTATCCTGCCACTCGCTTCTTGTTCGGCAGGGAATTGACCACTCCTTGGATGCACGCTATGTTGGAATGCCCATTCATTATCAATAAGTTGATGGCATCGATACCTCCCAGGTAATTGTTTGTGGTGATGTACGGTAGCATTGAATTTGAGAAATAACGGTCAATGAGAATTACCGGGATGAATTTCCGGTTGATTTCCTCAAAAAGTGACGGGTCGTCGCCACATGGAACCGCAATGATGCCGTCCACTTGTCTGGACATAAGGGAGGAAATTCCGTCTTTTTCCAGTTCCGGGCTTTCTGCAGAGTCCAGGACGATAGTGGTGTAGTTCCTGTGCCGGGCTTCCTCGATTACTGAACTTGCAATGTCGGCAAAGTAAGGGTTTGCTACGGAAGGCAGCATCAGGCCGATGGTGTTTGTGCGGTTTGTCCTGAGATTTTGCGCAACAAGATTTGGAAAATAATTGTTTTCCCTGGCTGCTGTCAAGATTTTTTCTCTGGTCTCAGGACTGATTCTATGCTGGTCAGCCTTCCCGCTGAGAACTCTGGATATGGTCGTTATTGAAAATCCGGTCTTTGCCGCAAGGCCTGCAAGTGTCTCTTTCATATTGGAATCTTTTTTTTAGTGCTTGGCGCAAATATATGAAAATATAGCGCAATATTGAATCGTTTTTGCGCAGGAAATTTGCAAGAGTGAAGCAAAAAAGTAGCGAAATTGCGAATTTTCTTTGCGCAATGCCCGTATATTTGCTAAAACGATTGCGCATAATGACAATGCTGCACTACGTTCAAGTATCACATTATTAATGACACAACTGATGACAAGTAAAAAGATTCTGGTAATCGGAAGCAGCAATACCGACATGTCAGTGAAATCAATCAAACTTCCAAAGCCAGGAGAGACGGTACTGGGAGATGACTTTCGCATGGGCCCCGGAGGAAAGGGTGCCAATCAGGCGGTTGCTGCCAGAAGATTAGGTGGAGACGTATCCTTCATATGTAAGCTGGGCAAGGATATGTTCGGTGAAAAAGCATTAGAACATTACCGCTCATGCGGCCTGGATGTCTCGCGCATCCTTTACTCCGACAAACCCTCCGGAATAGCATTGATAACAGTCGATTCGCTCGCAGAGAACTCTATAGTCGTGGCATCCGGTGCCAATGCGGACATCACTCCGGAAGACATCGACGCTTCTGCAGATATCATAAGGAGCGCCGGGATGCTCCTCCTTCAATTGGAAATTCCAATGCCCGCCGTCGTGCGTGCTGCAGAAATAGCCCATGAGTCCGGCGTAAAAGTCGTCCTCAACCCGGCCCCCGCCACGAAGCTCCCCGAGGAACTTCTGCGGTGTGTCTCGATATTGATACCTAATGAAACTGAGGCATCTGCCATCTCTGGCATTGACATAACTGATCTCAAGACAGCCGGCAAGGCGGCTAATCTATTGAAGAGTAAAGGTGTCCGAGAGATTATTATCACAATGGGCTCCCGGGGTTCAGTTGTCTGTGACGGAGAGACTACCTTCATTCCGGCCAGGAAGGTCAATGCCGTGGACACGACTGCGGCTGGGGATACGTTCTGCGGCGGCGTCTGCGTGGCATTGTCCGAAGGGAAGGATATTTATGATGCGGTCCGTTTTGCTACAGTTGCTTCTTCTATCGCCGTCCAGCGTCCCGGGGCACAGGATTCAGTTCCGTCAAGACAGGAAGTGGATTATATAATGAATAACAATTAATATTTACTGCTATGTTTATCGTCAACAGTTATTCCCTTGCTGTGGTTTTCTGCTTCATCACCATGATGTGCTGGGGTTCGTGGGGAAATACACAGAAATTGGCATCCAAGAGTTGGAGATATGAACTCTTCTACTGGGATTACGTAATCGGTATGTTGCTTTTCTCTCTTGTCATATCGTTTACTATGGGAAGTTTCGGTCAGGAGGGTCGCCCGTTCCTCGAGGACCTCGCTCAGGTCAAGATGTCCAATGTCTTGAGCGTAATCATCGGAGGCGTTATTTTAATGCTTCGAATATCCTGCTTTCCGCATCTACATCCATCGCCGGCTTGTCTGTGGCGTTCCCGCTCGGAGTCGGATTGTCCCTAGTCTTGGGAGTTATAATAAATTATATAGGTGCGCCTAAGGGTGATCCGGTGGTTCTGTTCATCGGTGTCGCACTCATCGTGGTAGCCATCATCTGTAACGGTATAGCATCAGGAAAAGTCCAGAAGTCATCTGACGAAGACAAGGCGGCCAGCCGTAAAGGCATCATGCTGGCAATCGTAGCCGGCGTGCTGATGTCCCTGTTCTACAGATTTGTAGCCAAGGCTATGGATCTCAATGATTTCGCGCATCCTGCAGATGGAATGCTCACCCCATATAGCGCTATCTTCATCTTCAGTGTGGGCGTGTTCCTCAGCAACTTTATTTTCAACACATTCGTGATGCGTCATCCGTTTGTGGGCGAGCCTGTTTCCTACAAGGCATATTTCACCGGCTCACTTAAAACTCATCTAGTAGGTGTTCTCGGCGGTGCTATCTGGTGTCTCGGTACAGCGTTCAGCTACATCGCTTCAGGCAAGGCCGGAGCAGCCGTATCCTACGCATTGGGACAGGGCGCTCCTATGATTGCAGCGATTTGGGGTGTGTTCATCTGGAAAGAATTCAAAGGCGGCTCCAAGAGTGTTTATGGACTGCTCTCCGTCATGTTCCTGTTCTTCATAGCCGGCCTCGGCTGCATAATAGTTTCAGGAGGAAACTGATGTCGGGTACAATTAAGAGATATATTCATCAAATAAAATAAGAACTGTATGAGGAAATTATTACTCATGTTACTAAGCTTCACAATGGTTTCATTGATAGCTATAGGGCAATCGCGGACAGCGTTTGATTTATCAGGAAAGGTAATTGCAAACCGCGATGGCGATCCTGTTGTAGGCGCTTTCGTATATGTAGAAGGCAGTAAGAATGCTACTTCTACAGACAATGCGGGGCACTTTTCAATAAAAGTTCTGCCTTCTCAAAAAATTATTGTCTCAATGATTGGTTTCAAGAACAAAACCATAGTTGTCGGCAATCAAAACAACATTGAAATAGCACTTGACGAAGACAACTATCTGGATGAAGTGGTAGTAGTGGGTTATGGTACACAGAGAAGAAAAGACCTCGTCGGAGCTGTTGAGCAAATCAAGGGTGAAACCTTGAATACTAGAGCCAATTCCGGTGCCGTACGCGCTTTACAAGGTCAGATACCAGGATTGACATTGGAATTTCGTGATGGAAAACCTAATCATTCGGCATCATTGAATGTTCGTGGAGCTACCCAAAGTATCGGTTCAGGCGGTTCTACATTGGTACTTGTCGATGGTGTCGAGAGCGGCCTTGACAATGTCATTCCTGAAGACATCGAAACCATTACCGTTCTTAAAGATGCCTCTTCATGTGCAATATATGGTGCACGAGGAGCATTCGGAGTCATACTCGTGACGACCAAGAGTCCTTCGGCTGGCAAAGCCGTCGTAAAATATAACGGTTCAGTCAGTATCTTGTCCAATACCGTCAAGTATGATTATGTTACGGATCCCGTATATTGGACAGAGCAGGCTCTGGCCAGCTACGAAGGTTGCTATGGCACAACTCCAACCGGATTCAACAACTTGTTCCCATATTCGGATTCATGGTTTAGAGAACTCAAGAAGAGATATCTTGACCCTACATATGAATACTATCACGAATCCGTAGGTGTCGGGAGTGATGGAAAATATCAGTATTATGGAAATACGGACTGGTTTAGGCTTCTGTATAAGGACCACACCTACAATACTCAGCATGATTTGAACGTAAGTGGGGGCTCCGATAAGGTCAGATATTCTGTATCCGGTAAATTTTTTGATCAGAAAGGAATATACAATACTGATTATGACCACTATTGGAAAGCAAATGTTCATGCAAAGGTTGTCGCAAATGTCAAGAAGTGGTGGACAATGGAGAATGATCTCAATTTTTATAGGACATACTACAAACAGCCGGTCTTATTCCAAATTGAACAGAATGTAAAAGGCCAGATTGAACATCAGGCCTATCCGATGACTGTCCCATATAATCCTGACGGAAGTTTTACTGATGCCGCTGTATGCGTGGGTTATTCCGCATTCAAGACGGGATTAAGCTACCAATTGGATGAAGCGTTCAAACTTGGTGATACTTTTACCAATACATTCCATATCGTCAAGGATGTTCTTGATTTCAAGACATCATTGTCATATGCTTTCAATCAGTCAACTAGAAATAGAAAAACGAATATATACTCCTTCAAGAATGGACCGAATATAGAATCTTCGCGTCCGTCATGGGATTCATATGAGGAGTTGTGGACGCGTCAGGAATATATCAAGGAAGAAGGTTTCTTTACCTTTACTCCAAGACTTAAGCCTGTGCATACTTTCAAATTGACCGCTGGCTATAACATTGAGTCCTTAAAGAAACATGGAACGGTGGGGTTGGAGAGAAATCTCATCCGCGAAGATAAAGCCAATTTCAATTTGACGGAAGCCGACGTGTATTACCTGAATGATTACGGCAGTCTCGATTGGTCATTTATAGGTTTTTTTGGCAGAGTCAATTATAATTTGAAAGACAGATACTTGTTCGAAGCAAGTGCCCGTTACGATGGCTCTTCCAAGTTCCCTGCGAACTCAAGATGGGGAGTGTTCCCTTCGGCGTCATTTGGCTATAGACTGTCAGAGGAAAAATTCATGACTTGGGCAAAACCATGGTTGACGAACATGAAATTTCGCCTTTCGGCAGGTACTCTTGGAAATGGGGCAGTTGCAGCATACGCATATACCCAGAATATGTCAATCAGTCAGTCAACTGTGTACATCGACGGAAAGAAGGTCAATACTACAAACGCGCCAGCTCCAATTCCTGATGGGCTGACTTGGGAAAAGGCTACCACCTACGATGTTGGCTTGGATATGGATTTTCTGGATGGAAGATTGTCCTTTGTCGGAGATTTGTATAAAAAGAAAACCGTGGATATGTTTACGGTAGGAAAGACTCTCCCTGCGGTATATGGCAACAACGCCCCAAAAGGCAATTATGCTGATATGACAACCAATGGTTGGGAACTCAGTCTTGGCTGGAGAGATACATTCAAAGCAGGTTCTAAGAATTTCTCATATGGCATCAAAGCAATGTTATGGGACAGCAGATCCTTTATAGACAAGTATAATAATGAGACAAAGTTATTGACAGACTACTACGAAGGGATGGAGCTGGGTGAAATCTGGGGTATGCATGTAGTCGGCTTGTTTGAAAGCGATGCGGAGGTTGCTTCATGGGCGGATCAAAGTACCTTTTTCACGCAAAACAGACGTGGCAACAAATTCGAACCTGGAGATTTGAAATTCGAGGATGCAAATGAAGATAATTTCATCAATTATGGTAAAAACACAAAGGATGATCCGGGAGATATGAAGATTATCGGTAATACCAACCCGAGATATTGTTATGGTATCAATCTCAATGCATCGTGGAACGGTATTGGTCTCAGTGTATTTTTCCAAGGTGTTGGAAAACGTGATTGGTATCCAAGTGTAAACTCCGGTATGTTCTGGGGAAAATACGCCAGGCCATATTCAATGATGCCTAAATCGCAAATTGGAAATCAATGGACAAAAGAGGATCCTGATCCCGATGCTTTCTGGCCTAAGCTTTCTTCATACATGGCAACAGATAAAAAGGGGACATTGACAAAGGTTCCAAATGACAGATTCCTTGTGAATGCTGCTTATTGCAGATTGAAGAACATTACTCTTGACTATACTTTCCCGAAGAAGATTGTCGAAAAAATGAAAATTGATGGGCTAAGGGTTTATGTCTCAGGAGACAATTTGTTGACCTTCACTCCGATGCGTAAATGGACCACGACATTTGACCCTGAGGTCATATCTTCAGGAGATTCAGATTTCAACGGTATATATAACTCACAAGGAAAAGCAGACGGCTACAGTTATCCTATGCTCAAATCTGTTACATTTGGCGTCAATCTTACATTTTAGAATAAATCCATATGAACCATAATATTTATAAATTATTAATACTCATTGCGATATGTGCTGTTGCAATGACCTCGTGCGAGGACTTTCTGGATAAAACCTCTCCGTCAAAAATCCAGGCGGATGAGTGGTTCTATAATGAAAGTTCATTGGAAATCTACGCTAACGGTTTCATAGACAGTTACACGCCATCCGTAGCATCTCTCACTTATGGAGATGCCGATGCTGATTATGTGGCAAGAATAAACCAAAGCACTTTCTATACAGGCAGTTGGACTCCAAACGATCAGGCCGGCTGGTCGATTTCAAATTGGAAACCAATTTACAACGTCAATTATTTCCTCAAACACTTGAGAGAAACTCCTGGCGTTTCCGAAGAAATTCTGAATCATTATGAGGGAGTAGGGCGTTTTTGGAGAGCTTGGCACTATTTCTCATTTGTGAAGAACTTCGGAGCTGTACCTTGGTATTCAGAACCAATTGATCCGGAAGATGACGGAATGCTTTACAAAACCAGGGACTCTAGAGAGTATGTGATGCATATGATTTTAGAAGATCTCAACTATGCTTCAAAATACTGCCTGGTGACTGACAAGTATGTCAATCATGGTGTAATTAACGGTTACATCGCAAATGCATTGAAGGCAAGGATCTGTTTATATGAGGGTACCTATCGAAAGTATCATAGTGTAGAACCTTCATGCCAAAAGGCGTGGACTACCGAATTTGAATCTGCCGATGACTTTCTTAATGAGTGCGTAGCTGCCTGCCAGTTCATCATGGACAGCAAGGTCTATTCTATCAAAAACAATGCTTCAAATGTCAATACTCAGTATAGGAAAATCTTCAATAGTGAGGCTGTAAACTATGATGAAATACTATGGGCTAGAGAGTATATCGAAGGTGTTGTAATGCATCCTACAACATGGTATTTCAACTCGGCCACTTCCGGTTCATGCTGGTCGATGACTAAAGATTTTCTGAATACGTATCTCAATAGAGATGGCAGTCGATATACTGATGATGCATCGTATAAGACAAACTCTTATTGCGAAGAACTGAACCCAAATAGGGATGCACGTATTGCCCAGACTATCATCACTCCGACATATGCAAAACTTCAGGGAGGCAAAATGTCTGAAGCCGTACCTAATTTCAATGTTACCAGAACCGGTTATCAGATTATCAAGTTCAATATTGACGACTCTTCATTGGAAAGTACCACAACGAGTTACAACTCAATTCCTGTAATGCGTTATGCGGAAGTCCTGTTGAACTACGCTGAAGCAAAAGCCGAATTGGGGCAGTTCACTGAGGATGATTGGAAAGCTACAATTGCATTGTTACGTGCGAGAGCTGGTGTAAGTGCCATTGCACCAACGGAAGCAGACCCTTACCTTGTTTCATATTTTGACAATACGGTTACAGACAAATGGCTACTTGAAATACGTCGCGAACGTGGAACGGAACTATTTATGGAAAATCTCAGGTACCAAGACCTTATGAGATGGCACTTGGGACATCTTATAGAGAGGGCGTGGCGAGGTATTTACTGCCCGGTTGGAACGGTTCAGCCTCTTAACGGCAGTTCTACCAAGTTTATCAGCATTGTGAAGAATCCGGTAGCGGCTCAAGCTAATACTCAATATATCGTCCTTTCAGATAACAAGTATGTTTCTGTAGATTCCGATGGCTGTTTGGTGTTTGAGCAAACACCTCGAGTGTGGAAAGAGAAGATGTATCTCAAACCTATACCGCAGTCGGCAATTGATGTAAATCAGAACTTGGCTCAGAATGAACTTTGGAAATAAATTTGATCGATATGAACAACACTAAACATATATTATTGATTATCATAGGTGTACTGTCAATGTCGTGTTCGAAAGACGTAGGATATGGTTTGGATAAATCACTTGCCCGTCCAGAGAATCTTGAATACGATGAAGTGAACTCTACAGACACTGATTTGTCGGTATATTGGGATGCTACTAAAGCATTGAATTCCGGCGCTGTTTCCTTTACCGTTGAACTGGTAAAAGACAAGATAGGACTAGACGTTAATCCTCCTAGTCAGATCGTTCTCAAAAGCGACGCTATAAATGATGCCGCGATATTTTCAGGATTCAAGAAAGGGCAGAAGTATCATGTCAGGGCTCGTGCTAATTATCACGATGCCAAGTATTCTGACTGGACGTGGATTATGACCGGTGACTCACTTGCAGTAATCAGATTTGGAGCAGGAATCGTCAATGAGACCGTAGATGTCGTTCAAAAGCCTTCTTCATCTCTTAATTGGGCTTCCTCCAGACAATTGGCCGTTAATTATTCAACGACAGCATTCGCTGACCGAAGCGTAGATATTACATATAACTTCAAGGTTGAATTATATAAAGATGCGGCATGTTCCGATCTTCAAGTTGCTCTTGACCTTCCGTCCTCGCTTCATGACAGGACGTTTGCAAAGATGGCTGACTTCTTTCCCGGATTTGTTTTTTCCGAATTGGAACCTGACACAGACTACTACTGTAGAGTTACATGCTATAATTCTGATAGAGGAAATCCGAGCAGTGATGTGGTAAAATATCATACACTAGCTGATGATACGGTAATGATAGGTGCTGCAGCGTCTGCAGAAGTTGGAGATATTTTGTTGTGTGAGAATTTTGACAGAATATGCTGGGGCGGTGACATGGTCCATTTGTGTGCGGGAATATCCAGAAAAGACCGTGGCACTGTAACCGCGTTCTCGTTCCCGACAGGCGATAGAACGGGAGATAAAGCGTTCAGCCTTACAGAAGTTGCAAATGAATTCAACTATTGTAAGTATCACAATGAATATGGCCTGTTCAATAGCGTGGGGAAATGTGTCAGAAACATTGAAAGTTTGAAGAGTTGGGGCCAGTTGAATGAAAATTCAAAAGCGACCAAAGGTACAATTTGTGTGCGTCCAGGAATGGTGAAAATGGGAGCTGGACAAAAATTAGGAATCTTGGCAACTCCTGAACTATCAAGTTTGAAAGGTGATGCAAAAGTCAAGGTGACATTTGTTGCATGCAATTACAATGAGGAAAAGACAGGAGAATATGATACAAAAACGAAAGCTGTATATGTCTTGGACGGCACGACCATTGATGCCAATAATTATTTGAAACAGTATTATGGCAATGTGAACAAAACGGAAACATTGGTGGAAATGTCAGAGGAGGATTATGGTTGGCACACGTATGAGGTGACATTGGAACACGTGAAACCGACATCTAGAATTGCCATCGGGGGCACTCGCTCCGTTGTCGCTTCCGGTCAAAATCGTTTCTACCTTGATCATGTTAAAATTGAACTTATTTCGTATGAGTAGATGGTTGAATAGTTTTTTGATAATTGCATTACTTTTGAGTTGTAGTAAGGAGCCCTCCACAGGGGGGACTCCTTCAAATGATAATTCAATAAACGGCACAGCGTTGGCAGAAGGCATCAATGCGTGCGGTTTGATAAAAGATTCTTCCACAGGTCAAGGCATACCGGGCGTGCCGGTTACGGATGGATATTCATATACGGTAACTGATAAAAATGGTGTATATCAGATGGTGGCCAATAGGTATTGTCGAAACATTTACTATTCGTTGCCGGCTGGTTACAAGGTTGCTTTGGATAGCGAAACCCACTTGCCTGCATTCTATTCTACAAAAACATTTGATTATAAGAAACTCAATAGGAATGACTTTGAACTTACGCCGGACGATTCGATGTCAGATGAATTTACTTATGTTGCAATCGGCGATCCTCAAGTTACCAACATCAGCCATGTGAACAGATATATAAATGAGACATTGGCAGACTTGAAGAGTACACTGAAATCCAGCCAAGTTTCCGGCAAATACAAAAATGTTATTGCATGCACAATGGGCGACATAGTCCATGATACGCCGAATATGTGGACGGCCATGAAATCCGCTATGTCTGGTCTGGAGGATTATAACGGGTATTTTCCTATTTTCCAAGCTATCGGCAATCATGACCACGATGCTAAGGAAAGCACGCAGTATGCTGCAGTCGCTAATTATATATCTCACTTTGGCCCGACGGATTACTCGCTAAATGTAGGGAACGTGCACATCGTTACACTGGAGAGCGTCATCTGCAAGTCAACAACGGGTAAGACATGGTCTTACAATGGTGGATTTACGGCAACGCAGTTGAAATGGTTAAAAGAAGACTTGTCTCACGTAGATAACAAGGAAAGCAAGTTGATTATTCTGAACCTGCACATTCCATTCAGGGAAGGAAAAGTAAGCGGCGGAGGGCTCATCAATAAAGACAAGTATTATGATGATGTGCTGAGATTATTGACGGAATTTCACGAGGCTCATATCATGTCCGGGCACAGGCATTTCCCTCAAAACTGGGTTCATTCCGATTATGTATGCAGAGGCGGCATGCCGATATATGAGCATATTCATGCAGCTGCTTGTGGTTGCTTCTGGAACTGTCATTCAAATTTGGATGGCTCACCCAACGCATACAGCATCTATGAAGTAAAGGGAAACAGTATAGTAAACTGGGTAGAAAAAGCTGTAGGGCATGATATGGATTTTCAAATGCGGGTATATGATGGGAATCAGGTATATGCTGGGACTAAAGGCTATGAATACACGTGGTATAATGGCGGAATAGGCGGAACATCAAACATAAAAGCCAAAGGATATTCTGCTTTAAAAGGATGTTTTGTTACCGAACTTTGGAATGATGACGATGTGAACTGGAGGGTTGAGTTTTATCAAAACGGAAGTAAGGTGGCTGATTTGAAGCGTGTCCCAAATGGGCAGTGCTCCAATGCTTGTTCATCATCGTATTTCTTCAATGAATTAAATAAAAATGCGGGCGACTATGCGATATCAGAGAACTGTCATTATTGGTATTATAAGCCCGAAAGCGGATATCCTTCAGCTGAACAGAATTGGGAAATTCGCGCGACTCAAACTATACCATCAAGCGGACTCAAAAATGTTTACAGTGTAACTTCATTGAAAAAAGATTATGAGGGTTTTTAGGCTATTGATTCAAAAAATATTTTAACATGAAGAGTACAACGAAAATAATAATCGCCTTTCTGTGGTGTGTTTATGCCATCTGCTATAATACGCCCGTTTCTGCCCGTTCACGGCAAACTGACATAAAAAATCAACCTATCAGGATTATTCTCGACACTGATATAGGTAACGACGTGGACGATGCGTTGGCTCTGGATATGCTCTATAAATATCAGGATCAGGGAGTTGTGAAGATATTGGGCATTCTTACCAACAAGGATACCAAGTATGCTCCAGAGTTCGTGGACATCATGAATACCTGGTACGGCTATCCGAGAATTCCTATCGGAAAAATTACCGGCGGTGTACGTCTTGACGATTATGTGAACTATGCGGAGAATGTCTGCAAACTGAACAATGAGGACGGTACCCCTATGTTCAAGCGCAGCCTCAAGAGTTATGACAAACTGCTGCCGTCGCATATCCTGTACCGCAAATTGCTTGCGGCCCAGCCGGACAATTCCGTGACAGTCATTACTGTCGGCTTCTCCACTAATCTTGCCAGACTTCTGGAAACGCCTGGTGACAAATATTCTCCGTTGACAGGTAAAGAACTGGTGGCCAAGAAGGTGCGTCTGCTTTCAGTTATGGGAGGCGACTTTATCGAGAATCCTCGTGCAGAGTTCAACATTGTCAATGACATACCTTCGGCAAAGAAACTTTTCTCCGAGTGGCCGGGTGACGTAGCCGTTTCTCCGTTCGCTGTGGGCAAGGTGATAAAGTTCCCTGCTTCAGTGATTCAGAATGATTTCAACTGGGGAGTTCAGCATCCTATGGTTCAGGCGTATCTTCACTATCGCCCGATGCCTTACGACAGGCAGACTTGGGATTTGACCTCTGTGCTTTATGCAGTTAAAGGAGCCGCTGATTTCTTCGGAGTTTCAGAGCCGGGAACCATCACGGTTACAGATGACGGACATACCGTTTTCACTCCGTCAGAATCAGGCAAGCACGTCATCTTGTCTGTGGATAAGTCTCAGGCCCAGCGAGTTAAACAGTATTTTATCGAGATTATTACACGGAAACCAAATTCGGTGAAATAAGACTTATAGGTCCAAACTGTCTTCCCGGATTTACGACTGGAATTTGCCAAATTGGCACTTTTTAGTCGTGAATCCGGGATTAAGTTGCAATGTTTCGGTGTTATTTTCTAATTTAGAGGATTATTTAAACACTCACATAAGCGATGAAACACAAATTATTGACATTGGCAGCAGCTATGACTGCAGCGATATTGTCCGGGTGCTGCGGAGGCGGCTGTAAGGATGGGAAAAATTACAAGATCAGGGATGGCGTCATTGTGTTCAATGAACCGAAACCGGCTGCTGGTCAGCAGGATATGTTGCAGTTCGCGGCGGGTCCGATCGATACGGTCAGGGTCGGTTTTATCGGGCTGGGTATGAGGGGATCAAGTGCGGTGTCGCGTTTTACCAACATTGACGGAACTCGTACAGTGGCGCTTTGCGACCTGGAGGAAGACCGCGTGAAGAAGTCACAGAAGACACTGGCGAATGCCGGAAAGCCTGAGGCTGCGGAGTATTTCGGAGAAGAGAGCTGGAAACGGCTCTGCGAGCAGGATGACGTAAATCTCGTGTATATCTGCACACCATGGGACAAGCATGTGGAGATGGCAGTGTATGCTATGCAGCATGGAAAACATGTTGCCGTGGAGGTTCCTGCGGCTACTTCTGTGGCAGAATGCTGGCAACTGGTAGATGTGTCGGAGCAGACACGCAAGCATTGCATGATGCTGGAAAACTGCGTGTATGATTTCTATGAACTGACCACGCTCAATATGGTCCAGCAGGGATTGTTCGGCGAAGTGCTCCATGTGGAAGGCTCTTATATCCATAATCTTGCGGATTTTTGGGACCGATATCATGACAATTGGCGTCTGGCATTTGACCAGGCACATGCCGGTGACGTTTATGCCACCCATGGCTTGGGGCCTGACTGTCAGGTGCTTGACATCCACCGCGGAGACAGGATGGACTATTTGGTTTCAATGGCGACAGTTTCGGTTGCAGGTCTGGAACTGGCCAAGAAGAACATGGGAGCCGAGACATTCGCGAACGGGGACCAGACTTCCACGCTGATCCATACTGTCAATGGCAAGACCATCCTTCTTCAGCACAATGTCTATACACCTCGTCCTTATGACAGGATGTATCAGGTGGTCGGCACTAAGGGATATGCGGAAAAGTATCCTTCCCCTGGATTCGCTTTCGAACCTGACCAGATCAATGGCGATGCGGATTACGAGAATCTTTCGGCGCATAATTTCGTTCCCGGAGATGTCTATAAGGAACTTCTGAAGAAATATCAGAGCCCTATTGTCAAGGATATTGAGGAGAAGGCGAAATCGGTCGGCGGGCATGGCGGCATGGATTTCATCATGGATTACCGTCTGGTATGGTGCCTCAGGAACGGTAAGCCGCTTGACATGGATGTTTATGATGCGGCCGAGTGGTCCTGCATCGGTGAACTGTCTGCAGCATCCATCGAAAATGGCAGCAAACCGGTCCTCGTGCCTGATTTTACACGTGGCAAATGGAATAAAATCCAGGGCTACCGCCATTCAGAATAACCGTCCCGAGTCCCCTTAATTGATGGTCAACGAAGATTGAAGAAGCCATATTATATGTGCTTGCAGAGCGGAACGGAGGTCTGCGCACAGAACAGATTGCGGAGATCATAAACCGGAGACGGCTTCATGTCCGGAAAGACGGTAAGCCTGTGACCTCAGCCCAGGTCTATGCGGTCGTGATGCGCTATCCTGACACTTTCGTCAAGGCAGAAGGGCGCATCATGCTGATGATATGAGTTCCGGCCGCTTTACAGATAGTCGGTGTAGAGGATGCCGTCGAGGTGGTCGCACTCGTGCTGGAAGATGACGGCGGTGAACCCCTGTATGCTTTCGGTGGTGTCTCGTAAGGTCCTGACGGAGGTGTATGTGATGTCAATGTCGCGGTAGCGGGCTACTTCACCTCGTTTTCCGGGAATGCTGAGGCATCCTTCGAAACCAAGTTCCTTTTCACCACGACATGCGGAAATGCTTATGTTGGGATAGACCTCAAAAGGCTCTCCTTCCTTGTCGAAACGCTGTACCGCTACTATGCGTCTGGATATCCCCACTTGAGGTCCGGCGATACCGACTCCGTCCTCCTCAGGTGAGGTTACCGTAGCTACCATCTTTTCGGCAAGACGTTGATACTCATTGCTTTTTAGCCCTTTTTCGCCGATTCGACGACACTCTTTCCTCAGTGTCAATGAATCTGCTGCGTCATTGACAGTAAGCACGCGCATAGTGGTTCTTTCATCTCTGATAAGCTCCATTTCAGCAGAACTCCAGCCGCTACGATTGCCGCACGAGATGGCGGTCGCAGCCATCATTGCCGTAAGAATAATCCCGAGAGTCCTCATATTGTCATTTTTTTTATCAATGCAAAAATACATTATTTCCAGCATTTGCGCGTCGGTTTTAGAACATCTATCCTCCTTTTTTTGTCACAAAAGTCTCATACATTGTTCCTACATTTGCAGCCAAATTAGGAAAAATCATGAATTTTAGAAGGCACAGCAATTCGTTCAGGGAATCTTACATCGACACTCTCGGTAAACTATATGAATATTCGACGCGCAGGTATGCGAAGAATCGGATGTCTAAAGTCATTGATACTGAGCACGAATATACATACGAGCAGTTCAGACGGACATGTGAGATGCTGTCGAAGAGGCTGACACAATTCGGAATCGGGGCGTCTGACAAGGTGGCGATTCTGGCGCAGAACATGCCGGAGTGGACTGTCGCATTTTTCTCGACCGTACCGTTCGGACGCATTGCCATTCCAATTCTTCCGGAATCGTCTGCCAATGAGGTGACCAATATCCTGAACCATTCGGAGTCCAAGGTGCTTTTCGTCTCGAAGAAGCTTCTGCCGAACGTCACACAGGAGTGCATTGACAAACTTACGCTGGTCATAGATATCGAGACTTTCGAGGAAATCAAGAAGGATGACAGCAAGTTCCGCTGCGACGGCAAGGTGGCAATGCCGATGCCGGATGATATCGCCACAATCATTTATACATCAGGCACTACGGGCAATGCCAAGGGCGTGGTCCTGAGTCACAGGAATCTCACTTCCTGCGTGATTTCCTGCTGGCATTCACAGAGCAGGACGGAGAAGGACCGCTGGCTGTCGATTCTCCCGATGTCACATACATTGGAACTGACTTTAGGAGTGCTGTATCCGATGTTCGTGGGCGCGAGCGTGTATTATATGTCGAAGCCGCCGGTGCCGGCACTGCTGCTGAAGGCAATGCAGGTGGTCAAACCGACGACAATTCTTTCCGTGCCGCTTATCATAGAGAAAATTTACAGGAACAGTATCGTGCCGACCATACGGAAAAGCCGGATGCTGAGCTGGATGGACAAGAATATTAACTGGCTGATGTGCAAAGTCATTGGCCTGAAACTGAAGAAGACTTTCGGCGGCCATTTGTCGTTCTTCGGCATCGGCGGCGCGAAGCTGGACATTGAGGTGGAGCGTTTCCTCCTGAAGACGGGTTTCCCGTACGCCGTCGGGTATGGATTGACGGAGACTTCGCCGTTGCTGAGTTTCACGGTCGGGCGAAGCCGGTTCCCGGGTTCTATCGGTGTTCCGGTCCGCAATGTAGAGCTGCGGCTTGACAATGTCAATCCGGAAACCGGTGAAGGGGAGATAGTTGCGAAGGGACCGAATGTCATGCTCGGTTATTACAAGGATCCGGAGCGCACCCGCAAGGCGTTCACGAAGGATGGCTGGTTCCGGACCAATGATCTCGCATGTCTGGATGAGAAGGGGCGTTATTTCATCAAGGGGCGTCTTAGCAACATGATTCTCGGGGCTTCGGGTGAGAACATCTATCCGGAGGAGATCGAGCAGGTCATCAACAACATCGATGACGTGAACGAGTCCATCATCATTCCGCGTGACGGCAAACTGGTGGCGCTGGTGACGTTCAATGAGAATGCCATCGACTGGAACCAGGAGGGCGAAGATGAGTTCTTCCGCAAGATCGAAGAGTACAAGTCAATGATTCTGAACATCGTAAACAAGAATGTCAACCGCACTTCGAAGGTGAGCGCCGTCCAGATTCTGCGTGAGCCGTTCGAAAAGACCGCCACCCGCAAGATCCGCCGTTTCAAGTATTTCGACGTGAAGGGGATATAGGGGGAAGGTGATGGCCGATAACGGCCTTCGGCTTTTTTTGTTAAAAATTCGGGTATTTTTTTAACAAAATGGGTTTTATTTCTCGTTTGGTTTAAAAAAGCCGCGTTTCTTTAACCAAATGACAGGCTTGTTGCTAATGTGACATATTTGTCATAACTTAGTTGTGTTACATCCGTGACGTTCGCGACAACAACACGGATAGCGCCACAAAACTATACCGAAAAAAAACTATGTCAGAATTTAGAGAACGAGAAAATTTCTGCCTGCGCACATTCGAGATGAATGGTCCGTATTGGCATTTGTTTACTTCCGGAAAGGAAACCCCTCAGATATTCAAGAAAAAGGAAGACTTTGGGTTCGCTATGAACGTCCTCGCTCAGACGGCATTGAAGTACAACGAAATCAAGATTCTTACCTTCGAGTTAATGGGAAATCATCTCCATATATTGGCTGAAGGACCTAAGGAGCAAGTTCTTGCATCATTTAGCTTTATAAGAAAACGACTGGGACGAGGATTGAAAGACTGCTTCACTGATAGTCTGCCGAAAGGATTTGCGCCTTCGCTAAAAGAAGTTACTTCTTTGGATGCCATGCGCAATACCATAGTCTATATCAATCGAAATGGTTTCGTAGCTGATGCCAATCACACCCCATATAGTTATCCGTGGGGTGCAGGATGTTATTTCTTCGGTCTTTTGCACTCCTACGATACGACATTTAAAGACACGACTACAAAGCAACGCTTCGACATGTTCCATGGCCGAATTCCGGACATTCCAGATGATTGGCCCATGGCAGCGGAGGGCTATTTGATACCGACAGGATATTGTGCCATACAATTCGCAAAATCCATGTTCCGTAATGCCCACCACTATTTTTCAATGCTTTTTAAAAACGTGGAAGGCTATAGTGGTGTCGCATCTGAAATAGATGACGAAGAGTATCTTACAGACAGCGAACTGTTCTCGCAACTAAGCAATATCTTACGAGAAAGGCATCAATCAGCATCCTTACGAGAACTCTCAAAGGCCCAGAAACTCGACCTTGCACGCACACTCCATTATGATTTGCGCTCATCAAACAGTCAAATCCGACGAGTACTTGGACTAACTCAATATGAAGTAGATTCGCTGTTTCCTATGTCGGCGAAGAAATGAGTTACCTACAAACTGTAGCATTGTCATTGACAAATTGGCAGGGATGAATGTTTGGGGAGTCGGTAGGGAAATTGGCACATAAGTTGCACGCGCTCAAGTAACAACGGCTTAATGAGGTCGCTATCAAAAGAATGTTTTTAATTTATAATGATTATGATTACCGAGAAATTGCAGAATGCGGTAAACGATCAGATTACCGCTGAGTTATGGTCTTCAAATCTGTATCTCCAGATGGCTTTCTACTTCGAGAAAGAAGGTTGGGATGGTTTTGCACATTGGATGCACAAGCAGTCTGATGAAGAAAGGAATCATGCAATAATGCTCGCCAACTATCTTGCAAAACGTGGCGGCGAGGCTAAAGTAAACATGATCGATGTCGTTCCGAGTGGTTGGGGCAGCGTAAAAGAGGTTTTCGCCAATGTCGCTGAGCATGAGCGTCACGTGTCAAGGCTTATAGATGATCTCGTAGACGTGGCTTCTGCAGAGAAAGACAAGGCTACCCAGGATTTCCTTTGGGGATTCGTCCGTGAGCAGGTAGAGGAAGAAGCTACTGTTGACGCTATCGTGAACAAGATTGAAAGGTGCGGTGACAGCGGATTGATTTTCCTGGATTCCGAACTTGCGAAAAGGTAGACATTGACTTGTTTTTATGAGTTGTCGAAACTTTCTGGTGAGCATTGTCACATTGCTCTTCATGTTAACCCCGGCTGCCGGACAGACGGGGCTTTATTCGTATAAGGGAGGTTATTTTCTCCGGAACGGCTCGCATTGGGAGGAATACCATCCTGACAGCAAGATAGGTGTCTGGGCGACATACGAGCAGTATAACGAAGAGAGCAACTTCTTCAATATC
>OHAW01000237.1_pt1 | contig 32995 bp, 37 predicted proteins | sample 1577221 | NCBI WGS metagenome assembly OHAW01 (sample SAMEA3879583, study PRJEB24766) | human gut metagenome | biome: human-associated habitat; feature: feces | place: USA | collected 1985/1987 | reverse complement strand
GGACCAGGACTATCAGAGGCGTGCCGAGTCCCTGCTACATGGCGAACTGGCCGCCGCGCTGGAAATTCCGGTGGAAGCTGTGCCGGACTATATCCGTCAGCGCCTCCAGTTGAAACTGGAGGCAGAGAAAAACGCGGGCTGACCAGAACCAAACGGAGAAAAATGAAAGAACATCTGGGCGGCGGAACCCACAAAAAAGGACACGACTTACGTCGTGTCCTTTTTTGTGATAAGGTGCCACAATATAGATATTTCAAATTTTCAATCGGCTATCTTGAAGATCACCCAACCGGCCTTCTGGCCGGCGGCGCTTTTGCGCCGTACGAGCGTTTCGCCGTAGGCAAAACCTCGGCGCAGGCGGAATTCACTTCCGCCGAGCATTTGAATCACCGAAGGGTGGAGCGGGCCAACAGCCCGCGAAACCCAAAAAGAAAGACACGACGAAAGTCGTGTCTTTCTTTTTGGTGCAGTTGAGCAATCCAAATCCGAACCTGTTTTCTGATCGGCCAATGCGGTTTTGAGGTCATCAAAAGTGATGGTCGTTGTCCCTTCCTTGTAGTTGAAGGTTATCACCATCTTGTCATCGTACAGGAAAATGGCATTTATAAAAATTTCAATCAGCGCTTTCCGCTGCTTTTTCTGCGAAATATCGAACTTTCTGAATTTCATCAGCCAGAATCGGATGAAATCCTCATTGAAGCTGGGCTTCTTCAATTTTTCATCTGCGATTTTTACAGTCAGCTCATCTTTCTGGATTTCCAGCGCTTCCAGACGCTCTTTCGTTGTCCGGGTGTACAAGCCGTCCTCGATTGCCTTCATCAGGTTGTCCAACTTTTTGTTGACCTCTCGCAGTTGCTTTTCCAGCAGCGGAATCGTGGTGTTCTCCTGATTCTGGACATCCATGACCAGTTGAACGATCTTGTCGATCATCGCATCGTCCTGAATCAGCTTCATGGTCTCCCGGACGACCAGATCTTCCAGCCAGTCCTTCTGCACGGTCTTTTTATTGCAGCCCTTGCGGCGCTTGACGTTGGCGCATTTATAATAATAGTAGGTGCGTCCGGTGGCACTGGTTCCGCTTTCGCCGAACATCAGCGCACCACACTTGCCGCAGAGCAGCTTGGTGGTCAGCAGATATTCCTCGTCTGCCTTGCCACAGGCAGGGGCACGCTTATTCTTATCCAGACGCTTCTGCACCCGGTCAAACAGGTCTTTCGGAACAATAACCGGAATTGCATCCGGCACAACGATGTCCCGGAAAGACAATTCTCCAATGTACCGGCGGTTCTTCAACATGGTGTTCACACTACTGTGGGTCATTTTGCCGCCCAGCATATTGCGGACGCCCTTATCGTTGAGGAAGCTTACGATTTCCACCATCTTATCACCGTTGTCATACCGCTGAAAGGTTTCCAGCACCAGCGGAGCAGTCAACGGGTCAAGATGATAGAACTTGGCATCGTCGATTTTATAGCCGATGGTTCCCGTACCGCCAGTGCACTTACCCTTCAAGGCGTTCTCGGTCTGACCACGAATCACTTTTTCGGACAGCTCTGCCGAATAGTATTCTGCTATACCCTCTAGAAGGGTTTCCACCAGAATGCCCTGTGAACCCTCAGCAATGGGTTCCATAACGGAAATCAGGTGGACACCGTTCTTTTTCAGGATCATCTTATAGTTTGCGCTATCAAAACGATTCCGGGCAAAGCGGTCAAATTTCCAGACGAGAACAACATCAAACAGCTTCTTGCCGCTGTCTTTGATCATCTGCTGGAACTCCGGGCGATTGTCCGTTTTTGCAGAGAATGCACGGTCAATGTAGTGCTTGATGACCGTGATGCCGTTCTTTTCCGCATAAGCCGTACATTCCCGAATCTGCCCTTCGATGGATTCTTCGCGCTGGTTATCGCTGGAATAGCGGGCGTAAATTACGGCGGTCATAGACTCACTTCCTTTTTCTTATCGAACAGACGGGTAGCTTTTTGCATACTTGTAGATCTGCCGTGCACAGTCAAGGCTCATTTTGCTGGAATCGTTGTGTTTGAGCCATGCATTCACATTGCCCGGATTCAGCCTCAGGTCAGTGTAAAGGCGATAATTCGTCAGTTTCTTTTTCTGCTGAAGTTCCAATACCCGGCGATGGATCAGTTCTTTCGTGTCATTGTCCGCAAGGGCGGCATCCCGCACCGAGCAATAGCTGCGCCAGACCTTCAAATAGCCCTCCGGCAGTTCAGGAGATTGTTTTTCCAAGAGCAGCAGCATTTTCGCCAGCAAGTAGCGATTAGAAAGCCGCTCATATTCCGCAACGACCGTGCTGTTTGCAGTATAGTGGAGCAATAAATCCACTTTATCATAGGCCAAAGCATAGAGAAACAGCGGTTCTTTCAAGCGGGGATTTTCATTTAGACAAGCTGCAAGTTTATGGACGCTTGCCGTCTGCACCCCGGAAAGTTCTGCCACATACTGCTTCAAGAAGCCCTCAAATGTCAGCTTTCGCATGGTCTCCACCTCTCCACATACTCCTGATAACGGATATAAAAATCCCGATACCGCCAATCGTTCAAGATGCTGGCTTTCAGTTCATCTTCATCCGTTGCAAGGTGTTCCAGCAAGTCCCAATCCAAAGAGTTCCGCACAGCTTCGCTCTCTACGTCTGCCTTGTCAGTATCCCGGAACGAGCAGAGCTTTGCAATCACCAAATCCTCCAGACTGGGTGTGTAGAACTGTACCTTTGTTCCACCAAAGGGCAGCGGCTGGAGCCGGTCTTGGAAGTTATACGGGAAATTGTCGATGTAAGCTTCCACATCGGTGTTGATGTCGTACTTGCCGAGCAAGCTATACAGTTCTTTCGGAACACTCAAGGCATCAATGTCATGAGTAGCGCGGGTCAGCTTGCCCAGCAAAATAAACGCACTGCCGCCTACGATCACCATCTGATAGCGGTCGTTATTGTCGATCATCAGATCTGCGTCTTCGTCCAGACGTTCCAGACGCTTGCGGAGGTCATCTAAGATCATCTTGCCCATAAAACAGCCTTTCGTATTTTCAATAATAGTATTTTCTAAAATCATTTTACAGAAAAGGAATCCGATTGTCAAGCACAAATCAACGACATTTCATACAATTCATACTACCATGTTGTCAGTTCACATCTCACACTGGCTAATGACCGTGCTGATTGCCGTATCATATGCCACCGGTGGATACTTAAATTTTTTCAGTAAGTGTTTCACCATCTTACGCATACTCGCACGGGCAGTTTCTTTTTTCTGCAGGTCTATTACGCTCGCATTACTGAATTTCTGCGTTTCCAGCCATCTCCATTGCAGCGTTCGATTGACACAGGTTGAGTTATCGGCAGATACAGCAAACACAACGGGCAGCTCTGGTAACAGAGCTGCCCGTTGTGTTCGTTTATGAAAAGGAGAACTTAGATCTCATACCACTTGATCTCGTTGGCATCCAGATGCAGAGCAAAGCTGCTGCCGTCTGTGGTGTAAACGGTGGTGTCCTGCGGCTCGTACGTGTTGTTCACCACACAATACTTGCCGTTCTTGACGTAGGCATGAACTTCCACGTTGTAGTTGGCGCTGAACCATGTGTGCAGCTCGTCCTCGCTGTGGGCACTCCACAGGATAGCGCGGTAAAGGGTGCGGCTGTTGGCAAAACTGTAAGGCACACCGCTGATGTACACGGCACGACCCTTGCCGAAGTCGTGGGCAGCCATCTGTACTTCCTTGTTCCGCTGCACCAGCACCTCGGTGCCCTCAAGGGCGTAGATGTTCTTTTTGCCCTCGCCAAAGTCCACGGGTTGGTCGGCGTCCTGCAGAATGAAATGGTCCGGGTGTTCTTCCCAGTTGTACTTGTCGTAGTTGAGGGTGAAGCCGTTTTCTTCCTCCACGCCCAGCACGCTGGCAAGCTGGAGAATGTGGCCCTGATACGGGTGACCGGAAGGCTCACCCACGCCGATAAAGCCGCCGCCGTTCCAGACGAACTTGCGGATAGCGGAGGAGATCTCCGGGTCTTCCCACCAGATGCCGCCGGTGTGTGCGGTGTCGGCATCGCCGACATTGATAATGACATCCAACGAATCCAGCAGATGCGGGTCGTTCTTGATATCCTCAAAGCTGATAAACTTCACATCAAAGGGCGCACCGGACAGCATCTCAATGACACCGGCATAGCTATAGTTCTGCTTGTAATAGAGGGCGTGATGCACCATGTGACAGCCCCAAGCCCGCATTTTACCCCAACAGTTCAGCACGGCCACTCGCTTGACACAGTAGGGTGTGGTGCCCTTGATGTTCTCGTACAGTTCGCGGAACTCGTTGCAGACGCTCTCCACGTAGTCCACGAACTCCGGGAACTGCAAGGCCAGTTTCAGATAGCCGCCATAGCCGATGCGGTCGATGGGCTTGCGCAGGATAGCGCGGCGGGCTGTAACCCAGTTCTCCTTGGCTTCCCGCACCGGGTCGCCGCCCTCGTGGAAGGTGTCAGGGAAGAAGTACGGCAGGAAACGGCCCTCGGTGTACTTCACGCCCTCAATGTCAGAGATCAGGCGCAGGGTGGAGCCGTTGCCCACGCTGCCCACTACGGCATCCAGTCCGATGGTCTTGAACTCCGGCATGAAAGGTTCGGTGCCGATCCAGTGATCGCCGAGGAACATCATGGCTTCGCACCCGCACGCGTGGGTGATGTCCACCATCTCCTTGGCAAGCTTTGCCACCTCGCGGCGCTGGAAGGCCTGAAAATCCCGGAATTCCTTGCTGGGCACCCGGTACTGGTTGTTATAGTAGCCCTGATCGATGATGTACTCCGGGCGGAACTTGTAGCCCACTTCCTGCTCAAACTGGTTGAGGATATAAGGGCTGACCGAAGCAGAGTATCCATACCAGTCCACGAACTTCTCCCGCTTCAGCTCGTCGAAGATCAGGGTGAACTGGTGGAAAAAGGTGGTGTAGCGGATGACGTTCACATACGGATGCTCTGCAATGAACTTGCGCAGGCGCTCCATGGAATACTTGTGGGTCTTGGGCTGACGCACGTCAAAGGTGATCTGGTGCTCAAAATTCGTCCAGCCGTTGGTGGTAGCGTTGTACATATGCACCGGGTCCCAGATGAGGTAAGCCAGAAAACTGACGGTATACTCATGGAACGGTACGGCCTGTACGGTCACACTGCCGTCGGCGTAGCTCCACTGCTCCGGCGGCACGGGCTGACCGGTGGTTCGATCCATGACCTCCCACCAGCGGGTGATGTCGTCGTTGGTGTTCACCTGCATCAGCTCCGGGCTGATGCCCTTCATCAGCGGGATGGTCACGGTGTCGCCGGGGGCGGTGTAGAAGCCGGTCATAATGTAGCACTGCTGCACCTCGTCCGGGTTTGCCTTGGCCCATGCGTTATCCTTGCGGGTGGTATAGTAGGTGGAGTAGATCTTGGCATCGGCATCCTTGAGCTGCTGCGGAAAGTCGGTGCCGTCGCAGTCGCGGATGGCATCGGCACCCCACTTTTTTAAGATCTCCAGCGTTTCGGGCACAACGTCCAGGTCTGTGGGAATGGTCACGCGCCCGGTCTTTCTTATTTCATCCATGGGAAACTCTCCTTTTGCCTCTCTTTGAATCGTAGGGGGTCAATCGTAGGCGGCGTTATACAGCGCCAGCACAGCCAGCAGCAGCGCTACGCCCACCAGCATGATGCCAAGCCCTGCCAGCTGTCCGGTCATTTTCCAGCCGGACACCACCAGCACCAGTGCCAGTACGAACAGCACCAGCATCAGGATCATGCGCAGGGCGGGATGGTTTTTCCAATATGCTTTCATCGTCTGTCACCTTAACCTTTCAGGCCGCCCACGGTCATGCCCTGCGTCAGCTGCCGCTGCACGCAGATGTACAAAATCAGGGTGGGCAGCATCACCAGCACAAGACCTGCGTACATGGTGCCGTACTGGGCAGCGCTCTGCTGCGCCTGCATCAGGTTCAAAAGACCTACCGGCAGGGTGCGGGGCGCCTTGGTGGAGCTCATCAGGGTCATGGAGATGATATACTCGTTCCAGAAGGACAGGAAGTTGAACAGGATGATGGTGATGATGGAGGGCTTTGCCATGGGGAAGATGATGCGGGTCATGGTGGAAAAGTAGCTTGCACCGTCGATGTAGGCGGCCTCCTCAAAATCGTGGGGCAGGGTGGCAAAGTAGCCCGACAGCAGGTAGATGGTAAAGGGCAGCGCGGTGGCGGCGTACACCACCGCCAGCACCACCAGATTGTTCAGCAGAAAGCCGCTGCCGAAGTGGCTTTTCAGCCACACATCGCCGTCCCGCAGCATCAGGAAGATGGGCACCACGATGTAGTTCACGTTGATGAACAAGCCCGCCATGAACAGGGTGTTCAGCACCTTGCGCCCCTTGAAGTGGAAGCGGGACAGGCAGTAGGCGGCGGGCAGGGCAACGACCAGCAGCAGTGCCAGCGCCAGCGCGGTGACGATGACCGAGTTGAGCATATATTCGCCCATTTTGGCACCATTCCATGCGTTGACGAAGTTCTGCCAGTAAAACCCGGCGGGCAGTGCCCAGGGGTTGCCGTAGAACTCTGCATTCTGCTTGATGGAGGCCATGAACACCCATGCCACCGGCACGATGATGGTAACGGCCAGCAGAACCAGCACAAAATAGATGAAAAACTTGTACAGACCTTCCGCAGAGCGGGAAGATTTTTCGGTGGTATTCTGCATCTTCTTCCCTCCTTAAAATTCCAGCGTATCGCGGTTGGTGACCTTGTTGACACAGGCGGACAGGGCAAACGAGAACAGGAAGATTACCACGCCGATAGCCATACTGTAACCATACAGGCCAGCGTCTTTCTGGCTGTACATATAGCTCAGTGCCACATCCGATGCGCCGTTGGGCCCGCCGCTGGTCATGGCCTTGACGAAGAGGAAGGCCATGTTGATGGTGGAGATGATAAAGAAGGTGAGGGTGGTGCGGATATTCGTCCAGATGAGGGGGATGGTGATCTGGAAGAACTGGGTCAGCCGCCCGGCACCGTCCAGATTGGCGCTCTCGTACAGGCTGATGGGCACGGCAGACATGGAGGCCATGTACATGACCATGTAGTAGCCGATGGCTTGCCACACCATGGCAATGATGATGGAGGGGATGACCAGTTTTTCGCCCTTCCACAGGATGGGGTCGCTCATGTTGCGGAACAGGCCGATGATACTGTTCAGCATGCCGTTTTCCGGCTTATAGATGGCAGAGAAGATGCCAGAGATGACGACCACCGACAGGATGTTGGGGATGTAGAAGATGATGCGGAAAAAGTTCTGGCCTTTGATCTTCTCCCGGGTGAGGATGGCGGCAAATACCAGTGCAAACGCAAAGGTGACAATGGTGACCACCACCACGAGCAGGATCATATTCTGCATCGAGCGGATGAACTGGGTATCTTTCAGCAGATGCTGGAAGTTTTTGAGCCCCACAAAGGTCTCGTTGGGAGAATAGGCACCCCGCTCATACAAACTCATGCGGAACACGTTGAGGGTGGGCAGGATCATAAAGAGGAAAAACAGGATGGTAGCCGGTGCCACACAGAGGAATACGAACCGTTTGCGGCTTTTATCCGTTCTCATAGGGGATTGACCGCTCCTTTCTTGATGGTACTGTACAGCCCAAAAAAGCGGAGGCGGTAAAAACCGCCCCCGCTGGGCAGGGCTTAATTACTCGATGATGTTGGCGCGCATCTGGTCGCTGGCGGACTTGATGCCGTCGATCCACTGCTGCTCGGTCATGCTGCCGGACACCAGAGAGTTGACAGGGTCGAAGAACACGGTGCGCACTTCTACGCCGGGGATGGCGCTGAAGGCTGCAAAGTTGCCCATAGCTGCCTTTGCGCCGTTATCATAGATGGAGTAGAACATCTTGTTGTCGCCGTCCAGATCATCGGCAATGCCCAGCACAGGCTGGATCGCACCGCTCTCGGCGAACAGCTTGCAGGCTTCGTCACTATACAGGTACGCCACGAACTGCTTGGCTGCATCCAGATGCTCAGCACCCGCCGGGATCCATGCCTGCTCGAACCAGGTGTAGCTGTAGCTGTCGCCGCCGGCCTTGACAGCGGGCAGGGCGGTCATGCCCCACTCAAAGCCGTCTGCACGGGGAGCCTCGGCCATCTCGCCCACGATCCAGGTGCCGTTGGGCATGAACAGGGCCTTGTTGTCCAGCACCAGCTGCTGGTTCTGGGTAAAGTCCTGATCGTTGGCCTGTGCGGGGGTGATGGGGTTGGTGTAGGAAGCCAGCTTTGCCACGATATCAAAGCAGGTCTTTGCTTCGGGGGTGTCCCAGATGCCTTCTTCGTAGTGGGTAGCCTTGTTGAAGAAGTCGGGGCCGCCTGCGGCGTACATCAGTGCGTAGAAGAATGCGTCGAAGTAGCCGGTGGTGGGGTAGGTGAACAGATAGGTGCCCTCGGCAGCAGCTTTATCACCCAATGCCCACATCTCGTCCCAAGTAGTAGGCACATCCCAGCCCTTTTCCTTCAGGAAACCGGCATTGTAGAACAGGCCGCAGGGGCTGTAGAACATGGGAGCCAGATAGGTCTTGCCGTCGCCGTAGGGGTTGGTCAGGGAGGTGTCGGTAAAGCCGCCGGCGATCTTCTCGCTCACCTTCTTGCTCTCGCCGGGCACGGTCATGCTCAGCACATCGGTGATGTCGGCGATCAGGTTGCCCTTGATGAACTGCTCGGTCAGGGCAGCTTCACGGCCGGTGGCCAGATGGACCACGTCGGGGTAGTCGCCGCCCTGCATGGAGGGGCCGATGACGTCCTCCAGCTTTTTGTCGGTGGTCAGGTCCACCTTGATGCCGGTCTGGGCGGTAAAGGCCTCGGTGACCTTTTTCCACATCTCAGCGCCGTAGCCGGTCTCGATGGCAGCGACCTTGATGGTGACGTCCGCAGCCACTGCGGAAGAAGTAGCGGCAGAAGATGCCGTGCTGGACGCGGTGGAGCTGGCAGCACCACCACAGGCAGCCAGGCTCAGTGCAGCGGCACCCACGCCAGCCGCTTTCAGAAAATTGCGACGAGAAATGCGTTTCATAGTGTATCCTCCATCATAAAATTCCGTTCAAAACACAGCCGGGGCAAACAGGCTTCGTCCGAGAGGGCTGTGGTTTTTTCTGGTTCCAATATAGAGGTTTTTACGGTTCGCAACAAGGTCTTTGTTGTTTAGTTTTTTAGAAATATTGCTTTTCGAAAAATTCTTTCAGCAAAAGCAATAAAATTTGTACTGTAGTTTTGGTACATTTTCCCCGCCTGTAACCAGTTTGACATATTTTTGCACTCTATCGAAGGCAAAAGTATTGAACCCGTCCAAAAATCAGGGCTTGCATTTTTTCTTCATTGCCTCTATAATGAGAAAAAACGCACGAAAAAACGCATCGTTTTTAGGCTTGCATTTTTAGTATCTTGCTTTTATTTTTATAGTTTTTGCGTTTTGCCTCAAAAGGAGCCATTTATGAGTACCGAGCGATTTGATATCCGCCATGCTCCCGCTCCACGGGAATCCTTCCGGCTGCTGTACATCAGCAAAAGCAAATTTGGCGGCGATTGGAACAGTACTGCCCACACCCATTCCTGCACAGAGCTGTTCTACTGTCTGAGCGGAGAAGGTCAGTTTTATCTAAGCGGTCAGCTTTATCCGGTCAAACCGGATGATATGATTATCGTCAATCCGCAGGTAGAGCATACCGAGTTGAGCCTGAATGCTTCACCGCTGGAATACATTGTATTGGGCGTTGCTGGCATCGAGATCTTATTTGGAAAATCAGATTCTTCCTACGCCATATTCAACTGCCGGGAAAATCGGGAGCGGATGGTGACGCTGCTCCATATGCTGCTGGCCGAAGCAGACCGCAGTCTGGACGGCTGCGAAACGGTCTGTCAGGATCTGCTGGAAGTGTTGCTCATCTGGCTGGTGCGGTGTACCACGCTTTCTTTGCAGGTAGAGGAAACGCCCCGCTCCGACAGCCGGGAGTGTGTGGAGATCAAGCGGTATCTGGACAGCAACTACCGGGAAGATATCTCGCTGGATACCCTTGCCGAAATCGCCCACATCAACAAATACTATCTGGCCCATACCTTCCAAAAAGAGTATGGCATCTCTCCCATCACCTATCTGAATCGCCGCCGCATTGAGGAAAGCAAATATATGCTGGGCAACACCGGTTACAGTCTGGCGCAGATCAGCGAGTTGATGGGTTTTTCCTCTCCCAGCTATTTTTCGCAATGCTTCCGCAAGGCGGAAGGCTTGACCCCCAATGAATACCGCCGTCAGGTGCGGCAGGGACAACGCCCTGCCCCGTCAAAACGGCATGAAGTATAATGAAAATGAGGAATTTATGATGAAATCCGTTACCCTTTCTCTGCTCCAGTCTGCTGCAAATGCTTTTGATTTTGGCGGGCCCGTGGTCTGCAATGCCAACCACTATGGTGAGGGGCATATCAACGACACCTTTGTGGCCTAGCGGGAAGATCATTCCAAACGCTTTATTTTGCAGCGCATCAACACAGATACCTTTACTAACCCGGTGGGCCTGATGGAGAATATCTGCGGCGTGACCCGGCATCTGCGGGCGAAAATTCTTGCCGAGGGCGGCGACCTAGCACGGGAAACGCTGAATGTCATCCCAACTTTGTCGGGGTCGACTTGCTATCTGGATGCAGACGGCGGCGCATGGCGTGCCTATGACTTTGTAGAAGATACCATCTGTTTGCAGCAGGTCGGCAGCGAAGCCGACTTCCGCACCGTGGCCGAGACGCTGGGCAAGTTCCAGAACCAGCTGGCGGATTACCCGGCCTCCACCCTCCACGAGACCATTGCCCGTTTCCACGACACGCCCAACCGCTATGCCAATTTTGAAAAAGCCCTCGCCGCCGATGCACTGGGCCGCGCAAAGAACATTGCGCCGGAAATCGAATTTATCCATGCGCGGGAGAAAGACTGCCATGTCCTGCTCGACCAGCTTGCCGCCGGGGAAATCCCCTTGCGCGTCACCCATAACGATACCAAGATCAACAATGTCCTAATCGACGCCGCCACCGGAAAAGGCATCTGCGTCATTGACCTCGACACCGTGATGCCGGGGCTTTCGGCCTACGACTTCGGCGATTCCATCCGCACCGGTGCCAACGACTGCGCTGAGGACGAACCTGACCAGAGCAAAGTCCATTTTGACCTGCATCTGTACGAAGTGTTCGCCAAAGGGTATCTCTCCACTGCCGGGGCATCCATGAGCATGGCAGAAAAAAAGAGCCTTGCATGGGGCGCAAGGCTCATGACGCTGGAATGCGGCATCCGTTTTCTGACCGACTATCTGGAGGGCGACCACTATTTCCACATTGCCCGCCCGGATCACAACCTCGACCGCGCCCGCACCCAGTTCACGCTGGTGCGGCAGATGGAAGAGGTTTTCGATCAGATGCTGGAAATCGTCTGCCCGGACAATCACTGATTTCGCAATCTCCTCCATTCGGATACAGCAAGAAGCATGGACGCTCTCCTTTTCGGGGGCGTCCATGCTTCTTTTTACAGCTTATCCCTACACACCCATCAAATCGTCCTTTGAGGACGCTGGGAGCGTCGAGGACATGATGCGCTGCAGCAAATTATAAAAGCCCTTTTCAGCCCTGACCCATCACAATCCCCCAATGGCTATCATTGTAGCTATAAATAGAAAAAACAGCTCAAACAGCCTCCTATAAGTCCTACTATCACCGCTTTGCCGCAATAATTTTTTTCAAATTATCTTGACGCACCGTTCAATGCGTGATATTCTCTGTCACAAATCCCGCTGCTTTTGTGGATTGGCTTGAAGCCATCCACAAGATGTGGTCGTGTTCATTTTGAACACAGCCTCGCCATGGATCATCCCTAAAAGATCAACCGCCCCGCAACACACCCGATCTATTTTGCCGCCGTTTCACCCGACAAAATCATCGCTGCGCTGCGTGGGCGGTATTTTTCTTTTATGGGTAACGCACCTTGAAAATTTCATGAGCCGACCGGACGTGATACCGACTTTCCGTCAACGCCGCTGCGCAAACAGGGGCAGGAACTTCGTTCGGAGCAAACGGTGACCTCATTACATGAGCAGAGCCCCGCTACTTATTTTTTGCGTCTTAATAATTTGGAAACATTTGTTGAAAATGCGTTTTGAGCGCAGCGGTAGAGGGCAAGAACCGTCCCGTGGCCACAAATTTTCAATTCTTGAAAATGTTGTGCTCCACCGGGACTTCACTTCTCTAACTCTTGCGAGTTTTCTAAGTGATCTTGTTGGGGCGTGCCTGCCCCAAACCCTGCTCATGGTTCGCACCTGACGGTGCGAACAGCAACGGCGTGTCGTGCTTACATAACTTCACCGAGGAGTTATCGAACAGACAGGAGGTACAATGACCAAAACGAATGTTCAACTGATTCCTAGCAATTCCCAGCGCCACGACACGCCGAACAACAAAACGCACGTCATCAAGTTCCGTGTGACAGCGGAGGAAAAAGCGTCACTGGAACTCACTTGCAAACTCCTGAATCTCTCCCTCTCCACTTTTATCCGCCGCGCTATCCACAACGTCAAGATCGAGAAAACGGTCATCGTTGCAGGCGGCGGAGAAGAAACCCTGACCGCTGTTTCCACTTTGCTTGCTCAGTGCAGCAAAGTGGGCACCAACCTCAACCAACTTGCAAGGCACTTCAACTTCGGCGGTGCAGACACCGAGCAGATCCGAGCGAAAATTCTTGACGAACTTGCAGACCTAACCGCATTTCGGCTCAACGCCGAGAAACTTCTGGGTGAACTGTATGGCAACGCTCAAGCATATAAGCTCTAAAAACTCGGACTACACCGCCATCGAAGCGTACCTCGTTTACCAGCACGACGCGTTCACCGGAAAGCAACTTCTGGATGAACAGGGCAAGCCGAAGCTGCGGGATTCGTACCTGCTCGACACCCTTGAGTGCGGCGATTTCTCGTTTGCAACAGCCTGTCTGCTGGCAAACCGCAAGTATGGCAAGAACACCCAGCATGGTGATATCAAAAGTCACCAGTATATCATCAGCTTTGACCCACGAGATGCAGCCGACAACGGCTTGACCATGGAAAAGGCACAGGCACTTGGCCTAAAGTTTTGTTCTGAAAATTTTCCCGGTCATCCTGCCATCGTCTGCACTCACCCGGATGGGCATAACCGTTCGGGAAACATCCACGTCCACATCGTGATTGGCAGCATCCGAACACGAGAGGTGGAACGCAAGCCCTATATGCAGAAGCCCCGCGACTGGCGCGAGGGTATGAAGCACTCCAGCACAGCCCAGACCATGCGGCACTTGCGTGTTGAGGTCATGGAGCTGTGTGAGGGTGCTGGTCTGTACCAGATCGACCTGCTCAACGGCTCCAAGGAGCGCGTGAGCGAAGCTGAGTATTGGGCGCGTAGACGCGGCCAGTTGAAACTTGATCGTGAAAACGCAGCCCTCACCACAGCTGGACAGCAGCCTCGGCAGAAGAAGTTTGAAACTGTGAAGGATACTTTACGGAGACAGATTTCGTCTGTATTGCACCGTGCCACGAGCTTTGAAGATTTTTCCGACAGACTCTTGCAGCAGTACGGCATTGCCGTCAAGGAAAGCCGTGAACAACTCAGCTACTTGCCTGCTGGCAGAACGAAGTTTATCCGAGCGAAACATCTCGGTGACAACTACGACAAGAAAGCTGTGTTTGCTACCCTGAACGCAAACGCAGAGCACAAACCCAAGGTGCAGTTCAAGCAGGATACCATCGGGAAACTGATTGACATTCAGGCAAAGCTGGCCAAGGGTAAGGGCACAGGCTATGAGCGTTGGGCAAAGAAGTACAACCTCAAAGCCATGGCACAAACTCTGATCCTCTTGCAGGAAAAAGATTTGCTCAACGAGGACGCCCTGAACCAGCGCATCGCCGAACTGGAAACCAAGTATCACGACGCACTGGCGGTGGTGAAAGACCTCGAAGGTCGCATAAAAGCCAACAATGAGCTGCGCTATCATGTCGCAGCCTACACCAGCACCAAGACAATCGCACAGCAGTTAAAGACTGCCAAACGACCCGCAGCCTTTGAGGAGCAGCACCGTGCAGAGCTGACAGCGTACCGGGCAGCAGCAGCCTATTTCAAGGCAAGCAACATCACCAAGCTGCCCAGCCCGAAAAAGCTGGAAGCCGAGTATGCGCAGCTGGCATCCGAAAAGGCAAAGTTCTACGAGCAGTACAAGGAAGCTAAAGAGGAACTGCTCAAACTGAAAACCGCAAAGCAGAATGTTGCGTCCTTTTTCCGGGAGGAAGAACAGACGCAGCAGGAGAGATAAAGGAGTGTGCGTATGATCAATCTGAAAATCGATCCGGAGTTTCAGTCCCAGATTCCCCCTCTGACCGATGATGAATTTAAGCAGCTTGAAGAAAACATCCTCAAAGAGGGCAAGCTGCTCTCTCCTTTGATCGTTTGGAACAATACACTTGTTGACGGTCACAATCGTTATGCCATCCTCCAGAAACACCCGGAGATTTATTTCTCCACCATGCCGCTCCCGTTTGAAAGCGGAGAAGAAGTCCTCGCATGGATCTGCAAGAATCAGTTGGGGCGGCGTAATCTGACCCCGGAGCAGAAGAAGTTCCTTATGGGTAAGCAGTATTCCTCTGAAAAGCGCACCGAAGCATTTCGCGGCAATCAGCATACCGCAAAGAAATCTGGCAGTGTTCAATCTGAATACAACCAGAAGCCCATGAAAACCTGTGAGCGCATTGCACAGGAAAATCACAGCAGCGCAAGTTCAGTCCGCCGTGCAGAATACTATGCCCACGGCGTTGACGTTGCGGATGAACTGTCTCCCGGTTTCCGTGATCGGTTCTTCCGCGAGGAACTGCACATTCCCGATTATCTTCTCGAAAATCTCGGCAAGGCCAAGCCCGAAGAACAGGCTGAAATTTTTGAGGAAATCAAGAATTATGTGCCGAAGCCGAAGAAAGTCAAGCCTAACAAAGTAACGGTGAAGCAGGCAGAGAAAGCCGCCAGCAACACCATTGATGAAAACTATGATGTTCCCCAAAAGTTTCTCGAACTGTACTACCGGCTCCACAATGCTGAATCTCTCATGCGAAAGAGTTGGGAAGTTACGTTCGACTTGAACCCGAAACTTCTTACGCATCCGGAACAGGTCAAAGTTCTTCGCTTTGCCTTGAAACCTCATCTTGAATTTTTGAAAACGCTGGACGAAGTTCTTGCAGAATCCAGCGGTGAATCCTCTAAGACTGCATAACGACAGGCATTTGTAAGGCATCAACGAGCCACCAGCCGCAAGTGCAGGGCGGAAAGCATCCGCGCCCTTGCGCCTGATAAAAATTGGAACTTTGATTTTCTCGCCCGACTTTGCCACGGTGGGACGATCAAAGGAGCGTGCGTTTGAACAAAAAGAAAAAGTCCACAAACACTTCCCCCTACCCCGATGAAGTCATCGACCGTCTGGCGCGGGCATTCTACCCAGCCATCATTGCCTACTGGAACAGCGAGGAAGGCCAGAGGGAGTTTGCCGCGTGGCAGGCGGAGCAGGCTCATCACGCCACCAGAAAAGAGAAACAGAGCGTTCCCGACGGGGAACGCCCTGTTGTACATATCTCTGTCGTATGTGGATTTTTCAGGGTGCGTCCGGGTGGGCGCACCCTGTTTTTGTTTTAAAATCTAAAACTGTAAATTATCCTTTATCGTTATTCTTGGTTGCATTCTTTTTTCTTATGTTCTTCAATATACCGATTTATCTCAGCAACATCAGTTGAATGTTTTCCTCTATTCACACACTGATCATTTTTTCTGTAAGTATCCATTATGATTTCAATATCTTCAACAGATAATTCCTCCAAATGGTTTTTAAACGAATCCATAAAAGAATTAGCTTCATCAAACCCATAATATCGTGGAATTCTCTCAATCATTATTTTCATAAATTGTGCTGTGTTGAAATCTGCTTCACTCCGCAATGACTGATATAACTGCTCGGTATATGCAGCTTTTTGAATATCCTGATTTTCCAAGAAAAACTGGTACACTGTTTTTTCTTCACGAGGATAAAAACATTTATATAACCTCAAGCCGCTAGGATTTGTTAATGCACAGTTTGCCATATAATCAAATACCGGTGCGTTTGATCCTAATAAATCCATCAGAATTGGAAATTTTGTTATTAGCGACCCCAATGCATTCCGTCTAGGTGTATATTCTTTCAGGCTATCTACCATAATTCTAGAAAAAAGTTTTACCACACCACTTTCCGAAAATATTTGAGTATAGCCTTTCTCAATAGCATACTTGGTTAATGCATATGAAAAAGCATACAATCCATGCGCATTCTTCCTACAATCTTCGTTGTCTGAAACAAATAAAAGCCTAATAAATGTTTTGTATGATTTTAGCATTGAGTCATACGTCATACGTTCTAGGTACTTATTTTTTATAGCTCTATATATCGCATCATCCAAACCATCATTCGCTATATATGTAATTGTGGCTGCATATTTTTCCACATCCGTTTGAGCTAAGGAAAACAAATCCGTAATAAACGGTGCTTTCACTGAAAGAACGTTATCAAACATTGAACATATCAACATCCTTACATGATAATCGTTCGGTCTATAAAGAGAATTATCATTCACTTTTAAGTGTGCACATTTGTTACGGCAATTCTTCAAATAATCAATATCCTCATCAAATTTATTAAAATAGAGTGCACAATTTTCTTTGTAGAATTGAATTATTTCGTTTTCAATTTTAGAATATTTTTCATCGTCGGAAATCATCGAATTGATTTCCTTTACTTTTGCTTCAGCCTTTTTATCGCCTTCATTAGCCATCGTTTGAAGCTTTATGAATAAATCATAAATGACAAAAGAGTAGAGTGTAACTATCGCCGCTCGATAATTCTGACCATAATATGATTGCAGGACTTCCTTAAAATAGTCCCTTGCATCTTCGTTTTCGAGAGCATTTAAATCTTTTTCATCAAATAGCATATTTCTCACTTCTCCATTCTTCACAAATCTAATTATACTGAGTCCGTGGAACTGCGTCAATATGTTGATTTTCATCAGATGATGCTTGCTATATATCCCTCTAGTCCACTATCCAAAATCAAGTCTGCATACGCCAGCGGGTCATTGTAGATGAGGTAGTCCAGTTCTGACCTCTGTGCAATGGTCGCATCCAGCGCATCCTCGACCCCGGTGCAGTCAATGGAGATCATTCTCCCACCCCGGAGCAGCAGTTCCACGCACCCGGTGTCCATGTTGAAATGGCAAGCTCTTGCATCGTACTTCATGTTCGTATCCTCCTAAAATCACGTTGTGGCTTATGTCGGTCAATCTATGATTTCGGATTTCATCTTCCACGGACACCTGCATGGAACTTGTCGGGGCAAAGCCCCTCCATCTGCTAACGCAGACCGTTCCGTCGCTTAAAAGCCCCACCGGGGCTTTCATTGCTTCGCAAACGCTAATTTTCCGAAGAAAACAAATAATCCGAACCCATCTCCTATCGGAAACAAGTTCGGATTATTTTTGTTTGGTCCGAGTGGCGAGAATCGAACTCACGGCCTCTTGAACCCCATTGTGCTTCTCTCGAAAACACAATGTACAATCCGATACTGCCTAGACTCAGTATCGTTAAATTTCAAATTTATTATACCATTCTGTTTCATTGGATGTCAAGACGTTTCATTCCTTTTGTGGTCAAATTGTGGTCAAACGACCCCGACAAATGACTTTTCTCCCCCAGCTAAGTTACATCGCGCAATTTCGATTTTCATCAATCGAAGTTGCGCTTTTTGTTTGCACGAATTATCTATAAGGAGGATTTGTCAACCATGTCAATGAACCATCGTTGTTTTTTCATCCTTGACAGAATTGTATGACCCTTGACTACTTTTACGGACAGGCCGGAGAGCTCTTTTCGTTCTTCCGCATTCCAAAGGCTCTTTTTCAGGAGCATCGGTTTCAAGATCTGTCAACCGATGCTAAAACTCTGTACGGCATCCTGCTTGACCGCATGAGCCTTTCTGTTAAAAATGAATGGTTTGACAAAAAAGGTCGAGTGTTCATCATCTTCACGATTGAGGATGTCAAGAGGACTTTGCGTTGCGCAGACAACAAAGCAACCCGACTGCTTCGGGAACTTGAAAAATTTGGTTTGATTGAACGAAAACGTCGAGGGCAAGGAAAGCCATGTTTGGTGTATGTGAAAAACTTTTCGTCAGAATCTTCAAAGGAGAGTGTCAAGAATCGTGATAATGACGATTCTTGTGGCTCTAAAATCGCTTGTCAAGACCCGGTAAAATCACGAGGTATTAAGAAGAAAGAGAATAAAACAGAGATGAATAATACGAATCCTATCCTTTCCGACGAATCGGAGAAGATGAAGAATCGTGAACTGCTCGAAGAATATTTTTCACATTCTATAGAGATAGACCTTCTTCTCCGGCTTTACCCGGATGATGAAGATACCCTCTATCAAATCGTGAATTTGCTGGTGGACACCTGCGCTACCAACCGCAAGCTGCTACACATCGCCGGAGACGATAAGCCTGCCGAGGTGGTACGCAGCCGGTTTATGAAGCTGAACGCCGACCATATCCGCTTTGTGCTGAAGTGCCTTGCAGAGAACAGCAGCCCCATCCGAAACATGAAACAATATCTGCTTGCTTCTCTGTATAACGCACCGACTACAATGCAGCTTTCCTACCAGAACCAAACCAACCACGACTTAGCGAATCGGAGGTGATGAAAATTTCAAAGAAAGCAACCACGATAGCCATCGTCAACCAGAAAGGCGGCACCGGCAAGACCACCACCTGTGAAAATCTAGGCATCGGGCTGGCGATGGAAGGTAAAAAAGTCCTGTTGGTGGACGCTGACCCGCAGGGCAGCTTGACCATCAGCATGGGCTGGCAGCAGCCCGATGAACTGCCCACTACCCTTTCCACCTTGATGGCAAAAGCCATGAACGACCAGAGCATTCCGCCCGGTGAAGGCATCCTGCACCATGCGGAGGGCGTTGACTTGATTCCGGCAAACATTGAACTGGCAGGGCTGGAAGTTTCCCTTGTCAACTGCATGAACCGGGAAAAGATGCTGAAACAGGTGCTGGAAGGTGCAAAGCATGAATACGATTTCATTCTGCTGGACTGCACTCCTTCCCTTGGGATGCTGACCGTCAATGCCTTGGCAGCGGCGGACACAACCCTGATTCCGGTGCAGGCGCAGTACCTGTCTGCGAAGGGCTTGGAACAGCTTTTGCAGACCGTCCAAAAAGTCCGGCGGCAGATCAACCCGAAACTAAAAATTGAGGGCATCCTGCTGACCATGACCGACAGCCGCACCAACTATGGACAGCAGATCAGCAATCTGATTCGGCAGGCATACGGAAAGCACCTGAAGGTGTTTGAGCAGACCATTCCCCACTCTGTCCGAGCGGCTGAAACCAGTGCCGTGGGCAAGAGCATTTTTCAACACGACCCCAAAGGAAAGGTGGCAGAAGCCTACCGCTCTCTGACGAAGGAGGTGATGGCGAATGTCGAAAGGCAGGTTAAACGTGTCGCTGAAAGGGGCAGATGACATTTTCTCCACGGAAGAATCCCGACAGGAGCAGCAGAGGGAACAGGTGCAGCAGATTCCCATCGGAGAACTGTTCCCTTTCAAAAACCACCCCTTTAAGGTTTTGGATGATGAATCCATGCAGCGCACGGTGGAGAGCGTGGAACAGTACGGCGTGCTGTCTCCGCTAATTGCCCGTCCCCGCCCGGAAGGTGGCTATGAGATCATCTCCGGGCACCGCCGTCAGCACGCTGCACAGCTTGCCGGGCTGGATGCCCTGCCCGTTATCGTCCGTCAGATGGATGATGATGCCGCTGTTTTGCTCATGGTGGACAGCAATCTCCAACGTGAGAACATCCTGCCCAGTGAAAGGGCTTTCGCCTACAAAATGAAGCTGGAAGCCCTAAAAAATCAAGGTGCTAGGTCAGATTTAACTTCGGCCCAAATTGGGCCGAAGTTGACAGCAGCCGAAAAAGTGGCAGAGGAAGCCAATGATACCAAGTCGCAGGTCAAGCGATTTATCCGCCTGACCTGCCTTATCCCGGAACTGCTAGACATGGTAGACGAAAAGAAAATTGCATTCAATCCCGCTGTGGAGTTGTCCTATCTGGACGAAGCCCAACAGCGGGATTTTTTAGAGGCAATGAACGACACCCAGAATGCACCGTCCCTTTCCCAAGCGCAACGGCTTAAAAAGCTGGTGCAGGAAGGGCACTTCTCGTATGACGTTGCCTTTGCGGTCATGGGAGAAGAGAAAAAGGACGAGCTGGACAAGGTGGTTATCAAAAACGACACCCTGCGGAAATACTTTCCTCGCAGCTACACCCCGAAACAGATGGAGGACACCATCATCAAACTGCTGGAACAGTGGCAGCGCAAACAGCAGCGGCAGAATGAACGCTGATTATACCGTAACGAAAGACCCGATGGGGTCTTTTTCTTTTGCAACCAAAAGGAGAAAAAGCCTATGAAAAACAACGCTACCCGCACCATCCGCTCCGAGAAAATCACCATTGACGTGCGTATCTGCGCTGCACTGGCGGCAAACCGGGGCGGCGAGGTCTACCTCGCAGCCATTGCCCCGGATATGGAGCTGACCGTCATCACGCTTGATGAGGCTCCCGGCATCCTGCCCTGCTTTGAGGAGGATGATGCTTGCCTGAACCTCCCTGATACCTCACTGCTACTCTGCTACAATCCGGCGCAAGTGCTGAAGATGGGCGGCAAGCACTACCTGACCGGTCCGGTGATTCTGGTCCGCACCAACATGGACGGCGAGGTCATCTCCCTAACCATCGATGAGGTCTACCTGTTCCAGAAGTATCTGGCAAGCCATAGCATCACCCTGATGGCTGATGACCAGAAGCTGCCCTGCATCTGCATTGACTGAGGTGTGCCATGCTGAATTTTTTTATCGGTTTCGCCTTTTTTGAAGCGGGTGCCTTTTTCGGCTTCTTCGTGGCGGCTCTGCTGAACGCCGCCCATGCCGGGCAGGAGAGCACCATCTTTGAGGAGAACGATAATGGAACAGAATGAAAACACCCTGTCGGTGCTGAAAATTGCACCGGGACAGCATCCGCAGCAGGTCGAGATTGATAACGACCTGAAGGCTTTGCAGCAGGCGGTGGGCGGTTTCATCGGCGCAAGCTATCCCTTTGCCGACCCGGTTGCCATCGTCTACAACGATGACGGCAAGCTCATGGGACTGCCCCTGAACCGTGCCCTTCGGGATGAAAACGGAGAAATGTACGATGCCGTTGCCGGAGACTTTCTGGTGGTGGGTCTGGGCGAGGAGGATTTTGCATCCCTGCCCCCGGAGATGGCACAGAAGTACGAGCAGCTTTTCCATCAACCGGAAGCCTTTCTGAAACTGGGCAACCGTCTGCTGGTGCTGCCGGTGCCTGATGAACCTCCGGCAGAAAAGCCCCGCACCAAGCCCCCGGCAGAGTATGACCGCTAAAATCACCCTGATGCACGGGAGGTGGTGAAATTGCAGGAAGAAGTCGAACAGAAAACATTCAATATTGTAGTGTCTACTACAAAGCTGACAGCCCGAACGATTCTGAATGCCGGAAGAACTGCTATTCAGCAGTATCAGGCAAAGATGGCTGGTGGCAAGCAGAGCGTCCGAATGCTTCTGCGGCAAAATCGGGGTGTTTCCAGCGTGGAAATCGACAAAACCAATATTAAAGGCTTTGAGCGGTACGCAAAAAAGTATGGCATCGACTATGCCATCCGTAAGGACAGCTCCGAAGTGCCGCCCCGGTATCTGGTCTTTTTCAAAGCCCCGGATGTGGAAGCGTTCAATGCCGCTTTCAAGGAATATTCGGTATCCCTGCTGAGCAAAACCAAGCGTCCCTCTGTGCTGGCAAAGCTGCACGAACTGGTGCAGGCCGCAGCAAAACTTCCCGGCAAGGTGCGCCGCAAGGAACAGGAGCGTGGACTGTGACCACGAAAAAGCTGACAAAACTGCTTGCGCTGTATCTGCCGTATATCCTGCTGGGGCTGGTGGCAACGAACCTTGGTGAAGCGTGGCGGCTGGCCGAGGGCAAAGAGTTGGGCGAACACATCATGTCTATGATGGGAACTTTCCCGGTGGCATTTGCGAACCCTCTGCCTAGTCTGCATCCGCTGGATTTGCTTATTGGCTTTTCCTGCGGCACAGGGCTACGGCTTGCCGTATATTTGCGGAGCAAAAATGCAAAGAAGTACCGTCATGGCATGGAGTACGGCTCTGCCCGGTGGGGCAATACGAAAGACATTGAACCATTCATGGCTCCCAAGTTTTCCGACAACATCATTTTAACCAAGACAGAGCGGTTAATGATGAGCAATCGTCCACCTGACCCCAAGAACGCCCGGAACAAAAACGTGCTGGTGGTCGGCGGCTCCGGCTCTGGCAAAACGAGATTTTGGCTGAAACCGAACCTCCTGCAATGCCATAGTTCCTATGTCGTAACCGATCCGAAAGGTTACAATATACCAAGATAGAAAAAGGTAGCGTTTTATCAACGCTAATTACATACAGAAGGGAGGCAAAACCGTGGCAAAGAAAGAAGAAATCAAAATCACAGCTCTATACGAGCGATTATCCAGAGACGATGAACAGGCTGGCGAATCGAACTCCATCCTAAATCAGAAAAAGTATCTCGAAGAATATGCCCGACAAAAGGGACTGAGAAATATCCGCCATTTCTATGACGATGGCTACTCAGGCACGAATTTCAACCGCCCCGGCTTTACCGCCCTGCTGGAAGAAATCGAAGCCGGACGGGTGGACACTCTGGTAGTAAAAGACCTTTCAAGGTTTGGCAGAAATTACCTGCAAGTCGGCTATTACACAGAGATTGTATTCCCGAAAAAGGGTGTTCGCTTTATCGCTATCAACAACAATGTGGATAGTGCCAATCCAACCGAAAATGACTTCACACCGTTTTTGAATATCATGAACGAGTGGTACGCCAAAGACACCAGCAACAAAATCAAGGCTGTCTTTAAGTCCAGAATGAAAGAGGGACTAAGGTGCAGCGGTGCTATCCCCTATGGCTACAAGCGTATCAACGGAGATAAGCAGACCCTTGTTGTGGATGAACCGGCTGCTGAAATCGTCAGAAAGGTGTTCCGTCTTGCCTGTCAAGGTATGGGCGTGACGGCGATTGCGGAACAACTGACCGAAGAAAAGGTGCTGATACCATCTGCATATACGGCAAAGTATTTCCCCGAAAATTGCAGAAACAGGAGCTTCAGCGACCCTTACCGTTGGAACGCAAATACGATTGGTCATATTCTGGACAGGCAGGAATATCTCGGTCATACCGTGTTGGGCAAATCCATCTGTGAGAACTTCAAGACAAAGCAACGCAGAGCCGCAACGCCGGAAGAACTGATGATATTCCCCGATACCCACGAAGCCATCATTGACCAAGACACATGGGACATTGCCCAGAAGCTCCGTGTTCGTGCAAAACCGAGAGCCGCAAACGGAACTTATTCCCACCGTTTGTCCGGCATGATCTATTGTGCGGATTGTGGTTCACGAATGGGATTCATCAGCCCCGAAGCAAGGCAAAGCGGAAAACATTATGATTCCGATTCTGCTTTTCAATGTGGCAATTATCGAAATCAGAACAATGAATGTGTTTCCCACTTCATTAAAACCTCTGCTCTGGAAGCGGCGATTTTGCAGGCAATCAAAGCGGTCAGCCAATATGTCATTGAGAACGAAGCAGAGTTTATTTCCCAGCTCAAGACCGTATGGAATGAGAGCAAATCCAAGTCAGCCAACAACGGACAGCAGGAAATTGACGAAGCCAAGAAACGAATGGCTGAACTGGATGCAAAGATACAGAAGCTCTATGACAGTGCCATCAGCGGTCTGTTGCCGGAGCGACAGGCACAGCGAATGATACAGCAGTACGATGAAGAACAGCTTATGCTGGAAAAACGAGTTGAGGAATTGCAGGGACAGATACAAGAGGAAGAAGTTGAGAAAATCGACACCAACCGCTTTATCGCCTTAGTCAACAAGTACCGAAACTGCGAGGAACTGACGGACACCATGCTCTATGCCTTTATTGACAGAGTGGAAGTCCACGAAGCCACAGGTGGTCGCACCGTTTACCGTCAGCAGAATATCGACATTTATTTCAACTTCATCGGCAACTACTATCCCCCTGTTGAAACTGTTTCCGAAGAAGAACGCATTGCCGCCATCGAATCCGAGCAGTTGCGAAAGAAGCAGGAAAAGGCGAAACGAGCCGCAGAGGTTCAGAAACAGAAAAAAGCAGCATTGATGAAAGCTGTTGAAGCCGGAGACCCGGAAGCTATTGCTGAATATGAACGCAAACTTGCCTTGCAGCGTGAGCGAAACCACCGCAGACAGCAGAAAATCAAGGAAGCCAGAGAAGCCGACCCTGCCTATATCGCCCAAATGGAAGAAAAGGAACGCTTACAGCGTGAAAAGCTACTGGAAGCGGAACGCAAACGGACAGAACGAGCCAACAGGCAAAAGAAACTTTCCCGAAAGGAGCTGAAAGAAGCCGCCAAGACAGACCCGAAAGCCGCCGAGGAATGGCAAGCCTTGAAAGAAAAAGAAGCCGTAGCCAGACAGCGAAAAAAGGAGCGTGAGGAAGAACGCATGGCGGCAGACCCCGAATATGCCGCTATGATGGCAGAACGCAAGGCTGAATACACGAGGACAAGAACTGCCAAGCGACAGGCAGAGCGTGAAGCCCTTGTAGAGCTTGCCAAGACCGATGAAGAAGCAGCAAAGAAGCTGGCTGAAATGCGAAAGTATCAGAGCCAAGCTACTGTCAGAAGCTATCAGAAAATGAAAGCCGATGCAGAAGCCGGAGACCCCGATGCAATCAAACGCTATGAAACTACCCTTGCCAAACGCAGGGAAGAATATCACAGAAAGAAAGGTGCTTGAATATGGAACTGAATTTTATCAAATGTGGAGACTACTACATCCCCGACATCAAGCTGAAAAATCCGAATATCCGTCTTGGCAAGTGGGGACGGATGCGAAAGGAGTATCTGCGACTGGCTAATCCAGTCCTGTTCTCCGACATGGTGCTGAATGAAACTCTCTATGAGCATTGTGCGGAGATTGAGGAAACCGCCAAGAAGCGTATGGAAATCATCGTGCCACAGCTTGCAAAGGCATACGGCGTGACGGAGCAGCTCAAAGCCGAAAATCAAATCGAATGGGTTCGCCAGATGAACGCTTGTGTTGCACAGGCTGAGGAAGCCATCAAGGGCGAGCTGATTTACTGCTGAGAAAGGAGCGTGAATTTATGATTTTAGAAGCAATCTTCAATGGAGAGATTTATCCGGCAGAAACGGTAGTACCGAAATCAGAGAAGTTTCGGGAAGCAGGACAGGCAATCGCAGACATCATGCGATACTTTGAGCAGACATTGAGCAAAGAAGATTATGCGAAGCTGGATAAGCTCAATGACAATTTTGCAGACTGCCAGACTATGCAGACCGAGGAACATTTCAAGTATGGTTTTACAATGGGCGTTCTGCTGATGAAAGAGATATACGAACTGCCCGACTTTAAGTAAAAAAGTCAAGTGCAGAACCAACAATTTAATATCGTGAGCAAAGCGACAGGTATTTCTATTCTGAGTATCTGTCGCTTTTATTTTATCAACTATCAAGGAGGACTTTTGAATGAAAATGAACCTGAAGGAAATGAAAACCCTGTATACCTTTGGCTGTCCGAACCGTGAAGCAACGGTTGAGCGTTTGCGTTATGTAGCTGCCCTTACTCCTGATCCGGCGGCAAAGAAACTGTTCTATATGCTGTCGGTCAAGCTGAGTGACGAGAAGTGCGACAAATGGTATCGTCGTTTCTACTACAATCTGCGTTTGCAGATGCAGGAATACTACCAGCACAAGGCAGTCATTATGGATAGCTACTGGAATCATCACATGGAGAAAAGTTATGGCGAAGCTGACGAAGTATGAAAAAGAAACTATCATCCTCTTTAATGAGGGCGAGGACACAGCCAGTATCTACACCTACAATGCCAGCCTGCGAAAGCGACTGGCATTGTTCAGTAAAAAGCACCCCGATCTCTGCCGACTGGAAAAATCCCATGAGCAAGGCGGTGTGACTTATCTTCTGGACAAGTCCAGACTTTCTATCCGTCTGCAACCGCCGTACAGCGAGGAACGCAGACGAAAAGCAAGCGAGAACGCCAAGCAAAACGGTTTCAATAGCCAGATGGAATGATGTAGCATTTTGGGTTGATTTGCGGTCAAAATGTCGGGTCTGCACTTGATGTTTTCTTTGGCTGTTAGCTGAAAAATACAGATTATATGAGGTGTACAATGTTGAATTAGAAATACAGATATGATATACTTCGAGTAAGGACATAGTCCTGCAATTATAAATTATAAACATAAGCTGTATACGGAAAGAAGGATTTTGATATGAATTATAAGCATCCTAATTTATTCGTTATGATACCATACGAAGAACGCAATAGAGTATCAGGCTATTTTGATTTAAGCGTTGTTGGAGAAGAATATGCAAAGTTACTTGGTGATTTAACAGATGAATTATCAACATATGCCGTGTCTAAAAATGATGTTGGAGAAAATGCTGTAATTATCCCAATACTGAGAGCAGGAATGTCTATGTCAAATAGATTGACAAAAAGGTTGCCTAAAGCAGATGTTGCACGAATTAGCATGAGACGTAATTTGCATACATTAAAACCATTTGTTGCTTGGGATGAATTTGAACAGATAAAAGAACCAGAAAGTAAAAGAGTTTTTATCACAGATCCGGCACTTGCTACAGCTGGTAGCATTTTGAAAACACTGGAACACATGAAAAAGTATGGTTTCAAAGATGAAAATGTAGTTATTATGGCAATGTTCGGATGTCAATCTGGAATAGAACGAATTTTTAAGGAGCATCCAGAAGTGAAGCTATTTTTAGTCCATATGGCAGACGGAATTAGAGAAGATGGGTATTTACTGCCGTATAATGGAGATACCGGAGATAGATTATATGGAGTAAGAGAAAATGAATATGTAATTTGATAATGTGGAGGTAAAATTATGAATTCCAGAGAATTATTAAATGCGCTAAGTGTCGCTGAGCGTTTAAAAGATACGACAAGGCATTGCTATACATCGAAAGGAAGACACGAGAGTGTAGCAGAACATAGCTGGATGATGACGCTGATGGCTTTTTTTATGCGGGATGAGTTTCCAGATGTTGATATGGATAAAGTTATTCGTATGTGTATTATTCATGATTTGGGTGAATGCTTTACAGGAGACATTCCTACCTTTGATAAAAAGCAAGTGCATGAGGATATAGAAGAAAATTTACTATTTAACTGGATAGATACGTTACCGTCTTATTATGCAGAAGAAATGAAAGCTCTATATAATGAGATGACAGAAAGAAAAACTGTCGAAGCTAAGATATATAAAGCTATTGATAGCTTGGAAGCTTTAATTCAGCATAACGCTTCTGATTTATCTACATGGATTCCGAAAGAGTATAAATTAAATTTGACTTATGCAGATGACCGAGTGAGTTTTTCAGAATATCTTACTACATTACGACAAGCTATACGAGAGGATACACTTGCAAAGATAGAAAAATAGTTATAAGTATTGTCTAAGCCAAAGGCGATCAACCGTAAAAAGTTGGTCGCTTTTGTTTTATCCATTATTGCGAAAGGAGCTTGTCTATGAGTAAAGAAGAACTGGAAAAATTGGAGCGTGAGAAATATGTGGTCGAGCGAAAGCTGACCGCAGCCATGCACAAGGAAAAGCGATTGCAGAGCGAATTAAAGAGGTTGACCCGAAGTGAGCGAACCCACCGCCTTTGCACTCGTGCCGGAATGTTGGAAACCTTTTTGAAAGAGCCGACCACTCTGACCGATGATGATGTGATGGAGCTTTTGACTTTCATCTTTCACAGCGAAGCGGTTCAAAAGAAGTTGGATTTGCTGATTGCGAACCGAAAGGAATTGGGGCAGCCGAACGGGAGCTAAAAGACCCTTTTGGAAAAAGGGCGCAATTATACACCACCTAAAGGTTGTGCATTGCGTTCTGCCGAAAGCCCCTTGCAGGGAGCTGATGATTTCCGCAGTCTGCTCCAATCATACAGGGGAAGCTACACTTCCCCTGCGTTGGCTTTGCCAACTACCCCTTTGTGGACTTGCCGCCGGGAAACGATTGCAAGCAATCATTCCCCGACAGCAAGTTTATATTCCACCACCTGACCGCTGCTGAAAAGTATCGGTCATTTTTTTGCACCGAAAGGAGGTTCACACAAATTGCCAGTACCCCACTTCAATATCAAAATCACTCAGCGAAGCAAAGGCAACTCTGCGGTTGCCGGAGCTGCCTACCAAGCCGGAGAAAAGCTGTTTTCCGAGTATGACCAGAAAACCAAGAATTACACTTGCAAAAAAGAAGTGGTCTATACGGAAATCATGCTGCCCCCAAATGCTCCACCCGAATATGCAGACCGAGCAACCCTCTGGAACTCCGTTGAAGAAATCGAAAAGCAATGGAACTCACAGCTTGCAAGACGGTTTGTTGCCGCCCTGCCCAGAGAAGTCCCGATGGAGCTGTTACCGCAGATGGTCAAAGAATACTGCGAGGAACAGTTTGTTTCAAAGGGAATGTGTTGTGATTTCGCAATCCATGACCCCGATCCGCCGGGACACAATCCCCATTGCCATTTCATGCTGACCATGCGAGCCATTGATGAAAATGGAAAATGGATGCCTAAGAGCCGCAAGGTTTATGACCTTGACGAAAACGGCGAGCGTATCAAGCTCCCATCCGGCAGATGGAAAAGCCATAAGGAAGATACCGTTGACTGGAACGAACAGTACCATGCCGAGGAATGGCGGCATGGTTGGGAAATTGTTCAGAACAAATATCTGGAACTTGCCGGAAGTCCAGAACGGATTGATATGCGTTCCTATGAAAGACAGGGACTTGACATTATCCCGACAGTCCACATGGGAACGGCTGTCTCTGCGTTGGAGCGAAAAGGCATTGCCACCAACATCGGCAATCTCAACCGAGACATTAAAGCCGCCAACCGCATGATGAACGCTATCCGCAGCACTATCAAAAGTCTGCGTGACTGGATTGCTGACATTCTGGAAGCCACCAAAGAAGTCATTGCAGAAAATGAAGCGGAAAAGAAAAATGCTTCTCCGAACCTTGCCGTTCTACTGCGTGATTATCTGAATCTGCGAAAGGCAGAGCGTAGCGAATGGTCGAGATACGGACAGCAGAAAGGCACGACCGATGATTTGAAAACCATTTCCCAAGCGACCGTCTATCTACAACGGCATGAGCTTTTCACGCTGGAAGATTTGGACATTGCCCTGCAAGGGGTGAGTGAAAAGGCTACTGCCATTCGTGAAGATATGCAGAAAGCCGCTAACCGCATGAAAGCCATTACCGCCATTCAGACCGCCGTTGCTGATTGTGAAAAGCATAAAGCAGTCCATGACAAGTATATCAAAATCGGCTGGAAAATCCGAAAGGAAGCCTATGTCGAAAGTCATAAGGACGAGCTGACCGCTTTTAATAAGGCATACCGCATTCTGAAAAAGCATGGTGCTGATTTGAATGTGGATTTGAAAGCCTTGCAAAAAGAATATGACGGTCTGCGGACTACTCACGCTGATCTGAAAGAACAGCTTGCCGCAGTCAATGAAGAATTGAAGCCGATGAAAGATATTCGCTACTGGGTTAGCAAGGTTCTATCGCCGGAACAGACGGGAGAGAAACAGCCAGAGCCGAAGCATTCTCTCAAAGAACGCTTGCAGTATGAGCAGGAACAGAAGAAACAGAAACAGGTGCAGAAAGCACCCAAGCAGAAAAAACAGGATATGGAACTTTAACAGGCACTTGCCGTTTTCATTTGGAAAATAGCAGGTGCTTTTTCTATTTCAGGAGGAAATGCCTATTGAATTTATTTGAAGCAGTAAAACAGAATGTAACAACCCGACAGGCGGCAGAACGCTATGGAATCCGTATTAGACGAAACGGAATGGCGGTCTGCCCCTTTCACAATGATAAGAACCCCAGCATGAAACTTGACCGCCGCTTTCATTGCTTTGGCTGTCAGGCAGATGGAGACGCAGTTGACTTTGTTTCCCGACTGTTTGGCTTGCCGAGCAAAGAAGCCGCCATGAAGATAGCTGATGATTTTGGTATCAGCTATGACAGCAGACAGAAACCGTCAATCAGACCGAAAATCCGAGAGCCTACCCCGGAGCAGAAATATCAGCAGGAAGAAAATCACTGCTACAAGGTGCTGTCCGATTACTTCCATCTTCTGAGGAAGTGGGAAAAGCAATACGCACCGCAACGGACGGATGAAGTGTGGCACCCGCTTTTTGTGGAAGCATTGGAGAAGAAAAGCTATATCGAATACCTGCTGGATATTCTTCTCTATGACACTCCCGAAGAAAAGAAAGCTCTTGTAGCCGAGCAGAGAAAAGAGGTGATGAAACTTGAACAGCGAATTGCAGGACACACAGCCGAGCATGACCGTGGAAGAAGTCAGAGGAAGTCTGGACTTGACCGATAACGGAGCAATCAAGAACAGCATACGCAACTGTCTGACCGTTTTTCAGAATGACCCCGTTCTGCAAGGTGCTGTCAGATATAACATTCTTACCGAGCGTATCGACATTGTGAAGCCGCTTTGGTGGAGCAAGCAGACAGCGACCTTGACCGACACGGACTTAAATTATCTCATGCTCTATCTGGAAGATAAATATAGTCTGACCAGCGAGAAGAAAATACAGAAAGCCCTTTCCATTATCGCTGACAGCAACAAGTACCACCCTATCCGAGATTATCTGAACGGTCTGGAATGGGACGGAACAGAACGCATCCGCTATGCCTTGCCCCGATTTCTCGGAGCAGAGGAAGGCGAGTACACTTATCAGGCATTACGGCTGTTCATGTTGGGAGCAATCAGCAGAGTGTTCAAACCCGGCTGTAAGTTTGAAGTTATGCTCTGCCTTGTGGGTGGACAGGGTGCAGGAAAGTCCACTTTCTTCCGTCTGCTGGCAGTCAAAGATGAATGGTTCTCCGATGACCTGAAAAAGATTGACGATGACAATGTGTACCGTAAAATGCAGGGGCATTGGATTATCGAAATGTCGGAAATGATTGCCACAGCCAATGCCAAGAGCATTGAGGATATTAAGTCCTTTATCAGCAGGGCGAAAGAAACCTATAAAGTGCCGTATGAAACCCATCCGGCAGACCGCTTGCGACAATGTGTGTTCGGAGGTTCTTCCAACACGATGGACTTTCTACCCCTTGACCGAAGCGGCAACCGTAGATTTCTGCCTATCATGGTACACCCTGAAAATGCAGAGATTCACATTCTGGAAGATGAAGCCGCATCCAGAGCGTTCATTGATATGATGTGGGCAGAAGTCATGTTCATCTATCAGAACTTCCCTGTAAAGCTGACCTTATCAAAGGATATGGACAAGGAACTGAAAGAACTGCAAAAGCAGTTTATGCCGGAGGACACGAAAGCAGGACTGATCCAGTCTTTCCTTGATAACTTCAAAGGTACACAGGTCTGCTCCAAGCTGATCTATGCAGAAGCTCTGAACCACCCTTTTGATGAGCCGAAGCAATGGGAAATCCGAGAAATCAATGAAATCATGAACAACAGCATTGAGGGATGGAGACCGTTTTCCAATCCACGCAGCTTTGCCAAGTATGGCAGACAGCGAGGGTGGGAACGCATACCACCGCCCGACAACGAGCCATCGGCAACAGGCTCAAATCTGACGGACGGTTTTCGTGAACTGACCGAGGAAGAAGCCCGACAGATGGAATTACCGTTTTGAAAAAATGACCGTGTTGCCGACTATGTTGCTACCCCGTTGTCAAGTCCGTTGCAGGGCAAATCTCTTAAAAGTCCTTTATTTACAAGGGATTTTCTTCTCTGGCAACAAAAGCAACGGAGAAATCAAAGAAAAAAGTAAAAATAGTAAATAAGCCAGATAGGACTATGTTCGAGGTTTTTTGAAGTCCGTTGCCGGACTTCGTTGCCGACCACACACCCTGTCTGGCTTTTTCCATTTCAAGGAGGTATTGCATGACACAGAACACAACCACAGCAAAAGCACACAAGGCAACCCCGGTAGGAACATTCAACATGAGAATGGGAAACACCACCTATGTTATCGGCGTTCATTTCAGCAAGGAAAGCAAGGACACCTTAGAGGACAAGATGAAGCGGTTAATGCGTGATGATGTGAAAGCGGCGAATTTCTGAATTGAAAATAATTTGTGACTTTTCCGTTTTCTATCTTGACGAAACGCTTCCGAAAGGTACAATCGTGCTTGAATGTGGGCAGGCCATGCTGAAAAATGGTTATAAGGTAAAAGTTCTGAACACCATCAACTTCAAAAAGTCGATGCACTACAACCCCTTCGCCTATGTCCACAGCGAAAAGGACATTCTGAAACTGGTCACAACCCTGATGACCAACACCAAGGGCGAAGGCAGCGGCGGAGACCCATTCTGGGAAAAATCGGAACGTCTTTTGCTGACTGCGCTTATCGCCTATCTGCATTATGAAGCCCCGGTAGAGGAACAGAACTTTGCGACCCTGCTGGAAATGCTCAACACCATGCAGGTGCTGGAAGACGATGAGGAATATCAGAATCCGGTCGATCTACTCTTTGAGGATTTGGCGAAAACGAAGCCGAACAACTTTGCAGGGCGGCAGTACAAGCTCTACAAATTAGCTGCCGGTGTTGTATGCTCTAAAAGACTTCTTAATCAAGCGGTTGGGAAGTCTCTTAGAA
>OHAW01000212.1_pt1 | contig 36968 bp, 35 predicted proteins | sample 1577221 | NCBI WGS metagenome assembly OHAW01 (sample SAMEA3879583, study PRJEB24766) | human gut metagenome | biome: human-associated habitat; feature: feces | place: USA | collected 1985/1987 | reverse complement strand
AACACCCCTCCCTGCCTCTGGCCCGCGCGGAGCGCAAGCCACTTGACCGAAAGAAAAAACATCCCCCGCGCCACCAGCGCGCGAACCTACTTAAAGAAAACCCGGCCCTGCTGCAACAGCGCTCTGACCCCCGCGCCACCAGCGCGAAATCCCACTTAAAGGAAACTCAGCCCTGCTGCAACAGCAAAAATCAGACGTTGAACAGGAACTCGATGACATCGCCGTCCTTGACGACATATTCCTTGCCCTCGGTGCGCTGCAGACCCTTGGCCTTGACGGCAGCATAGTCGAAGTTGTTGGCCTCGAGGTCGCTGTAGCCGATGACGCTGGCACGGATGAAACCGCGCTCGAAATCGCTGTGGATCTTACCGGCAGCCTGCGGGGCCTTGGTGCCCTTGCGGATGGTCCATGCGCGGCACTCCTTCTTGCCGTCGGTCAGGAAGGAGATGAGGCCCAGCAGGTCGTAGCTGGCGGTGATGAGGTTGTCGAGGCCGCTGGCCTCGATGCCCATCTCGGCGAGGAAGGCTTTTTTCTCCTCGGGGGTGTAGTCGGCGATGTCCTCCTCGGTCTTGGCGCAGATGGGGATGTAACGTGCACCCTCTTCCTTGGCGCGTGCAGCCACCAGCGGGACGTACTTGTTGTTTTCGATGCCCTCCATCAGGTCGTCCTCGCCCACGTTGCAGGCGTAGAGGACGGGCTTGCTGCTCAGCAGGCCCATCTCGTGGAGCACGGCCTGCTGCTCGGCGTCGCTCTCGTCGAAGTCGAAGCTGCGGGCGGGCTTGCCGCTTTCCAGATGAGCAGCAAGCTGCTGCAGCCATGCAGCCTCGGCGGCGGCCCCCTTGTTGTTGCCGCTCTTTGCAGCCTTGGCCATCCGGCCTGCGCGGTTCTGGACGACCTCGAGGTCAGAGAGGATCAGCTCATAGTCGATGGCGTCGATGTCAGAGATGGGGTCCACGGCCTCGGCCTTGGTCACATCCTCCACGACATGGATGATGTTGTCGTCGTCAAAGCAACGCACCACATGGACGATGGCGTCGCACTCGCGGATGTGGCCGAGGAATTTGTTGCCGAGGCCTGCGCCCTGACTTGCGCCCTTCACGAGGCCCGCGATGTCCACGAACTCCACAATGGCGGGGGTCTTCTTGTTGGTCTGCCAGATCTCAGCCAGCTTGTCCAGCCGCTTGTCGGGCACGGCTACGATGCCGCTGTTCGGCTCGATGGTGCAGAAGGGATAGTTTGCGGCCTCCGCGTTCTTGGTGGAGGTGATGGCATTGAACAGAGTGGACTTGCCGACGTTGGGCAGGCCGACGATACCAAGTTTCATATAAAATACGCTCCTTCACGTCTGATAGACATATTGATACATCTATCATTATACGCGAAGGAGCGTAGGAGTGCAAGGGTCAATCCTTCAGTTTGCTCAGATAGCGGTAGATCGTCGCCTCCGAAGAGCCGAGCTGCGCTGCCACCTCGCTGACAGCGCCCTTCATATAGAAGATGCCTGCCTGCTGCAGGTCGTCCACAATGCGTATTTTTTCGTCCATCGTCAGGCGGTCGGGAGGCAGGACACTGCCGGTCACATCGGCGATGGCAGCCTGCACCGCGTCGGGGAGGCTGCTGACGAAATTTTCGACGCCCAGCGTGGGGCTTGGCTCCTGATGCGCCCCACAGAGAGCCAGAAGCTCCTGCGCCATCCGGCTGTATTTGGCGGCGTCAAAGTTGATGCAGAGCATCCCGATAAGCTCGCTGCCGTCCTTGATGAACATGGTGGAGGAGCGCAGCCGCCCCTTGGCCTGCGATGCACCTTGATAGCCCGCGACGTAGGGCTGCTTCTCGTACACCCTGCCGTGGATGAACCGCAGCGCCATGTTGGACAGCGGCGCACCCTCGGTGCGGCCGCTGATGTTGTTGTTCACGATGGCTGCGATGGTGCCCTCCTCGCTGGTCAGATCATGCAGCACCACCTCATAGTCCGGCCCCAACGCCTCACCCAGAAACGAAACCAGCGTCCGATACGGCTCCAGCCTTGCGTCCATGTATGTCACCACTTTCCATTGCTTCATAAGAAAAATAATGAGAATTTATTCTCATCTCTCTGCCTGTATCATATCACGTTCGTCGGCTGTTGACAATGATGATTCGAAAACTCACGAAAATTCGTGAAACTGCTTCAAAAAATCCCGCGGATTTGTCACAAGTGATAATAATTTATCATCAAGAGAAAAAATTGTTGACTTTTGCCGCACGCCGCGTTAGGATAGGGGCAGGACAAGGGGCACGAGGGCAAACCGTACCCCTGCAATTCGGAAAAAGGAGAGAGAATTATGAAACAGGCAATCGCTACTGCGCAGGCGCCCGCAGCCATTGGGCCGTATTCGCAGGGCATCGCAGCAGGCCAGACGGTCTACGTCTCCGGCCAGCTCCCCATCGACCCCGCTACCGGGGCCATCCCCGAGGGCATCGCGGCCCAGACCGCGCAGTCCCTCAAGAACATTCAGGCCATCCTTGCCCAGCAGGGCATGACACTGGCAGATGTAGTGAAGACCACGGTCTTCCTTGCAGACATGAATGATTTTGCCGAGATGAATCAGGTCTACGGCGAGTACTTCGCACAGCCCTTCCCCGCACGGAGCGCCGTGCAGGTGGGCCGTCTGCCCAAGGACGCACCGCTGGAGATCGAATGCATCGCCGTGAAATAACAGAGCATTCTATAGCAGTTTGCGTTTTTAATGCACAAGCAACATCCGCAAACTGCATATCGCAAATATGCTATTTTGATAGGCACTATTTTTGAAAATTGCGATAAAAGAGAAAGAGACGGTGCAATACTATGGAACAAAATATGTTCATCCGCATCCTGAACAGTGAGATGGAGCTGGCTACCGGCTGCACCGAGCCGGGCGCTGTGGCCCTGACTGCCGCCGAGGCAGGTCAGGCCCTGCGGAAGGCCGGTGTGGACAAGGCCGAGGAGATCACGGTCAACGCCAGCATCAACATCATCAAGAACGCCATGTCGGCGGGCATCCCCGGCACCGATTACGAGGGCATGGACTATGCCGCCGCCATCGGTGCGCTGGGCGGCGACCCGGTCTACCTTCTGGAGGTCATGAACCATGTCCCCCGTGAGACGGTGGAGGCGGCCGCCGCGCTGGTCAAGGCCGGCAAGGTCAAGGTGAATGTGGCGCAGGTGCCCCAGAAGCTCTACATTGAGGTCATCGCCAAGGGCGGCGGCCACACCGGCCGCGCCATCGTCCGCGACCTGCACACCAACGTCGTGCTGGTGGAGCAGGACGGCACGGCGACCCTCGACAAGCAGGACGCGGATACCGCCGCATCCGGCGACAGCGATGTCGTCACCCCGGAGCAGATCGCGTCCTTCCTGACCGTCCGCTCCATCTGGGACTACTGCACCAAGGAGCTTGACCCCATGCACGACCCCATCGACATCATCCGCAGCGCCGTGCAGGTCAACTCCGTCATCAGCGATGAGGGCCTTTCCAAGGAATACGGCCTTGCCATCGGACGCAATCTCGACCTCAACTGCCGCAAGGGCCTCATGACCCGCGACCTGACCACCAACTCCATGATCGCTGCCGCCGCCGGTGCAGACGCCCGCATGGCAGGCGCGCCGGTGTCGGTGGTGGCCAACTCCGGCAGCGGCAATCAGGGCATCACCGCAACGATGCCCGTCGTGGCAGCCGCCCGCTGGCTGGACATCGATGAGCCGACCATGCTGCGTGCCGTCACCCTGTCCAACCTCATCGCCATCCGCATCAAGTCGAAGTTCGGACGCCTGAGCAACCTCTGCGGCGCGACCGTCGCCGGGACTGGCGCGGCCTGCGGCATTACATACCTGCTGGGCGGCGGCTATCACGAGATCTGCTGCGCCATCCAGAACATGGTGGGCAATGTCACTGGCATGGTGTGTGACGGCGCAAAGGCAGACTGCGCGCTGAAGATCTCCACCTGCGTCAATGCCGCCTGTCAGGCAGCGGCCATGGGCACCCGCGGCGTCCGTGTCCAGAGCACGGACGGCATCGTGGAGGAGAACGTGGAGCGCACGCTGGACAACTTCGCCATCCTGAGCACCCACGGCACCAGCGACAGCGTCATCCTCGACCTGATGCTCAACAAAGACCACACTCCGGACGCCCAATAAGCGTCCTCACCCTCTAGCAAGCCTGCATCCGCATCCTGCAAAAAACACCCTGCGCCCACAGCGCAGGAGAAGATTAGGGGTAAAATGTTATGAAAAAGCTATTCAATAACCTGCCGTTCCGGCTGCTTCTCGGCATCATCATCGGCGTTATTCTGGGCCAGATCTTCCCCGAGAGCGTCATGAAGGTCGTCGTTACCTTACAGTATATCATGGGCCAGCTCATCACCTTCTGTGTGCCGCTCATCATCATCGGCTTCATCGCCCCGTCCATCACCAAGCTGGGCAAGAACGCCTCCCGTCTGCTGGGCGTGGCGATCGTCATCGCCTACGTTTCCTCCGTCTGCGCAGCCCTCATGAGCACCACCGCAGGCTATGCCCTCATCCCGCACCTGTCCATCGACACTGAGGTGGCCGGTCTGCGGACCCTGCCCGGCGTCGTGTTCGAGCTGAACATCCCCCAGATCATGAGCGTCATGAGCGCCCTCGTGCTCAGTGTTCTGGTGGGTCTGGCTGCTACCTGGACCAACAGCAAGCTGACCTGCGACATCCTCGGCGAATTCCAGAACATCGTGCTGGACATCGTCGGTAAGATCATCATCCCCATGCTGCCCTTCTATATCGCTGCTACCTTCTGCAACCTGAGCTATGAGGGCATGATCACCCACCAGCTGCCCGCCTTCATCCAGATCATCATCATCGTTATGGCTGGCCACTATATCTGGCTGGCTGTCCTGTACCTGCTGGCCGGCGCATACTCCGGCAAAAATCCGTGGGAGGTCCTGCGCCACTACGGTCCCGCTTACCTGACCGCTGTCGGCACCATGTCCAGCGCCGCCACTCTGGCTGTCGCTCTGGACTGCGCCCGCAAGAGCAAGGTCCTGCGCAAGGACATGGTCAGCTTCGGCATCCCCCTGTTCGCCAACATCCATCTGTGCGGCTCTGTCCTCACTGAGGTCTTCTTCTGCATGACCATCTCCAAGATCCTCTACGGCCACCTGCCCAGCATCGGCACCATGATCCTCTTCTGCGCCCTGCTCGGCATCTTCGCCATCGGTGCTCCCGGCGTCCCCGGCGGCACGGTCATGGCTTCTCTGGGCCTCATCACCGGCGTCCTGATGTTCGACGATGCCGGCACCGCTCTGATGCTCGCCATCTTCGCCCTGCAGGACAGCTTCGGCACCGCCTGCAACGTCACCGGCGACGGCGCTCTGACCCTGATGCTGACCGGCTACGCCGAGAAGCACGGCATCCAGAACAACGACAACCTCCAGACCCCGATCCTGTAAGGACCATCAAAAGATTTGAGCGCATTTCCCTGAAAATACCGGAAACCGGACTGCGTCCCCCCATTCTGACCGGCCCGTGTGATGCAAAAGGGGCTTCCTGCAAAGGAAGCCCCTTTTGTGTTCTCCGGCCCTTGGCCGCCAAAGATTCAAAAAATCATACAAAACCTTCTTTATTTTGTCATAACTGTCCCGTATAATAGAATATGAGTTAAACTCGGGATCGCAGCCGGTGCCCGTGCGGGGCTGGCTTTTGACTGGATAGAGGAGGAACACTCACATGGCAAACGAAAAGATCCTCGTCGTGGACGACGATACCAACATCTGCGAGCTGCTGCGGCTCTACCTGACCAAGGAGGGCTATCAGGTCACGACCGCCAACGACGGCGAAGAGGGCCTTGAGAAATTCAACCAGCTCAAGCCTGATATGGTGCTGCTGGATGTGATGATGCCCAAGATGGACGGCCTCGAGGTCTGCCGCCGCATCCGCAAGCTGGGCAATACCCCGGTCATGATGCTGACGGCCAAGGGCGAGACCTTCGACAAGGTGCTGGGCCTTGAGCTGGGCGCAGACGATTACATGGTCAAGCCCTTCGACACCAAGGAAGTGGTGGCCCGCATCAAGGCGGTGCTCCGCCGCTGCACCGCCGCCACCACCCAGACCGAGAGCACCGAGGGCGTCATCGAATTCGACAACCTCCGCCTCGACATGAACAGCTACGAGCTGCGGGTCAAGGGCAAAGTGGTGGAGGCTCCCCCGAAGGAGCTGGAGCTGCTGAACTGCCTCGCCTCCCACCCCAACCGGGTCTACACCCGCGACCAGCTTCTGGACGAGGTGTGGGGCTTCGAGTACTACGGCGACAGCCGCACCATCGACGTCCATGTCAAGCGCCTGCGCGAGAAGCTGGCCGGGGCCTCCGACAAGTGGGAGCTGAAGACCGTCTGGGGTGTGGGCTATAAGTTCGAGGTGCGTCAGTAATGCGCAAAAGTATCCCAGTCGCGTTCTTTTCGCTCATGAGCACTCTGCTCATCTTCGGCACGGTGGTCATGGGCGGCTCTGAGCTGGTGCTCTTCAGCCGGTATTTTGCGCAGGAGCGGTACGATACGCTGGATGAGGTGGTCAACGTCGCCCAGCGGACGGCGTCCTATCTTGTGCAGGAGGCCTCTCTGCCCGAGGGCGAAGAGCTGGAAGCCCTGAGCACCAAGCTCGAGATCATCGGCGAGAGCGCGGAGGCCTATCTGTTCTTCACCGATTGCGACGGCAATGTGATGCTGGCGTCCGTGCCGGAAAAGCTGACCGGCGATACGGTAGAGGCTGAGGTGCTGGAAAAGGCGGGCAAGGCCAAGGAGAACTACCATCTCTTCGACACACTGGGCGGTGTGCTGGCGGAGAAAAGCTACATCTCGGTGCGTGAGATGCGCAGCGAGGACGGCGCGTGCACCGGTTACCTCTTTCTCTGCTCGTCCGGCGAGCGGCTGGCGGAGTTCCGCAGAGAGTTCTTCTCGAACTTTTTCCTCTCGGCCTGCCTGATGCTGCTTCTGGCCAGCGTGCTCACGAAGGTGATGATGCACAAGCTCACCGACCCGCTCCAGAAGGTGACGGACGCGGCCCAGCGCTTCGGCGGCGGCGACCTGTCCGTCCGGGTCGAGGGTGTGGACGGCGAGGGCGAGGTGGCCGACCTTGCCCGCACCTTCAACAAGATGGCAGACAACATCCAGTCCAACGACAATTCCCGGGGCCAGTTCATGGGCAACATCGCCCACGAGCTGCGCACCCCCATGACGACCATCAAGGGCTTTATCGACGGCATTCTGGACGGCACCATCCCGCCCGAGATGCAGAACCACTACTTGCAGCTGGTCAGCGAGGAAACGGGCCGTCTGGCCCGCCTCATCCAGAATATGCTGGACCTGTCCAAGCTGGAGAGCGGCGAATATCAGGTGAATGCCCGGATGTTCAACATCTGGGAGACTCTTACCGGCGTGGCTCTCTCGGCCGAACAGCGCATCAACGACGGGATGATCGACATCGACGGCCTGACGATGGACGAGAAGGTACTGGTCTACGCCGACCCCGACCTCATCCATCAGGTGGCCTATAACCTGCTGGACAACGCCATCAAGTTTACCCCCGCCGGCGGCACCATCCGCTTCGGGGTGGAAAAGCTCGGCCCGGAGGTGGAGGTCTCCATCTGGAACTCCGGTCAGGGCATCAGCCCCGAGGCGCTGCCCTACGTTTTTCAGCGCTTTTATAAGGAAGACCAGTCCCGGGGCCTCCATGCCCGGGGCGCAGGCCTCGGCCTGAACATCTGCAAGGTGCTGGTCAACCTCTCCGGCGGTCAGATCCGCGTCGAGAGCCAGCAGGGCGAGTGGTGCAGATTCGTGTTCACCCTGCCCGTCCAGCCCCCGAACCCCGGCGGCATGAAGCGTCTGCCCGACGAGAGCGGCCTTCCCGGCGCGGTGGAAGACCCGGCCAGCATGAAGCCGGTAGACTGAATCACAGCGGTCAGACTGCTCCCCAGAGGAGCGGTCTGGCTGCTTTTTGCATTGCAGAAGAAGGGGTGCGGGCGGAGTTTACGTCTTTTCCGTGAAAAACACGGCGGCGGGTTTGATTTTTTCACCGTTTTCATGTAAACTATAAACAACTATGCCGACTGTCCCCCACAGGGGGCGGCGGCAGGGCAAAAACACAAAAAATCTCTTGGAAACAACAGGGAGTAAAATAAAATGACAACGATCAGTCCTTCGATCCTTTCGGCTGACTTCAGCAAGCTCGGCGCAGACTGCCGTATGGTGCTGGATGCCGGCGCAAAAATGCTGCATTATGATGTGATGGACGGCCACTTCGTGCCGAACATCAGCTTCGGCGTCCCGGTGCTCAAGAGCCTGCACAAGGCCATGCCGGATGCGTTCTACGACGTCCATCTGATGATCACCCACCCGCAGCAGTACGCTGAGGCCTTTGCCAAGGCTGGTGCCAGTCTGCTGAACTTCCACCTCGAGTGCGATGACGACATTCAGGAGACCATCGACGCCATCAAGGCGCAGGGCTGCAAGGTGGGCATGACCATCAAGCCCGGCACCCCGGTGGAGGAGCTGGGCTATTATCTCGACCAGCTGGACCTCGTGCTGGTCATGAGCGTGGAGCCGGGCTTCGGCGGGCAGAAGTTCATGCCCTCGGCCCTCGACAAGCTCCGCTGGCTCAAGACAGAGAAGGAGCGCCGGGGCCTGCGCTTCCTGCTGGAAGTGGATGGCGGCGTGGACGCTGCCACCGCTCCGCAGTGCGTCGCCGCCGGTGCAGACGTGCTGGTGGCAGGCAGCGCCATCTATGGTGCGGCCGATCCCGCTGCCGCCGTCCGTGCGCTGGCCGCGCTCTGAGAGGGAACGGCCCATGGATGAAGCATTGATCCGGAAGCAGGAAGAAGAGCTGCAGCGCACCGGCAGATACTACAAGCACATCTGCTTTCTCTGCGTGCCGCTGCTCTTCGTCTCCTGCTACCTTTACGGCCTGCGCCCGCTGCTGCTCTGCGGCTTTGCGCTGCTGATGGGCAACCTGTGCGACCGGCTCATCTCGCTGCTGCGCCGCCGCGTCTACCGGCCCGGGGACTATTCCAACGAGAGCTTCGCCCTCGTCATCGCACTGCTGATGCCTGCGACGGTGGACTGGTATGTCCTCGCCGCTGCCATCGTGGCCGGTGTCCTCATCGGCAAAGAGGTCTTCGGCGGCTATGGCAGCTACCCCTTCAACCCGGCTGCTGTGGGCTATGCGGTGGCGGCGGTGTCGTGGCCGGAGCAGGTGTTCCGCTATCCGACCCCTTACACCAGCATCCCCCTGTGGGACGCCTCCGGCGTGGCCACGGCCAGCACCATCTCGGATACCCTGCGCAGCGGCGGTCTCATCAACCTGAGCGGTCTGTCGCTGGCGCTGGGCGAGTATGCCGCCCCGATGGGCGCAGGCTCGGCCCTCGTGCTGGCGGCCTGCGGGCTTTTCCTCTGGGTGCAGAAGGACATCAAGCTGAGCGCTGCCCTGAGCTTTCTCGTCACGGCGGGCGTCATCGTCTTCCTCTTCCCGCGTCAGCTGGGCCTGACCGAGGATGCGTCCTTTGCCGTCAGCGCCATGTTCCGTCTGCGCTGCGTGCGCGACGAACTGCTGACGGGCGCGATGATCTTCAGCGCCGTCTTCCTGCTCAACGAGCCGTATACCTGCGCCCACCACCGGCTGGGCCGCATCCTCTACGGCATCATGGTGGGTGCCTTCACGATGGGCTTCCGCTACTTCGGCGTCTATGAGACGGGCGTCTGCTTCGCGCTGCTGGCTGTCAACAGCATCTCCGGATGGCTCGACCGCACCGAAGTCCATCTCTACGAGCTGCTCCACAGCAGCTGGAAAAAGCAGACCGGAAAGGGGGATGCCGTATGAAGCGGAGAAGTGCAGAACTCATCGCCCGCGACCCGGAGCGATTCTTCCACCATGACCGCGTCTTCCTGAACAATCCCGTGGTCATGCAGGGTATGGGCCTTGCGCCGCTGGTGGTCCTTGCCACCAACGGCCAGAACGCTCTGATGCTGGCGGCGGCGGTGGCGCTGCTGCTGACGCCCTCCCGTCTGCTGGCCTGTCTGCTGAGCCGCCTGTTCCCCCTGCGGGAGGAGCACCCGTCCAAAGCAGAGCTGGAAAAGAAGCTGCTGCCCCGCAGCATCCTCTATTCGGGCAGCGCGGCGGTGGTCTATCTGGCAGCCTACCCCATCCTGAACCGCCTGTTCGGGGTGAGCCTGCTGGTGCTGGGCATCTACCTGCCCATGCTGGTGGTGGAGCCGCTGCTGACCTACCGCTTTGGCCGGGTGCAGGAGTCGCCCCGCAAGGCCCTCTCCAAGGGCGTGCGCATCACGGTGGGCTACAGCCTGCTGCTTCTGCTGCTGGGCTGTGTGCGGGAGTGGCTGAGCGCCGGTACGGTGTTCGGCCATCTGCTCAGCCGCCCCATCCTGCCGATGGCGGGGATGCCGGCAGGCGGCTTCATCGTGCTGGGCGTCCTGTGCGCTGTCTGGCGCGCGCTGGCCAAGAAGCAGAAAGATTATCTGACATCGGAGGCCCGGGGCCTCATGGCAGTCTACCGCCAGAGAGAGGGGGAGCCTCAGGATGAGCAATAATGTGATGCAGGCCGTCGGCGTCTTTTTCAGCTACGCCGTGCTGGCCATCTTTGCGCAGAATGCGGTGTTCACCCGCGGTCTGGGCGTCTCCCGGCTGGTCCAGCTGGTGGGCGACGAGCGCACCAGCAGCGGGTGGTTCGCCCTGCTGCTCTGCGTGACGCAGGTGCTGGTGGCTCCGCTGGCTTTCTATGCGGGCGGTTTCGCGGCCGCCCAGCCCAACTTCGCCCAGCTCCGCCCGCTGGTCTATCTGGCCTGCGTGGCGGTGGTGAGCCTGTTTGAATTCCTTGTGCTCTGGGCAGCGCGGGGCAGACACCACGGCGGCCAGCTGCTCCGCATCCTGCCTGCTGCCGCAGTCAACAGCGGTGTGCTGGGCACGGTGCTGGTGGAGCGTACCCAGAGCTTTACGCTGGAGCAGAGCATGGGCTTCGGCCTCGGCAGCGGCCTCGGCTATCTGCTGGCCGTCATGCTGGTGACGGAGGCCGACCACCGTCTGCGCAGCGAGGCCATCCCGGAGGCGTTCCGGGGCCTGCCCATCACGCTGGTCTATGTCGGCGTGCTGGCGCTGGCCATCTATGGTTTTACGGGCCACTCGGTGATCCTGTAAGGAGTGCAGGAGAAAGGGACGAACATGGCAAAGTATAAAAAGGTCAAGCGGTATCACCGCAGTTTTTACAGCCCCGGTATGTGGGCCAAGAAGGTCGTCGGCATCGTGGTGCTGGTGGCCGTGGTGCTGGTGGTGGGCTGGCTGGCTGCACCCCATGTGCTGGACTGGGCCACCCACACCTGGTATACCGTGGTGCGCAACCGCGACCTCTCGGCCTCGTCCGGGTCGGCAGCGTCCAGCGTGGCCGCTTCGTCCGAGGCGGCGGCAGAGCCTGCGGCCTCCTCGGAGATGCAGCCTGCTTCGTCGGAACCCGCCGCCGTGCCCGCCAATGCCATCATTGAGGGCAGCTGGGGCGTTCTGGACACCGCTGCGGCCCGGGATGAAGCTTCGCTGCGGGCTGCGGCGCAGGAGCTGGCCCGGCAGGGTGCGGCGTATGCCGTCGTGACCCTGAAGGACAGCAGCGGACAGATCCTGTACCCCTCCGCCCTCCCCGCTGCGGCGGGCAGCATCGAGGGCGCATCCCTCGACCCGTCCCTCATCGCCTCGGTGCTGAAGGAGAACGGCCTTGTGCCGGTGGCAAAGCTGGCTGCCTTCCGCGACCCCGCCGCCGCCCGCGCCAACCGCGGCATGGCCATCGGCTACACCGGGCAGGAATACCTCTGGCTGGACAATAAGGCCTCGGCCGGCGGCAACCCGTGGCTGAACCCCTATTCCGACGAGGCTGTGCAGTTCATCGGCGACCTCATCGGCGAGGTGCAGAGCATGGGCTTCGACCATGTTCTGCTGGAAAACGTCCAGTTCCCGCTGGCCCAGAACGGCAAACAGGACTTCGGCACCACCGGCGGACGCGACCGCAGCGCCCAGCTGGCGGCGGACATCGCCCTGTGGGACGCCCGCTTCAGCGGCAGCGTTACCCTGTGGTACGGCTACTCGCTGGCGCAGGTGACGGACGGCGCTGCCACCGTGGGCGGCAAGGCCGAGGCACTGGGCGTTAAGAATCTCGTCGTCGAGGTGCCCGCCAAGCAGACGATGGACGAAGCCGCCCGCAATGCGCTGAGCGACGCTCTGGCAGCCTCCGGCGTGGAGCACACTGTGTTCTGGGACGACGCTGCGGGGCTGTTCCGGTAAGAAGATCACGCGGCCTGTTTCGCTGCCGGTGATCGTATAGAGAGTGAGGAATGTAACCATGAAACCTGCATCCTGCTTTGGCCCGGCCCACATCCTTCTGCCCAGAGAGGACATCCCTCTGGAAAAGTGGGGCTGTGTGGCCTGTGACCAGTTTACCAGCGACCGTGCCTACTGGGAGCGGGCAGACGCCGCTGTGGGCAGCTGCCCCAGCACCCTGCGCCTCATCCTGCCGGAGGTCTACCTCGGGGACAAGGACGCGGCCCAGCGCGTGGAGCGCATCCACGCCGCGATGGACGCCTACAGCCGGGATGTGCTGACCCGCGCCGTGGACGGCTTCGTCTACGTCGAACGCACCGAGCAGAGCGGACGGGTGCGGCAGGGCCTTGTGGGTAAGATCGACCTTGAGGCCTACAGCTACGAGAAGGGCAGCCGCCCGGCCATCCGGCCCAGCGAGCGCACCGTCACCGAGCGCATCCCGCCCCGTATGACCGTGCGCCGGGGGGCGGCGCTGGAGACGCCCCATGTCATGATGCTGGCCGACGACCCCGGCTGCACCCTCATCGAGCCGATCGGCGCGCACAAGAGTGCGCTGAAAAAGCTGTATGAGGGCGAGCTGATGCAGGGCGGCGGCCACATTGCCGGATGGGCCGTGGAAGACCCCGCCCTGCTGGCCCAGATCGAGGCCGCACTGGCCGGGCTGGGCAGTCAGGAGGCCTTCGACGCCAAGTATCCGCAGGCCAAGGGCGCAGCGCCCCTGACGCTGGCCGTGGGCGACGGCAACCATTCGCTGGCTGCGGCCAAGGCCTGCTGGGAGGAGCTGAAGCCCACCCTGACGCCGGAAGAGCGGGAGAACCACCCCGCCCGCTGGTGTCTGGCCGAGGTGTGCAACGTCCATTCGCCCGCCATCGAGATCGAACCCATCCACCGCGTCCTCTTCAACGTGGACTGCGGCGCGGTGCTGCTGGCCCTCATTGCGTGGAGCGACGCCAACATGGCGGGGATCTGCTTCGGCGACTCGAAGCAGCAGGCGTTCACGCTGGCAGGCCCCCATGTGTCCAATGTCCTCAGCTTTGAGGACCCCGTCGCCCCGCTGACCGTGGGCACGGTGGATGAATTTATCGAATATTTTATGGCCCGCCACAGCGAGGCCAGGGTGGACTATGTCCACGACGAGCCGGCTGTCCGCGCCCTGACCAGGCAGGGCGGCGTGGCTTTCCTGCTGCCGCCCTTCGAGAAGAGCGACCTGTTCAAGGGCATCGTGATGGGCGGCGTGCTGCCCCGCAAGACCTTCAGCATGGGCCATGCGGAGGAGAAGCGGTATTACATCGAGTGCCGCAGGATCAAAGAATGACCAAGGAGTACCATGACTTTTAATGAACTGAATCTGTCCGCCCCCCTGCTCAAAGCTGTAAGCGAGGCGGGCTATGAGACCCCCTCGCCCATTCAGGCCTCGGCCATCCCGCCGGTGCTGGAAGGGCGGGACCTGATGGGCTGCGCCCAGACCGGCACCGGCAAGACCGCTGCCTTTGCGCTGCCCATGCTCGACCGCCTGAGCGGGGCAGCTCCCCGCAAAAAGGGCGCGATCCGCGCCCTCGTCCTCACCCCGACCCGGGAGCTTGCGCTCCAGATCGGCGAGAGCTTCGCCGCCTATGGAAAGTATCTCAAGCTGCGCAGCACCGTCATTTTCGGCGGCGTGGGCCAGACCCCGCAGGTGGAAGCCATCAAGAAGGGCGTAGACATCCTCATCGCCTGCCCGGGCCGGCTGAACGACCTCATCGGGCAGGGCTATATCGACCTTGCCGACATCGAGATCTTCGTGCTGGATGAGGCCGACCGGATGCTGGACATGGGCTTTGTGCACGACGTGAAGAAGGTCATCGCAAAGCTGCCCGCAAAGCGCCAGAACCTGATGTTCAGCGCCACGATGCCCAAAGAGATCGAGCAGCTGGCCGCAGGCATCCTCCACGACCCCGCCTTCGTCAAGGTGGATCCCGTGTCCAGCACAGTGGAGCGGATCGACCAGAGCCTGTATTTCGTCGAGAAGGGCAACAAGAAGCTCCTGCTTCCTTGGCTCATCAAGAATCTGGAGCCGCCGGTGCAGAACGCGCTGGTGTTCAGCCGCACCAAGCACGGCGCAGATAAGATCGCCCGCGACCTCACCAAGCAGGGCATCACCGCCGCCGCCATCCACGGCAACAAGAGCCAGAGCGCCCGTGTGGCCGCGCTGGAGGGCTTCAAGGAGGGCAAGACCAAGGTGCTGGTGGCCACGGACATTGCCGCCCGGGGCATCGACATCAGCGAGCTTTCCCATGTGTTCAACTACGACCTGCCCGAGGTGCCGGAGACCTACGTCCACCGCATCGGCCGCACCGCCCGCGCAGGCGCAGACGGCACGGCCGTGAGCTTCTGTGCCCCCGAGGAGATGGAGTATCTGGCCGGGATCGAGAAGCTCAACCGCCGGAAGATCCCGGTGGTGTCCGGCCATCCGTGGGACGGCGTGCCCGCCCCCGTAAAAGCCGCCCCGCCGGTGCGGGGCCGCAAGCCCAAGGCCGACCAGCCTGCCCCGGAGCAGGCCGAGGCCCCCAAGGCGGTAGCCGCCGCCAAGCCCGCTGCACCCGAGAAGAAGGGCGCGGCCAAGCTTTCTGCGGCAAAAAAGCAGAAAGCCCCCAAAATCGAAGCAAAAGAGGAACAGCTCATGGATGAGAACAACAAGCGCACTCCCGGCGGACGCGACAACAACCGCCGTAACAATAACAACCGGCCCCGCCGCGAGGGCAGCGCCCCTGCACAGGGTACAGGCCGAGGCAGCAACGCCCAGCCGAAATTCGACCCCCACTTTGTGAGCGCTCCGGAGGCGACTCCCCTCCGCTCCGCCAAAAAGAACGCCGCCGCGCCCGCTGCCCCGGCCCAGAACATCCCCACCGCGATGCAGAGCCGCCAGCCCGCCCCGCGCGGCGAGAACAATGGCCGCAATGGCGCAGGCCGCAGCCCCCGCAATGAGCGGAACGCCCGCCCGGCCCAGCCTGCCCAGCAGAACAATGCCCGCAGCGAGGGCCGGAACAGCCGCCGCAATGACCGCAGCGAGCAGGGCAGCGCAGGCCGTGCGCCCCGCGCCCCCAGAGCTGAGCAGCCCGGCCGGAACAACGGCCGCAGCCGCAGCAACGCGCCGGGAAAAGACGAAGACCCGGGCCTTATGCTCATCAGCCGCCGCCCGCCGCAGCAGAAGTTCACCAGCTTTGAGGAGTATATGAACGCCCACGGCGGCGCGACGGCCCCCATTGAGGACCACAGCGAGGAAGTGTGATGGCAGAGGGATTCGCTCCGTGGTGCTGCCCGCTGTGCGGCGCACCGCTTGCCGGGGAAAATGCGTTGAAATGCCCCTCCGGCCACAGCTTCGACCGGGCCAAGGAGGGCTACTGGCATCTGCTGCCGGTGCAGAACACCCGCACGAAAGCCCCCGGCGACAGCAAAGAGATGGTAGCCGCCCGCCGCGCGTTCCTGAGCGCGGGCTACTATGGCATCTTCGGGCAGGCGCTGGGGGAGCTGTGCCTTATGTACGGCCAGCCCGCCGCAAACGGGCCGCTCCGCCTGCTGGACGCGGGCTGCGGCGAGGGCTGGTATGATCGCTGCATCGCTCGGCAGTTCGGGGAGGCAGGCCGTCCGCTGGAACTGGCAGGCTTCGACATCGCAAAGCCTGCAGTGCGTCTGGCCGCAAAGGCCCTGCCCTCGGCCCGGTACGCCGTGGCGTCCAGCTTCCATCAGCCGGTGCGCACGGGATGGGCCGATGTCCTGCTCAACTGCTTTTCGCCCTTCGCGCAGGAGGAGTTCCTCCGGGTGCTGCGCCCGGGCGGGCGGCTCATCTACGCCGTGCCCGGCCCGGAACACCTCTTCCAGATGAAGGCCGTCCTCTACGAAAAGCCCTACAAAAATCCGGTGCAGGAAGTGGAGTATCCAGGCTTTGAGGCCGTCGGGGAGCGGGAAGTGTCCGGCCGCATCACGGTGCCGTCCGGACAGCTGGAAGCCCTCTTCGCCATGACGCCCTACTACTGGAAAACGCCCCGGGATGGTGCAGCCCGCCTCGCGGCGCTGCCGGAGCTGACCACCGACATCTCGTTCCGGTTCCTCGTATTTGAAAAGAAATAAACGAAAAAGGCATCTGTCCGCAGGGGCAGATGCCTTTTTCGCTTTATGAGTACATCAGACAGGGATGGAGTTGGTTACTTGTTTTCTGCCTTCTTCTCAGCCTTGGGCAGAAGGTTCGCACGCTCCAGCGCCGGACGCAGGGCCAGATAGAGGAGAACGACGCAGACGGTGGAGGCCACGCTGTTGACGAAGGTGACGCCGCCGGTGATCTTGGTCAGGGCCTTGGCGATGGTGTAATCCTGACCGAAGATATATACATTGCGGAAGTAGCCGAGGAACGGGTCGGTAAAGACGTTCAGCAGCAGGCCGGAGGCAGCGGCGGCGGTCACTTTGACGAGGTAGCCGGGGGCGTGCTTATCCAGCTCGCGGAGCTTGAAGACCTTGTGGGCCACTGCGCCGCAGGTGATGCCGATGAGGAACTTCAGGATGAAGGTGGTGATGGCATAGCCCGGGTCGCCGGCGAGGATGTCGGCCAGAGCCAGACCGATGGCACCGGCCAGACCGCCGGATACGCCGTCCAGCAGCAGGGCGGTCAGGGCCGTGAAGGTATTGCCCAGATGGAACGAGGAGCCGCCGTAGAAGGGCACCCGGAAGAATAAGTAGGCCACGAGGCTCAGAGCGGCCATGACGCCGGTGAGCGCCAGCTCGTGGACGGTGAAGGTGCGCTTGTAGAGCACACTTGCAAAGACGATCACGATGACAACGACTGCCAGAAGCAGCCACATTGCAGTGGTAGACATGATTTTTCCCTCCCATTTTACGAAAAACCCACAAAACCGATTGACTTTTTTGGTTCTTGCGGGTATGCTCCTATTATACGCAAAACTGGCCCCGTGCAAATACCCAGAACAAAGATTTTTTATGGGGTCAGTTTGGCACACTGGCTGAAAAGGAGGGGCTTTTTATGGTCCATTTGACGACAGCGCTGGACGCGGCATCCGATGTGCCGCTTTATGAGCAGCTCTACCGCAGCCTCGCCGCCGAGATGCGGACGGGGGCTGTCCCGGCGGGGACACGGATGCCCGGCAAGCGGCGTCTGGCGGCAGAGCTTTCCGTCTCGGTGAACACGGTGGACGCGGCCTATCAGATGCTGGCAGCGGAGGGCTATCTGGAGGCGCGGGAGCGGAGCGGCTTTTATGTACAGGAGTATCTGGCTCTGCCCGAGAGCGCCGCGCCCGCCGCGCCGCCGAAGGCTGAGGCTGTACCGAAACAGCGCCCCATCCGCTATGACCTCTCCACCCGGGGCGTGGACCCGGGGCTGTTCCCCTTCCGGACGTGGGCGCGGCTGCAAAAGGAGCTGCTGTATTCGTCGCCCGAGCTGCTGACCCACGGCGACGCGCAGGGCGACCTTGCGCTGCGGCAGGCGCTGGCGGGCTACCTCGAAGAGTACCGGGGCGTCCGGTGCGGTGCGCACCAGATCGTCGTGGGAGCGGGCCTTGAGTACCTGCTGGGGCTGCTGGCCCCGCTTCTGCCCGGGCTGGCGGCGGTGGAGAATCCCGGCTACCCCCGCGCAAAGCAGGTGCTGGAAAACAACGGCGTGGCCTGCTGCTGCCTGCCGGTGGACGAGGATGGACTTTCCATCCGGGCGCTGTCGGACTCCGGCGCGGCGGTCTGCTACGTCACCCCCAGCCATCAGTTCCCCACAGGCGTCACCATGCCGGCCGGACGCCGGGCCGAGCTGCTCCACTGGGCCGCCCGCTGCCCGGGCCGGCGGTATATCATCGAGGACGACTACGACTCCGAGTTCCGCTTCGACACCCGCCCGCTGCCCAGCCTGCAGGGGATGGCCGGGGCCGACGGGCCGGTGGTCTACCTCTCCACCTGCTCCCGCAGCCTCGCGCCCAGCATCCGCATCGCCTATATGGTGCTGCCCGAGCAGCTTCTGCCCGCGTGGCACGCGAAGTATCGGCTCTACTCCAGCACCGTGAGCCGCTTCGAGCAGCAGACGCTGGCCCGCTTCATCACCGGAGGCTACTTCACCCGCCACTTGGCCCGGGAGCGGGTGGCCTATAAGGCCCGGCGGGACGCCCTGACGGCGGCGCTGCAGGAGGCCTTCGCGCCCGAGGAGCTGCATCTGACGGGGCTGCACACCGGCCTGCATCTGCTGGCCGAGCTGCGGGACTCGCCCCCGGATGACGCCCTCCGGGCCGCCGCCGAGGCCGAGGGCGTCCGGCTCAGCCTCCTGAGCGATTACGACCTCACCGGCGGCGGAGCCGCTCCGGTCGGCACTCTGGTGCTGGGCTATGGCTCGCTGGCGGACGAGAGCTGCCCGTCGGTGGGAGAGACGTTGAAGAGGGCCTGCACGGCGGCGCGGGAGTCCTCGGTAAGGGTGTAACGCCCGGCGTCGGCATCCCAATCCCCGGGCAGCGCCCCCGCATGGACGGAGGCTGTGCGGTCAGCGAGAAATTCCAGCGTATCCTCTAAGATGAGCAGGTCCTGTGCCGTCAGGTCGGTGAGCAGGCTCGGGCTGTGGGTGCGCAGGGCGTCGGGCAGGGTGGCGGGCAGAAGCTCCAGCTCCTGCCGGAAGAAGGCGTCCCACACCGCCGCCCGGGCAGCTGCTTTGTGGGCCGGCGGGACGACTCCCTCCATCCCGCTGAGCAGCGTTTCCGCCTCCCGGGCCGAGAGGACCTGCACATTGGCGCTGCAGCCGGTGCGGGCCAGCTCGTCGGCGGTCAGCGCGCCCGAAAAGCCCACCCGGAGCGCCCCGTACCGGTCAGCGATGGCCTGTAAGACCGAGGGCGCAAGGGCGAGGTAGTGGGTGTCCTCAGGCAGGGCGAGGGAAGAGAGCAGTGCTTCCCGGCAGCGGGCCGGGCCTGCCGCCCGGTAGCAGTCGGCGAGGGCGGCTTCGTCCGTCCCGAAGGGGACGGTCAGCTCCCCGGGCAGGGCCAGCGCATGGATGCAGTTCTGGCTGGCGCTGAGGTAGAGCAGCAGGAAGCCGGGGGCTGTTGTCTCGGTGGGGGCGGTGCAGACCAGCAGGCTCAGGCGGTTTTCCTCCTTGGGCTGTCGGATGGCCACACCGCTCTGAGGGCGGGAGGCCAGCTTTGTCCGCAGAGTGCGGCGGGTGAGCAGGATGGTCCCGCCCACCAGAGGCACCAGCACCAGCAGCCCTGCCAGCAGCGCGGCCCAGAAGGGCCTCCAACCTTTTGCGTTCATTCCTCTGCCTCCCTGCAAAAAACTGCATAAAGCATGGCCGGGCGGGGGAAGCTTTATGCAGAAAAGGAGGGAAACGCTATGAAATTCGATGATACCCCCAGCAAGGAAGAGCGGGAGGACTTCTGGCTCGACCTCGGCCCCGCCAGTGCCTACGAGGGGCTGGACTGCTGCGAAACCGCCCACCGTGACGGCGACGCCAGCCCGGACGGCCTCGCCCACGGCTTTGAGGGCGCGGAAGGCCCGGAAGACCTCGTGCCTCCGCCCGATGACGACCCGGACGGTGAGCCGGTGCCCCACCTGCCGCCCCAGCTGAAGGCTGAGGAGTGGCTGGACGCGATGGGCAGCCCCGACGATGTGCCGCCCATCGACCGATAAAGACAAGAGAAAGTCATACCAAAATAAAATTCATCTTCTGGAATAAAAGATGAAACCGGAGCGTAAAATGCGGTGAAAGGCTTGCCAAGAAGCCGAAAATATGATAAAGTTTTTCTACTGTGCACAGCTGTGCATAAAGGGAGAACGAAATCACAAGATGTGCCGCCCGGTGCGCCGGGTGTGCCGCACTCTGGAGAAGCCCGCAGAAAGCGGGTGCCGAAGGTGTAAGGCCGAATGGGCCGATCTCTCAGGCAGAAGGACAGAGCAAACGTCTTTTGTGCAGGAAGCATATCCTGCGCGGAGTCATACGCTGCGTTTTTTGCGGGCAGAGCCTTTGGGAAAGAGGTTCTGCCCGCATTTTGTTTGGGATATTTGGAGGAGGATTCCTATGGTAGACATCGTCACGCGGATCAACAACGTGGTCAACGGCTTCGTCTGGGGGCCGTTCGGTCTGGCGCTGCTGTTCTGCACCGGCCTCTGGCTCAGCATCCGCACCGGTTTTTTCCAGTTCCGGAGGATGGGCTACTGGCTCCGGCACACCATCGGCGCCATCTTTACCAATAAGGATGTCACCGCCCACACCAGCAAGGAGGACATGGCCATCAGCCAGTTCCAGAGTATGTGCACGGCGCTGGCGGGCACCATCGGCACCGGCAACATCGTGGGCGTAGCCACGGCCATCGTCTCGGGAGGCCCGGGGGCCATCTTCTGGATGTGGGTCATGGCGCTGCTGGGCATGATGACCAGCTTCGCCGAGAACGTGCTGGGCGTCTACTACCGCCGCAGGAACGAGAAGGGCGAGTGGTCCGGCGGCGCGATGTACTACCTTACCGACGGTCTGGGCGCAAAGCCCGGCTGTAAGACGGTGGGCAGGGTGCTGGCCGTCCTGTTCGCCTGCTTCTGCATCCTTGCGTCCTTCGGCATCGGCAACATGAGCCAGATCAACTCCATCGCGGGCAACATGAACGCCGCGTTCCATCTGCCCTACCTTGCCACCGGCCTTGCGCTGATGGTGGTCACGGCCCTCATCGTCATCGGCGGACTCAAGCGGGTGGCCGCTGTCACCGAGAAGCTGGTGCCCCTGATGGCCCTGTTCTACATCGCGGGCGCGCTCATCATCGTAGTCATGCACGCAGGCAATATCCCGGCGGCGCTGGCGGCGATCCTCCGGGGCGCATTCAATCTGAACGCCGCAGGCGGCGGCGCGCTGGGCTACGGCATCAGCCAGACCATCACATGGGGCTTCAAGCGGGGTGCGTTCTCCAACGAAGCCGGACTCGGCTCTGCGGTCATGGTCAACTCGGCCTCCAACGTCAAAGAACCGGTGCATCAGGGAATGTGGGGCGTGTTCGAGGTCTTTGCCGATACCATCGTGGTCTGCACCCTGACGGCCCTCGTCATCCTGACCACCGGCGTGGTAGACCTCGAGAGCGGCGCTGTCCTTGCGGGAGTGCAGGACAATGCACTGGTGGGGCAGGCCTTCACGGTGGCGTTCGGCAGCTTCGGCCCCAAGTTCATCGCGGTGTCCATCCTGCTGTTTGCCTACTCCACCACCCTCGGCTGGAGCCATTACGGCACCAAGGCCGTCGAGTATCTCTTCGGCACGGCAGGCAGCCGCATCTACAAGGTCGTCTTTGTGGGGATGACCGTCGTGGGCGCGACCATGAAGCTGGGCCTTGCGTGGGACCTCTCCGACACCTTCAACGGCCTGATGATGATCCCGAACCTCATCGGCGTGCTGGCGCTGTCCGGCACTGTGGTGGACATCACCAAGAACTACTTCGTCCGCCGCGTCCGGGGCGAGGACATCGAGCCGATGTGGTCGGCCTTTGCGGAGTATCAGAAGGAAGAAGAGGCGGAAGCTGCCGCCGAGGCCGCAGAGCTGGAGAAAGCGGCGAACGAATAATGCAGAAAACAAGACCCCGGAGAAATGCCCTCTGGGGTCTTGTGCTGCTTCAGGTCTTTCTCTTTTTCCGGGGGGCAGGGGCGGGGCGGCGCTTCGCCGCCGACCGGCCGGCGAGGATGCCGCTGCCGAAGGCCCAGTGGAGGTTGTAGCCGCCGCAGCTGCCCGCGCAGTCCAGCGTCTCGCCCACGAAGTAAAGGCCCGGACAGCCCTTGAACTGGAAGTCGTCCTCCACCTCGTCCAGCAGCAGTCCGCCGCCGGTAGTCTGGGCCTGCTTCCAGCCGCAGGGGGTCAGCCCCTCGAACCGCCAGCACTTGGCCGCGGCGGCGAGCTTCGGCCACGCCGAAGCGGGCAGGGCGCGGGCGTCTTCGGGCAGCCCGGCGTCGGCCCAGAGGGCGCGGCCCAGCTTTGCGGGCAGAAGCCCCAGCCAGAACTCCGCTGCGCCGCCCAGAAGCCCGGCCCGCCGGGCGAAGAGGGCGGACAGCTCCGCTTCGCTCAGGGCGGGGAAGAGGTCGAGGGCTACGACGGGCTGCTTCGGGCCGCGGCCCGGGGCCAGCAGGCCCGACAGCTGCATGATGCAGATGCCGGAGAGTCCGTAATCGGTGAACTGCACCTCGCCCATTTCCCGGGCAAGCACCCGGCCATCGGTGCCGTCCAACAGGCTGGCGCAGCCCTTGGCCCGGATGCCGGCCAGCGACTTGCGGGGGCGGGCGCACTGTAAGGCCGTCAGGCAGGGGTAGAGGGGGGCCATCCGCCCGCCGCACTGGGCGGCGAACCGGGTGCCGAAGCCGTCGGTGCCAAACTGCGGCCCGGCTTCGCCGCCCATGGCGCAGATGACGGCATCGGCCCGCAGGCTTTCGCGGCCCGCTTCCGTCTCGAACTGGAGGTCGTAGCCGCCCCGGCTCTGGCTCAGGCTCCGGACGGTGCAGCCGGTGCGAAGCTCGACGCCAAGCGCGGCCAGATGGTGTTCCAGCAGGGCCAGCACGTCTGCCGCCTGATTGGAGTAGGGGTACACCCGCCCGGCCTCGTCGGTGCGGGGGTAGAGGCCGAGGCCCTCGAACCACGCCAGCGGCGCGGCCTCGTTCACGGCGTCCAGCAGGCGGCGCAGGGCCTTGGGGCTGCTGGTGAAATACCGCTCGGGCGAGATGTCCCGGTTGTCGAGGTTGCAGCGCCCGTTGCCGGTGGCCAGAAGCTTTTTGCCCACCTTTGAGTTTCTGTCCAGTACGGTGATGCGGGCGCTGCCCTTGGCGGTCTGCGCTGCCGCCAGCGCAGCGGCCAGACCCGCTGCGCCGCCGCCCAAAACAAGGATATGCTGCATCCTCTGTCCATCCTTTCCAAGAAGCTGTGTTCAGAAGCAAACCAGCTTCTGAGATGAGTTCATTGTATCATAGCCGCTCCGGTTTGGCAAACAGAGGGCGGGCAGGTGTATATTTCCCTCTCGTTTCCACATAATAACTGTACCGCATCCGAAAGCAAAGAATGGGAAGGAAGGTACACCAGATGAAAGCAACCGGAATCGTCCGCCGCATCGATGAGCTGGGCCGGGTGGTCATCCCGAAGGAGATCCGCCGCACCCAGCGCATCCGCCGCGGCGACCCCCTCGAGATCTTCACCACCGGCGAGGGCGAGGTCATCTTCAAGAAGTATTCCCCGGTGGGGGAGCTGCACGGGGTGGCGGTGCAGTATGTGGAGGTGCTGAGCCGAAGCTTTGCCCTTACGGCCTTCGTGGCCGACCGCGACCGCATCCTCGCCGCCGCAGGGGCAGGCCGGCGCGACCTTGCCGACCGCAGTGTCAGCCAGCCGCTGGAACGGGTGATGGAGTCCCGCAAGCCCTACCTCAGCGAGGGCGATCCGGAGCACGTCCTGCTGCCCTGTGAGGGTTCGCTGCGGCCTCTGCTCTGCGCGTGGCCCATCATCGCAGCGGGGGATGTCACCGGAGTCGTCGGGCTGCTGGCCGAGGATCGCGCCCAGCAGCCTGACCCCGCTCAGCAGAAGGCTGTGGCCGTGGCGGCAGCGTTTCTGGCAAAGCAGATGGAGGAGTGAACATTATTATAAAAGGGAACGTCTGCGGTTTGGCAGGCGCTCCCTTTTTTGTTTATGACAGAATTATGAATCTTTATAAACTTTTTCGAGAAGCTATTGACAGGGAAAAAATTTTGGCTATAATGGTCTTAGCACTCAGGAAGATGGAGTGCTAAAGAAACAAAAGCCAAGAAGGAGGCAGGCGCTATGACGATGGATGCACGCAAGCAGCGAGTCTTGCAGGCGATCGTGGCGCTGTATGGCCTCGAGGGCGAGCCTGTGGGCAGCAGTGTGCTGGCAAACTATTTTGATATGGCTGTGTCCAGCGCCACGCTGCGCAACGAAATGGCGGCGCTGACCAAGCTGGGTCTGCTGGAGCAGCCCCACACCAGCGCGGGCCGTGTCCCCAGTGCCAAGGGCTACCGTTATTATCTCGACAATCTGCTGACCGACGACCAGCCGCTGGACCGCGTGACCCGCGCCCGGGTGGAGGCCGTCTTCGCCAGCCTTGACCATGAGCCGGAAAAGCTGGCACAGGGTGCCGCCAAGGCGCTGGCAGCCATCAGCGGCTGCACCGCCGCGGTCAGCACCCCCTGCGCCGAAGACCTCTGCGTCGCCCACTACGAAGTCGTTCAGGTGGGCCGCAGCGCGGCGGCTGTGCTGGCCGTCACGACGGCAGGCTACGTCCGCACCCGTGTGGCGCGGGTGCGCACCGGGCTTTCCCGGGAGAACGCCGCTGCACTGGCCGCGCTGCTCAACCGCAACCTGACCTTCGTTGCGCCGGTGGATCTTTCGAGCCGGCTGCTCGCCGAGCTGTGCAGCCAGATCGACCCGGAGCTTGTGCCGGTCATCAGCGCCGCAGCCGCGATTTTGCAGGACTCCGCACAGCCCCATGTATTCTTGGGCGGTGAGCAGCACCTGCTGGACTGGCCTCAGCTGGAGGGCAGGGTGGGCGACATCCTCACCTTGCTGAACGACGAGGAGCAGGCTGCCCACATCATCGCACCCCCGGCAGAGCGCAGTGAGAGCGTGCTGCTGGGCGAGGATCTGGAGCCTCAGATCCCCGGCCTGTGCATCGTCAGCGACCGCTACCTTGTGGGCGGCGGGCTGTGGGGCACGGTGGCCCTCATCGGGCCGACCCGGATGCCCTTCCAGAAGCTGATGCCGCTGCTCCACCTCTTCGCCGATGAGCTTGGCGAGGGTATGAGCGGCAAACGAAAAGACACCCCGCAGATGGCCGCACCCCGGCGGACTGTGATATATAAGGAGGATCTGGAATGAGCGAAGAGACGAAGAAGACGGCAGAAGCTCCCGAGCAGGAAGCGAAGGAGACCGAAGCCGCACCTCAGGAAGCGCCCGAGACCGCCGCAGCCCCCGAGCAGGAGGCCGAGGCAGAACCGGCAGACGCCAAGAAGAAAGATGGCTGGTTCAACAAGAAGGCCCGCGAGATGGACGCCGTGAAGGCGAAGCTCGACGCGGCCGAGAAGAATGCCGCACAGGCAAAAGACCAGCTGCTGCGGATGGCAGCGGAGTACGAGAACTACCGCAAGCGCTCCACCCGCGAGGCTGACCAGAAGTTCAACGATGGTGTGTCCTTTGCCGTGAATCAGATCATCCCCATCCTTGACACGCTGGAGATGGCGGCCAACGCTCCCACCACCGACGAGAATTACAAGAAGGGCGTCATCATGACGCTGGATAAGGCTGCCAAGGCGCTGGATACCCTCCATGTGGAGGAGATCGAGGCGCTGGGCAAGCCCTTCGACCCCAACATCATGAACGCCGTCCAGCAGATCCCCGCCCCGGACGGGCAGGAGAGCGGCACCGTCATCACGGTGTACCAGAAGGGCTACAAGCTGGGCGACAAGATCGTCCGCCACGCGACCGTCGTGGTGGCCGAGTGACATCGCAGAGACCCGCAAGGGTTTTGAAGATAAGACATCCGCTTCACACATCGAGCATGAGATAAACAAGTTCTTTTGAGAGGAGACTTCATTTATGAGCAAAATCATTGGTATTGACCTTGGTACTACGAATAGCTGCGTGGCTGTCATGGAGGGCGGCGAGCCTGTCGTCATCGCAAACTCTGAGGGCGCACGCACCACCCCGTCTGTTGTTGGCTTCACCAAGACCGGCGACCGTCTGGTCGGTCAGGTCGCAAAGCGTCAGGCCATCACCAACCCTGAGAACACCGTGTCCTCCATCAAGCGTCAGATGGGCACCGACCACAAGGTGACCCTGAACGGCAAGGAGTACACCCCCCAGCAGATCAGCGCGATGATCCTGCAGAAGCTGAAGGCTGACGCCGAGGCTTATCTGGGCGAGCCTGTCACCGAGGCCGTCATCACCGTTCCTGCCTACTTCAACGACAGCCAGCGTCAGGCCACCAAGGACGCAGGCACCATCGCCGGCCTGAACGTCAAGCGTATCATCAACGAGCCGACCGCCGCTTCTCTGGCCTACGGCATCGATAAGGAAGACGACCAGAAGATCATGGTCTACGATCTGGGCGGCGGCACCTTCGATGTCTCCATCATCGAGATGGGCGACGGCGTCACCGAAGTTCTGGCCACCAACGGCGACACCCATCTGGGCGGCGACGACTTCGACCAGCGCATCATCGACTGGATGGCAGACGCCTTCCAGACCGAGAACGGCATCGACCTGCGCAAGGATAAGATGGCCGCGCAGCGCTTGAAGGAGGCTGCCGAGAAGGCAAAGATCGAGCTGTCCAGCGCAATGAGCACTCAGATCAACCTGCCCTTCATCACCGCCGACGCTACCGGCCCCAAGCACCTCGACATGACCCTGACCCGCGCAAAGTTCAACGAGCTGACGGCGGATCTGGTCGATCGCACCATGACCCCTGTCCGCAAGGCTCTGCAGGATGCAGGCCTGCGCGCATCGGATCTGAAGAAGGTCCTGATGGTCGGCGGCTCCACCCGTATCCCCGCCGTCTACGATGCAGTCAAGAAAGAGCTGAACTGCGAGCCGTTCAAGGGCATCAACCCCGATGAGTGCGTGGCCGTCGGTGCTGCCATTCAGGGCGGCGTCCTGCAGGGCGACGTCAAGGGTCTGCTGCTGCTGGATGTCACTCCTCTGAGCCTCGGCATCGAGACTCTGGGCGGCGTCTGCACCAAGATCATCGAGCGCAACACCACCATCCCCACCCACAAGAGCCAGGTCTTCTCGACTGCTGCGGACAACCAGCCCTCGGTTGAGATCAACGTCCTGCAGGGCGAGCGTGAGTTCGCACGGGACAACAAGAGCCTCGGCGTCTTCCATCTGGACGGCATCGCTCCGGCTCCCCGCGGCGTGCCTCAGATCGAAGTCACCTTCGATATTGATGCAAACGGCATCGTGAAGGTCAGCGCAAAGGATCTGGGCACCGGCAAGGAGCAGAACATCACCATCACTGCTTCGACCAATATGTCCAAGGACGACATCGACAAGGCTGTGAAGGAAGCAGAGCAGTTTGCTGCCGACGATAAGAAGAAGCGCGAGGAAGTGGACATCCGCAACGGCGCCGACCAGATGGTCTTCCAGACGGAGAAGATGCTGAAGGAGAACGGCGACAAGATGCCCGCCGACGTCAAGAGCGAGGCTGAGGCAAAGCTGGCCGAGCTGAAGACCGCTGTCCAGTCCGGTTCCATCGACGACATCAAGGCAAAGCAGGACGCTCTGAGCCATGTCTTTGAGAAGATGTATCAGGCTGCCGCTGCTGCCCAGCAGGCCGCAGGCGCACAGCCCGGCCCCGACGCTGGCGCAAACGACCAGCAGAAGCCGAACGATGACGGCGTTGTGGACGCAGACTTCAAGGAAGTCTGATCTGAGACACAGCAGTGTGTGCCCGGCCAAACCGGCGGACGCACGCGTAGAATAGCAAAAGCCGCTCCGGTTTTGCCGGGGCGGCTCTTGCTGGTTATAGAGGACCTCTCAGTCTCGCTGCACGGGAAACAGCAGCGCGCTGCTGGAACAGGGAGGTTGCTGCTACATGAGAGGTGATTGGATTATGGCACAGGAGAAACGCGATTACTACGAAGTGCTGGGTGTATCCAAGACGGCCACCGATGCGGAGATCAAGAAGGCTTACCGCAAGCTGGCCATGAAGTACCACCCGGACTACAACCCCGGCGACAAGGAAGCCGAGGAAAAGTTCAAGGAGATCAACGAGGCGAACGAGGTGCTCTCCGATGAGAAGAAGCGCCAGCTCTACGACCAGTACGGCTTTGCCGGGGTTGACCCCAACTATGCGGCCCAGAACGGCGGCGGCCCGGGCGGCTTCGGCGGCGGTTTCGGCGGCGACGGTGTGGACTTGGGCGACATCTTCGGCGACATCTTTGGCGGCGGTTTCGGCGGCTTTGGCGGCTCGGCCCGCTCTGCGAACCCCAACGCCCCCCGCAAGGGTCAGGACATCCGGGTGCGCATCACCCTGAGCTTTGACGAGGCGGTGCATGGCTGCAAGAAGAACATCACCATCACCCGTCAGCAGGAGTGCACCGAGTGCCACGGCAGCGGCTGCGCTGCCGGCAGCAGCCCTGAGACCTGCCCCGACTGCGGCGGCAGAGGCTTCGTCATCCGTCAGCAGCGCACGCCCTTCGGTGTCATGCAGACCCAGCAGCCCTGCTCCCGCTGCGGCGGCAAGGGCAAGCTGGTCAAGAACCCCTGCAAGAGCTGCCACGGCAGCGGCAAGACCGCAGCAAAGAAGACGCTGGAGGTGTCCATCCCCATGGGCATCGACGACGATCAGAGCTTTGCACTGCGGGGCATGGGCGACGCCGGTGCCAACGGCGGCCCCGCCGGTGACGTCATCGTGATGGTCACGGTCCGTCCCAGCGAGGTGTTCCAGCGCGACGGCTACGACGTCTACGTCATCGTCCCCATCACCTACAGTCAGGCGGTTCTGGGCGACAGCATCACCGTGCCCTCGATCGACGGCAAGGTGGAGGTCACTGTGCCCGAGGGTACCCAGAGCGGCACTACCTTCCGCCTGCGGGGCAAGGGCATCCAGTACCTGAATGGCCGGGGCCGGGGCGATATGTACGTCAGGTGCGAGGTCGAGATCCCCAAGAAGCTCAGCAAGACCCAGCGCGACGCCCTGAAGAAGTTCGAGGGCACTCTGAAAGAAGAGAACTACGAAAAGCGCAAGGGCTTCTTCAAGAAGCTGAAGGATATGTTCCAGTAAAACGTAAAAAAGAGGGCGGGTGCCCTTCCCCATCGGGAAGGGCACCCGCCTTTGTTGTTCTTTGGAGTCTCCTGACTTATCAGCTGAAGATGACAAGTGCGTTGATCAAGAGGCCGACGCCCGTGAAGCAGCTGGACACCGTCCAGAAGGTGCAGCCGAGGCCGTAGAATGCATTGGCGACGCTCTTATCCATATAACGGGTCAGAGCATCCGGGCCAGTGCTGGTCCAGTCCTTCGGATGAGACTTCCGATAGTCGCGCACACCGGCGACACCGGCGAACCATCCGTAGAACGGGATAAAAACAGCAGCAGCTGCCTGAACGATGTTGGCACCACCAGAGGTATAGGTCATTTCCTCTTCGTTCATCACGCAATAGGAAGCGGGAAGCATCATGATGTTTTCCATAGTAGCACTCCTTTACGAACAATATCCCAAAACGATGCACGGTGCATCGTTTTTTCAAGAGAGAGGCGAAGCTTACAGAACGCCGCGGGGGAAGCTTACAGGATGAGCAGGATGGCGCTCAGGGGGGCAAGAGCGATGACCGTACCGGCGGCCACCGTGTCACGCAGGAAATTGGAGGGGGACTTGGACATATCTTCACTGAGGGCGTCGGACGCACGGCCCAGCACGGTGAAGAGGTTGCCCTTGCGGTTGCTGGAAACGCTGAGCCAATCCTTGGCCTGCGAGATGCCCCAGACATAGCTGGAAGCCAGAACAGCGACGCCCACGACGGTGACGACACCGCCCACAGCGCTGCCGCCGGAGGTGTAGGTCATCTCATCTTCGGAAAGGGCGGTATAGCCAGCGGGAAGCTCCATATATTTCTTCATAGGTGAAACACTCCTTTTGTATCAGCAGGCGGTACACCGCCTGAATTTCCCTCAGACAGAACCATATTCTCTGTCAGCATCATTCTACTACAAGGCCGTGTTTTGTGCAAGTGTTTTGGCTAGAAACGACAAAAACCCGGGAAAATGCATGAAAAACAGCCCTGAAGTTTGTGGAAAAGCACTGCAATAATTTCCAGCATCAGCCTGCGGCACCAGCCCGGTAGAGGTAGGGATCGCTCTTGAAGCTGTCGAAGCTGTAGAGCACGAGGATCTGGTCATAGCCGTTGTCCGCGATGAGCTGGTCGAGGCCGTAGTTGTAGTTGCGGAAGTCCACCACGTCGATGTCGGCATAGTTGGCCGTCAGGTAGGGCACGAAGCAGTTGGCGTAGCTGTCCTTGATGACCAAAATTCGACCGTGCCCGGTACCGTCGCCCTTGATGCGGCTCAGGCCGTTGTTGCCGTGGAGGAACATGGCGTACTTGTCGTAGACGGAAAGCTTGTCCGTGTCGTAGAGGCCGGTGGTCTCGCCCTCGGCGGGCTGGCCCGGGGCGGTGACGGTGTAGATGGTCAGGGCGTTGGGCAGGTCGTAGTAGGTGATGGTGTCCGGCTCGGCGTCGGGCGTCCGGGCCTTGGAGTAGTGGGTGCCGTAGAAGCCCTCTGCCGTCCGGGCTGTATGGGCCGAGGGGTCAAAGGGCGTAAGGCCCAGTGCGGTGCAGAGCTGCTGGTAGGCGTAGTATGCGCCGGTGCTCGTCCAGTGGTGGTCGGTGCGGTAGTAGATATATTCGCCCTTGTGGTCGGCGAGGGTCTGCCGCACGTCCACAAACCGGCCTCCGGCGGCCTGCACGGCCTCCGAGAGGGCGTCGAGATAACGGTCCTCGTCCAGCAGGGGAGCGCCTGCGGGGACGTTCTCAGGGTAGACAGCGGACGCCGCAGGCACCAGCATCACATTGACGAGGCCCGGGTACCGCTGGCAGAGAGCTTCAAGGGCGGCTGTATTCTTGGGCAGGGTGCGCATCTCGCTGGAGACCAGACCGTAGGTGCGGGGGAACATCATATGCTCTTTGCCCAGCAGGATGCCGCCGCTCTGTTCCTTCTGCATCACCTTGGTCTCTACGGTGCTCTGGAGGGCGACCCAGTTGTCGCGGCCCGCCACCTGATCCTTGACGTACTTGGTGTAGGCCGTGAAGAACTTGTTCAGGCCGTCTGCCGAGAAGCTGGAGAGGCTGGGCCGCTGGGAGAGGGTGGTGTTTTCCAGCTCACTATAGGCCCTGTCCGGGGTGACGAGGTCGAGGGCGAACAGCCCCACGAAAAACAGGCTGAATGCGAGCAGCACCGGGTAACGGAAGATGGAAGCAGAGCGCTTCGAATGTTTCGCCATCGTTTGCGCCTCCTCTTAGAAGTTGAAATACAGGAACGGGCTGTTGGTGCTGCCCACGACATAGGCCATCGAGATGGTCAGGAGGGCCAGAATGGTCAGCGCCTTGGTGACGGCATGGCGGGAAAGCCGGTCCCACAGCTTTTCGATGAGCGGGGTGCAGCAGAGGACAGAGACCGCCAGCAGCACGCCGTAGTTGCGCAGGAAGTAAAGGGGCATCACGCCGCCGGAGGGGATAAAGAGCTTTTGGAACAGCAGCCCGAACTCCACGCCCGCGTCGTTGCCCACGAACATGGCCCAGCCTACCACCACGAGGAAGAGGGTGTAGAGATGGGGCCAGACCCTGCCCTTCTTCAGATAGGGCAGCAGGAAGAGCTTTTCCAGAGCCAGCAGCACGAAATAGTATAAGCCCCAGCAGATGAAGTTCCAGTTCGCGCCGTGCCAGATGCCCGTGAGCAGCTCGACGACAAAGAGGTTGAAGATCTGACGCCGGAGGCCCTTCCGGTTGCCGCCGAGGGGGATATAGACATACTCCCGGAACCAGCCCGAGAGGGTCATGTGCCAGCGCCGCCAGAACTCGGTGATGGAGGCGGAGATATAAGGGTAGTTGAAGTTCTGGGGAAAGTCGAAGCCCAGCATCTTGCCCATGCCGATGCCCATCATGGAGTAGCCGGAAAAGTCGAAATAGAGCTGTAAGGAGTAGGCGATGACGCCCAGCCAGACCAGCGGAGTGGAGGCGTTGGCAAGGCCCACGAAGGAGACGGAGGGGCTGTCCGCCACCCCGATGATGTCGGTCCAGAGGGCGCCGACGGCGTCGGCCAGCAGGACTTTCTTCGCCAGACCGAAGGTGAAGAGGGTCATGCCCTCCTCGATCTGCTTTAAGTTATAGCGGCCTTTGTAGACGTGGAGGCGGTCGGAGACGTCCCGGTACTTGACGATGGGGCCTGCGATGAGCTGGGGGAACATGACGACGTAAGCGCCGAAGTCGATGATGTTGTGCTCGGTCTTTACGTCCCGGCGGTAGACGTCGATGGTGTAGGAGAGGGTCTGGAAGGTGTAGAAGCTGATGCCCAGCGGCAGCACGCTGATGCCCGGGATGGCCGCAAAGCTGGTGCCGAAGAGGGCGTTGAGGCTGCTGAGCACAAAGTTTGCATACTTGAAGTAGAAGAGCATCCCGAGGCTGCCCGCCAGTGCGATGAGCAGCAGGACGAGGCGGGCCGTCCGGTTCCGGTCGAAGCGCTCAAGCCCGAGTCCGCAGAGGTAGTTGATAAGGATGAGGGCCAGCATGACCGGGAAAAACCGCACCTCGCCCCAGCAGTAGAACACGAGGCTGCACAGGAAGAGGACGGTGTTTTTGAGCTTCGGGGGCGCGAGGTAATAGAGCGCCAGCGTGATGGGCAGAAAGCGCAGCAGAAAGATGATGGTGCTGAAGACCACGGCGTCAGTCTCCTTTCGGACTTCCCCCGGTGGGGGGGAGCGGACAGCGCCGGGAGGCGCTGCGTGAGAGTTTTTTTACAAAGCGAAAAGGGCCGATGCCGCTGCGGCACCGGCCCGGAAGCGCTTCTTTACTTGCCCAGAACGCCGTTGACGGCGCTGGTCAGGTCGGCAGAGCAGCCGTTGGAGGCGATGACCATCACCACGAGGTCGTCGCTGCCGTCGATGATGGCATTCTCCACGTTGGACTGTGCCTCAGCAAACTCGGCGTAGTTGCCGTAGAAGGCCACCTGATCCTGCTGGTAGGTCTTGAGGGTGTCCATGACATCCTGTGCCTTGCCTGCCGCGGGCTGGATGGCCAGCACGAGGCCGGCGTCGCCGTTGTCGTTGCTCTTGATGCCCTTGTAGCTGGTGACATCGTCGGACTTCAGGCCGAAGTCGTACTCGATGTTCATGGCCGTAATCTCAAACTGGTTGGAGATGGGGTTCGTTTCCAGCAGGGCGTCCACGGCAGAGGCCACGGCGTCGGAAGCGCCGTTCTCCTCGGCGGAGACGGAAGCAGCAGGCGCAGAGGCGCTCTGGCTGGCAGCCCCGGAGGAGGCTGCGGAGGAGGCCGAAGAGGATGCAGAGGAGGCAGAGCCGCCGCAGCCGGTCAGCAGGACACAGCCCGCAGCCAGCGCAGCAGCAGAAAGGACGAGTTTCAGACGAATATTCATAGAAGATTTCCCTCTTTTGTCGTTAAATTTCCAAGGCCTGGCCGCACCGAAAAACGTCGGCCCAAGACCCTTATCAGTCTATCATAATGAGGTTCGGATTGCAAACGAACTGCAAAATTTTTAACCTTTTCTTCACCGGTCGGGTCAGCCTTCGGCCGCGATGTCCCGCAGCGTCTGGATATACTCCTCGAAGCAGAGGCCGCTGGCGTTGATCCGGGCCGCATTTTCGACGCCGACATACCGCCAGTGCCACGGCTCATAGATGATCTCGGTCTTGTCCTCGGCGTCCTTCGGGTAGCGGAGGATGAAGCCGTAGTCCCCGGCGTGTGCACAGAGCCAGCGGAAGGCGGCGGTGTTCTCGAAGCCCTCGTCCAGCCCGGTGTGCTCGGGGCTGTTCAGGTCGGCGGCGAGGCCGCAGTTGTGCTCGGAGTAGCCCGGAGGGTTGACGACGGCTGCGGCCTTTTCCTTGGCAGCGGCGTTGTCATAGCCCTTGTTGAGGTAGTACTGGGTCTTTTTCTCGTAGAGGCTGGTCTGGTACTTGACGCTGCGGTAGCCGCTCTGCATCCAGACGGTGACGCCGTCGGCGGCTGCGGCCTTCTGCATGGCGAGGAAGGCGTCGCAGGCCGCCGTCTGGAGAGTCTTGTTCACGGCGGTGGCAGAGCCGCACTCCTTGGTGTCAAAGGTGTAGTCGTCCGGCATCTTGTTGGTGTGGTTCACCAGCACCATCAGCGGGTCGGCCAGCAGGGCGCGGACCTCGTCGGCGGTGAGGCCGAGGGCGTTGGAGGGGGCGGTGTTCTCGGGGACGCTGGACGCTGCGGCCTCCTGCGGGGCGCTCTGCGCCGGGAGAGGGGCCGCAGACGCCGCCGAGGCGCTGGGGATGGCGGCGCGGCGGGTGAGCAGGAAGGAGACGCCGCCCGCGGCGACGCAGAGCATCAGGGTAAGCCCGGCCACCCGGCGGATGGCACGTCTGCGCCTGCGGCGTCGCAGCTCAGCGCGGGTGAGACGTCGGCGCTGAGGATGAGGAGTGGAGGAATTCATAAAAGACCTTCTTTCCGGTTGGGTGTGTATATTTTTCCACAGGGGAGGACATCCTATTCCCGGGAGGCGAACAGGATGAAAATGTCGGCTGAGGAATACGGGCGCAGGGTGCGCCGGGTCGGCCCGCCCTCGCCGCTGGGCAGAGACTGCCTTTGGGCGTTCTGCGTGGGCGGCGGCATCTGCCTGCTGGGCGAGGTGCTGCGGGGGTGGTATCTGACCATGGGGCTGGACAAGGAGCTGGCCGGCACCCTCACCAGCTGCACACTGGTAGTGTTGTCGGCCCTGCTGACGACGCTGGGCCTCTACCAGAAGCTGGCCGCGAAGGCGGGCGCGGGCACCCTCGTGCCCATCACAGGCTTCGCCAACGCGGTGGTCAGTGCGGCCATCGAGTTCAAGACCGAGGGCCGGGTGCTGGGCACCGGCGCGAAGATGTTCCTCATCGCCGGGCCGGTCATCGTCTACGGCACGCTGGCGGCGGTGCTCTACGGCAGCGTCTGCTGGCTGCTTGGATAAAACAGCTCTCTGTCCAGAATACGCAGGAGAGGGTGCGAAAATTGCATCCGCCTGCCGAAACCCCAGTATACCACAAAAAGCGGATAAAATCAGCCCCATAAAGGAGGAAACTGTATGGCCGCACGCCGCGGAGATACCCTTTTGTTCCCGACGCCGCCCGTCGTGGCGGCGCATGCGGCCATCGGCGGCAAAAAGGAGGGCGAAGGCCCCCTCGCCGCCTGCTTCGATGCGCTGAGCGCCGACAACTTCTTCGGCCAGTCCAGCTGGGAAGCCGCCGAAAAGGAGCTGGCCCTGCAAACGGCGCGGCTCTGCCTCAAAAAGGCCCAGACGACCCCCGAAAAGGTCAGTCTCGTGCTGGCGGGGGACTTGCAGGCCCAGTGCACCGCATCCAGCTACGCCATGCGGGAGCTTGGCATCCCCTTCGCGGGCCTGTTCGGCGCGTGCAGCACGATGGCCGAGGCGCTGGGCCTCGGCGCGGCGCTGTGCAGCGCCGGGATGGCCGACGGCCTGCTGGCCATGACGTCCAGCCATTTCTGCGCGGCAGAACGCCAGTTCCGCACGCCGCTGAGCTACGGTGCGGTGCGGACGCCCACGGCCCAGTGGACGGCCACGGCGGCGGGAGCCTGCCTGCTGCGGCCTGCGGGCGAGGGAGTGCAGCTCTGTGCCGTCACTTTCGGGCGGGTGCAGGACTATAAGATAAAAGACATCAACAACATGGGCGCGGCCATGGCCCCTGCGGCCGCAGCCACCCTTCTGCACTATCTGAAGGACACCGGCAGCGCTCCGGAGGACTTCGACCGCATCTACACCGGCGACCTCGGCCATGTGGGGAGCCAGCTCCTCCGCGACCTGCTGGCGGCGGAGGGACTGCTGCTCAAGAACCATGTGGACTGCGGCTGCATCCTCTACGATGCCACCGAGCAGACCGTGAAGAGCGGCGGCTCCGGGCCGGGCTGCAGTGCCTCCGTCCTCTGCGGGCATATCCTGCCCCGCCTCGAGCGGGGGACGCAGAAGCGGGCGCTCTTTATCGCCACCGGCGCACTGATGAGCCAGACGACCTTTTTGCAGAAGGAGAGCATCCCGGCCATCGCCCATCTTGTGGAGCTGCGCAGCCCGCAGCAGAAGGAGGAAAACGGATGAATTACTTCTGGGCCTTCGTGGTGGGCGGCGGCATCTGCGTCATCGGCCAACTGCTCATCGACCTCACCGGCCTGACCCCTGCCCGCATCCTGACGGGCTATGTGGTGGCGGGCGTCATCCTCTCGGCGGTGGGGTTGTATGGGCCGCTGGCGGAGTTCGCGGGCTGCGGGGCCACCGTGCCCCTGCTGGGGTTCGGGCATCTGCTGGCCAAGGGGGTGCGGACAGCCATCGAGGAGGAGGGGGCCATCGGCATCCTCACCGGGGGGCTGACGGCTGCGGCTGCGGGCATCACGACGAGCCTTGTATGCGGGGTGGTGTGCTCGTGGGTGGGGAAGAGCCATGACCAGAACTAGAAAAGCATCCCGGTCTTGCGCCGGGATGTTTTTTTGTGCGCGGCGGGCCGTTTCGGCTCATTTTTCGTCCGGGGTGCGTTATATTGGGGCCAAAGGAGGCAGGAAGCATGAAGCAGGAAACACAATGGACGACCATTTTCTGGGAGGGCTGGACGGCGCAGGCGCTCTGCGCGGCGGCGGTGTTCTGGCCCGGCAGCGCGGCGCTGCGATACCCGGCGGTGCTCTGGCCGGGGCTGGCCCTCGCGGTGGCAGTCCCCGCTATCTGGGCCGGGTGGTGGATGCTGGCCCAAAGGCCGAAGCCGCTGCCGGAGGAGGTTGTGATGGAAAAACAGGGGAAGATACATATCGTCACAGAGGAGGTTTTTCTTTAAGTGGGTGCGCGGGGCAGAGCGCTCTTACGCTAGGTTAATGTTCTCTTTTGCGTGCCAAAAGAGAACCAGAAAAGCACCCGCTACTTTCGAGGCG
>OHAW01000198.1_pt1 | contig 38843 bp, 37 predicted proteins | sample 1577221 | NCBI WGS metagenome assembly OHAW01 (sample SAMEA3879583, study PRJEB24766) | human gut metagenome | biome: human-associated habitat; feature: feces | place: USA | collected 1985/1987 | reverse complement strand
AAAGAAAATCGGAAAATCCATAAAAAAACTCTTGACAAATACATTAGCAAGATTTGTTGAACCAAGCCGAGTATACCACACGTTCCAACAAAAGAATACTTCTGTACACAAAAATCCCATGTCCGATACCGTATGGTACAGACATGGGATTTTCTTCTGCGTCTTTACGCCGCCGGGCTGGCTGCGCTCTCGGCCTGTGGCTCGGCTTCGGCACCGGCCTCCGCAGAGGCCGCTGCGGAGCTTGCCGGGGCCTCACCGCCGGTAGCGAGGATGGCATCCTCCACATCGCTGTCCGCCATCGGTGCGGGCTGGCTGGCGGCAGATGCCGCCGTCTGCTCCGGCTTCGTCTCGCTCTCGGTCAGGCCGGTGAGATACCAGCTGCCGCTCTGACGGCTGAAGAGGTAGTCCATATACTTGGTCGGCGTGTCCGAATTTGTGACGAGGATGCTGTCGTCCGCGTTCTGGGTGGGGATGTAGCCCACGGTGACGTGGAGAAGGCCGCCCTTTTTGAACAGTTTGGTGACGGTGGCGCGGTAGCTGCCCACGCCGCCGGTGATGGGGATCTTGTAGCACTGGGTGGCGTCGTCGAACTCGATGGTCATATCCTCCATCTCGAACGTCTTATGGGTCATGCGGAAGCTGGGGCCTACGAGCTTTGCAAGATAGGCGTCCACATCCACCGACGGGATGAGCAGCTGCTCGGTATCGGGGTCGGTGTTGTAGCCCTCGAAGCCGCCCTGCGTCTCCTGAATGCTGTACACACAGCCCCAGACTGCGGCTTCGCGGAGGGTCAGGTCGTCGATGTTCTCGATGCCGTCGAAGGGCACCGGGTCGAACAGCACAAGGCCCTCCAGCTTATCTTCGTATTCCTGCCGCTGGGCGGTGTCGTCGAACAGCTTTGCCACAGCGCTCACACCTGCGTGCAGCACCGTCAGCGTGCCGATGAGCACCAGCACGGCGATGAGCAGCCCGAGGGCCTGACGGCCGCGGCGGCGGTGGAGCCGGGCGTGTTCTTCCGGGGTCATTTCCATCTTCATATGATTATCGTCTCCTGCGTTATTGCACTTTTCAGATAGAAACAGTATACCACATTCCCGGGCAGGGTGCAAAACCCCGCCGGTGTTATTTTGGTGAAACTGCCTCAGAAGCTGTTTTTATAGCCAGAGTGTGCCAGATGGGCGAAGCTTTTCGCCGGCAGACAAGGCGATTTTCCGCAGCAATCCTTGGCGGATTGCAAGGGAAAACAACGCAGTATGCCAGCGAAAAGACCGCCCAGATGGTGCGCAATGGTTATGAAAACAGCTTCTCAATCCCAGCTTTTCCAGACGTCGGGCTGGTAGCCCACGGTGGCCTGACGGCCATTGCGGACGATGGGGGTACGGAACAGCTGCTGGTTCTCAAAGAGCTTGTCTTCCTTCTGCCAGTCCACCAGCGCGTCCAGCAGCGCCAGCGTCTGCTTGTCCTTGGCGTTGGGATCTACCAGCGCCTGCCAGCCGCCCAGTGCCCGGGACACATTCTCGAACTCGCCCCGGCTCATCTCTTTTTCTTTCAGGTCGATCATCTGGAATTTGATGCCGCGCTCCTTAAAATAGCGCTGCGCCTTTTTGGTATCGAAGCACTTGGTGGTGCCGAAGATCTGGATGTTCATGGTCTTACCCTCCTGTTGATTCTGTTCTATTGTAGCATATCTGCGCCCGAAAGCCTATACCTGCGCGCATATTTTGCCCCCGTCCGGCCCAAACTGCTCTCAACACGCTCTGCGTGAACGCATGGGAGGTGCTTTTTATGAAAGCTTTCGTAGACCCTGAACTCTGCATCGGCTGCACCCAGTGCGCCGGGCTTTGCCCCGGCGTGTACCAGATGGAGGGCACGCTGGCCGTCGCCATCCCCGGCGACATCCCGCCCGATGAAGTCCCGCTGGCCGTAGACGCCGCCAACGCCTGCCCCGTGGGGGCGATAAGGGTGGAGTGACCTAAAGGCTCTCCCTTTGGGAGAGCTGGCATCGCGCAGCGATGACTGAGAGGGCAAAGCTGCTACGACAGAAGCACTGCGCAGCGATAAGCAGATTCTTTGTCAGAGCGAAACTATCACTCTGTCCATTCTTCTCCGTCAGCGTCCTTGCCCTCTCCGTCACCTTCGGTGACACCTCTCCCAAAGGGAGAGGCTTTTTTTGCGTAACCCCTCCCCCATCCGCCTTATTTTGTGCTATACTATAAGATGTGAAATTATGGAATGGAGGACCACAAGCTATGCGTTTACTGGTCATCGACGGCAACAGCATCGCCAACCGTGCCTTTTACGGCATCAAGCTGCTGACCACCAAGGACGGCCGCTACACCAACGCCATTTTCGGCTTTCTGAATATCCTGCTCTCCCTGCTCAAGGAATGTGACCCCGACGAGGTGGCCGTGGCCTTCGACCTCAAGGCCCCCACCTTCCGCCACAAAATGTACGACGGCTACAAGGCCACCCGCCACAAGATGCCCGACGAGCTGGCTGCACAGATGCCGGTGCTGAAAGAGCTTCTGGCTGCGCTGGGCTACCGCGAGGTGACGGCGGAGGGCTGGGAGGCCGACGACATCCTCGGCACCCTGTCCGCCGCCTGCGCCGCCCGCAGCGATGACTGCTTCCTCGCCACCGGAGACCGGGACAGCCTGCAGCTGGTCAGCGACACCACCACCGTCCTGCTGGCCACCACCGCCATGGGCCGCAGCAAGACCGTCACCATGGACGTGGAGGCCGTGAAGGAGAAATACGGCGTCTCCCCCCGCCAGCTCATCGACATCAAGAGCCTGATGGGCGACGCCTCCGACAACATCCCGGGCGTCAAGGGCATCGGTGAGAAGAGCGCCGTCACCCTCATCCAGAAATACGGCAGCCTCGCAGGGGTCTACGCCCACCTCGACGACACTGCCGACAAGACCATCAAGCCTAAGCAGCGGGAGCATCTGGCCGAGGACCGGGCGATGGCTGAGCTGAGCTACACGCTGGGCACCATCCGCACCGACGCCCCCATCGACACCGCCGAAGGTGCGTATGTCGTGGGTGAGGGCAACAAGGCCGAGGCCGTCCGGCTGATGCAGGAGCTGGAGCTGCACTCCCTCATCACCCGCTTCGGCCTCAGCGACGTCGCGCCTGCTGCAGACCCGGCCAAGGCCAGCGCCGGGCCGCTGCCGGAGGCCGGGATCGCCGCTCTGCCCGCAGAGCCAAAGGGCCATTACCTCGTGGCGGCCCGGCCTGCCGTCATGGGAAAGCAGGGCACCCGCATCGTGGAGTTGCAGCCTGCCGCATGGTATGCCGTGCAGGACAGGACCGTCTTCCCGCTGGAGGCCGACGACCTCCTCCGCCTGCTGGACAACGCGGACGTCACCCTCGACGTCTTCGACAGCGCCCCTCTCTACGCCCGTGCGATGGCGGCGGGCGGCTGGGGCAGCAGCATCGTCTGGGACGCCAAGCTGGCGGCGTATCTGCTGGACGCCTCGGCCTCGAAGTACAACCTCTCCGAGCTGATCATCCGCTACCGCGCCGACGCTGCCTTCACCTGTGAGGCATGGCCGGACGCCGGTGCTCTGGCCGACCTCTTCGCCAAGATGAAGGCGGAGATCACCGCGCTGGGCGAGGACGCGCTCTACAACGACATCGAGTTCCCGCTGGCACAGGTGCTGGCCGACATGACCCGCATCGGCATCCTCGTGGATCGGGAGGGCATCGAGAAATTCGGCGTGAAAATGCGGGCCGAGCTGGAAGACGTCCTCACCCGCATCCATATGGAGACAGGCAGCGCCAGCTTCAACCCCAACAGCCCCAAGCAGCTGGGCGAGATGCTCTTCGACACCATGGGCCTGCCCCACGGCAAGAAGACCCAGCGCGGCTGGTCCACCGACGCCGAGACTCTGGAGTCCCTGCGGGACTACCCGCTGGTGGAGGACATTTTGCAGTACCGCGCCTACCAGAAGCTCAACTCCACCTATGTCGAGGGTCTTCTGAAGGTCATCGCGGAGGATGGGCGCATCCACACCCGCTTCAACCAGACCGAAGCCCGCACCGGACGCCTCTCCTCCGACAACCCCAACCTGCAGAACATCCCCATCCGCACCGAGCTGGGCAGCCAGCTCCGCGCCTACTTTGTGGCGCGGCCCGGCTGCGTGCTGGTGGACGCCGATTACAGCCAGATCGAGCTGCGCATCCTCGCCCACGTCACCGGCGACGAGCATATGCAGCAGGCCTTCCTGACCGGCGAGGACATCCACCGCAGCACCGCCGCGAAGATCTACAACCTGCCCCTCGAGCAGGTCACGCCCCGTCTCCGCTCCTCTGCCAAAGCCATCAACTTCGGCATCATGTACGGCAAGGGCGCGTACAGCCTCTCGAAGGACATCGGCGTCAGCGTCAAGGAGGCCGACGCCTTCCTGAAAAACTATCTGGCCACTTTCCCGAAGGTGAGCGGCTATATGGACAAGACCATCTCCGACGCCCGGGCCTGCGGCTATGTGTCCACCCTCTTCGGACGCCGCCGCTCCCTGCCCGAGCTGACCAGCAACAACCACAACATCCGGGCCAGCGGTGAGCGGATGGCCCGCAACACCCCCATTCAGGGCACTGCCGCCGACGTCATCAAGCTGGCGATGGTGCGGGTCTGGCGGCGTCTGCGGGACGAGAAGATGGAGAGCCGCCTCATCCTGACCGTCCACGACGAACTCATCGTGGAGGCCCCGGAGGCGGAGGCCGCAAAGGCCGCTTCTATCTTACAAGAAGAGATGGAAGGCTGTGTCAATTACGCTGTGCCCCTGAGCACCGAGGTGCATCAGGGCAAAAACTGGCTGGAGGCCCACTAAGACCATGATCATTCTAGGAATCGAATCCACCTGCGACGAGACCGCCGCATCTCTGGTGGAGGATGGACGGCATCTGCTGAGCAACGTCATCTCCACCAGCGTCAAGGAACAGGCGCTTTATGGCGGCGTCGTGCCCGAGATCGCCAGCCGCCGCCACTGCGAGTTCATCAGCGCCACCGTCAAAAAGGCCCTGCTGGACGCCGGAAAGACCATCGACGACGTGGACGCCGTGGCCGTCACCTTCGCGCCCGGACTCATCGGCGCGGTGCTGGTGGGCGTCAACTTCGCCAAAGGCCTCGCCTACTCGGCGGGCAAACCCCTGGTGCCGGTCCACCACCTGCGGGGCCACATCGCGGCCCTTTACCTCACCCACCCCGAGCTGAAGCCGCCCTTCCTCTGCCTTGTGGCATCCGGCGGACACAGCCACATCGTGGAGGTACAGGACTACACCCACTACCACATCCTCGGCCACACGGTGGACGATGCCGCCGGTGAGGCCTTCGACAAGGTGGCCCGGACGCTGGGCCTGCCCTATCCCGGCGGCCCCAGCGTCGCCAACGCCGCCAAGACCGGAGACCCGAAGGCCTACCGCCTGCCCGTCCCCCACGTCGAGGGCCGATACAACGTCAGCTTCTCCGGCCTCAAGACCGCTGTGCTGAACGAGGTGAATCAGGCCCAGATGAAGGGCACTGAGATCCATGTGCCCGACCTTGCGGCCAGCTTTCAGGAGCGCATCGCAGGCATCCTCGCCGAAAAGCTCCTCCTCGCCGCCGCCGACACCGGCGCAAAGCAGGTCTGCCTCGCGGGCGGCGTCGCAGCCAACGGCCGTCTGCGCCAGCTGGTCAACGACGGTGCCCAGAAGCTGGGTGCAAAGGTCTATCTGCCTGAGCTGAAGTTCTGCGGCGACAACGGCGCCATGATCGCGGCGCAGGGGTATTACCAGTACATCGCAGGCCATACCGCCGGGCTGGAGCTGAACGGCCTGCCCACGCTGCCCATTGATTACGAATAAGGTATAACGAAAAAAGGAGCCTCGCGGCTCCTTTTTCTTATGCATTCTCTGACACCGCATCCCGTCCGAAGTAAAGCTCCACTTCGCCGATCTTCTTTTTCCGCAGCAGGAACGCTGTGGGGATGAGATAGACCGCCACCGACGCCAGCATGGTGATGTCGTAGGTGCTGATGCTGTCGGCCACCGACTGGGTGCCGTACAAGCCGCCCACCAGCATGGAGGTGATGTCCATCGCGGCGTGGATGAACACCGTCACCCAGATGTTGCCGGTGCGGAAATAGACTGCCGCCAGCAGGGTGCCCAGCGATGCCGCAAAGACACACTGCATCAGCACGCCCAGCGGCGCGCTGCCGGTGAGGTTGGTCAGGTGGGCCGCGCCAAAGTACAGGCCCGACAGCAGACAGGCTTTCCAGACGCCGCCCCGGCTGGTGCCGAAGTGCTCAAGCAGAGTCTGGGCGATGACCCCCCGGAACAGAAACTCTTCGGCCACGCCCACGCTGGTCATGCCCAGCAGGAACCACACGATGCGCCACGCGGGCAGCATATCGCCCTCCGGGCGGCCGAACAGCAGGGTGTTATAGGCGTTGTAGCTGATGAGTGCGATGGGGTACAGGCCCACCAGCAGACCGTTGAAGAAGCCGCTGCCCCGGCGGCGGAGCAGGCCGATCTTCCCGGTGCGGGCCAGAAGGAAGCAGGCCGTCAGGATGCCCGCCGCCTCCTGCAGGGTCGTCAGCAGATAGTCGTCGGCCATCTCGAGGTCGCGCAGGACGAATAAGATCCCCAGAAGCGACACCATCGACGCCACGAACAGCATCCCCAGAAACAGCACCTCGGCCCCGAGGCAGTAGAGCATCGGGTGGGCGCTGCGCAGACGTTTAAGCATAGAAAGACCTCCCTGTGTCGTAGTGGTACTATTCTACCATATTTTCAGGGAAAGAGATAGAGAAACCTAAAAATCCCACTGCCCTGCGAAGATAGAAAAAGACCGGTACACGAATGTGTACGGTAGTCACCAACTGTTGACATTCCTAGCCGTTGGGACCCGCAGGCTAAGCAACAGCCCACTGGGCTGATTGCTTGCCTTGTTCAAATCCCGCGCTCGACTAAATAAAAAATCCAGTACACAAATGTGTACGGTAGTCACCAACTGTTGACATTCCTAGCCGTTGGGACCCGCGGGCTAAGCAACAGCCCACTGGGCTGATTGCTTGCCTTGCTGCGCAAGGCCGCCTTGTTCAAATCCCGCGCTCGACCAAATAAAAAATCCAGTACACAAATGTGTACTGGATTTTTTAAGTCGGAGCAGCGGGATTTGAACCCACGGCCTCCTCGTCCCGAACGAGGCGCGCTACCAACTGCGCTATGCCCCGAAAATACCGCAACCCAACGGGCTGCGGTCTGGTTGGGGATGAGAGAATCGAACTCCCACAAGTAGAGTCAGAGTCTACCGCACTACCACTATGCAAATCCCCACTATTTGGTTTCGCCCTCAGCACCGAAGCGCTGCTGACGAGGAATATTATACAGCCTCTTCTCCCATTTGTCAACCACTTTTTTGATTTTTTTGCTCATGTTTTTTCACCCCCGCCCGCCCCGGCGTTTTCACAGCTTTTTTCGGCCCCGCCTCTTGACACCTGCCCCCTTTGGGAATACTCTTATAGTATCATTTACCTGCTCCTGAAATCGGAAGAAACGAGGGTTATTCAATATGAAAAAACGTGTTGGCATCCTGACCTCCGGCGGCGACTGTCCCGGCCTGAACGCCACCATCCGCGGCGTGGCAAAGGCCCTGTATGCACGGTTCGGCGAGAACGTCGAGATCGTGGGCATCCTCAACGGCTACCACGGCCTCATCACCGGCGATTACAAGGAGATGACCGAGGACGATTTCCGCGGCATCCTGACGCTGGGCGGCACCATCCTCGGTACCAAGCGCACCCCCTTCAAGCTCATGCGCGTGGTGGAAGAGGACAAGATCGACAAGGTCGCCGCCATGAAAAAGACCTATAAGGACGCCAAGCTCGACTGCCTGCTCTGCCTCGGCGGCAACGGCACCCACAAGACGGCCAACCTCCTCGCGCAGGAGGGCCTGAACATCATCGGCCTGCCCAAGACCATCGACAACGACATCTATGGCACCGACGTCACCTTCGGCTTCCACACTGCCGTGGACATCGCCACCGAGGTCATCGACCGCATCCACACCACCGCCGGCAGCCACAGCCGCGTCATGTGCATCGAGATCATGGGCAACAAGGCCGGCTGGCTGACCCTCTACTCCGGCATCGCCGGCGGCGCGGACATCATCCTGCTGCCCGAGATGCCCTATGACATCGACCGCGTCTGCAGCGCCGTCGAGCGCCGCGCCCGCAAGGGTTCCAACTTCTCCATCATCGCCGTGGCCGAGGGCGCCATCAACACCGAAGAGGCCGGTATGAAGCGGAAGGAGTGGATGGCCAAGCGCACGGAGGCCGGTTACGGTGCCACCGCCACCAACCGCATCGCCGCCGCCGTCCAGAAGAAGACCGGCATGGAGACCCGCGTCTGCATCCCGGGCCATATGCAGCGCGGCGGCAGCCCCAGCGCCTACGACCGCGTGCTGGCCACCCAGTTCGGCAGCTACGCCGCCAAGCTGGTGGAGATGGAGCGCTACGGCGTCACCGTCGCCATGGTCAACAACCGCGTCATCGCCAATCGCCTCGAGGACATCGCCGGCAAGACCCGCAACGTCCCCGAAGGCTGCGAGCTGCTCACCGTCGCCCGCCGGATGGGCGTGAGCCTCGGCTAAACTTGCACTGAATCGAATCTTTTATGATAACGGACTGTTCTATACGGACAGCCCGTTATTTTTATCCGCTATTGTAAAAACAACGATTTTATGGTATTCTTACCTTAGACCCGAAACAGAAAGCAGGTGAACCAGTGGCAGAAGCCGAAAAAGAAAAACAGCTCGATTTCGAGCGTAAACACGAGAAGGATCTGCAATACATCCGCAATTTCCGTCTCATGGACGATGACTTCATGAGCAAGGTTTTCGAGGACAAGACCTGCGCTGAATTTCTGCTCCAGATCATCCTGAACCGGGACGACTTGATCGTACAAGAGGTTCACGGGCAGCATGACCTAAAAAATCTACAGGGCCGTTCTGTCCGGCTGGACATTCTGGCCATTGATAAGAGCAATCAGGTCTACAATATCGAAGTACAGCGCAGCGACCGAGGTGCAGGAGCCAAGCGTGCACGGTACAACAGCAGCTTGCTCGACGCGAACCTGACAGAAGCGGGCGACGCCTACGACGCACTGAATGAAACCTATGTAATTTTTATTACGGAACGGGATGTATTGAAGCGGAGCCTGCCTATTTATCACATCAACCGCATCATTGAGGAAACCGGCGAGTCTTTTGGCGATGAAGCACATATTATCTATGTGAACTCTCAAATCAAAGATGAGACGGCATTGGGCAGGCTGATGCACGATTTCTCTTGTACAGACCCGGATGATATGAGTTATCCCGTTCTGGCACAGAGGGTGCGCTATTTTAAAGAAGATATGAAGGGAGTGGCAACAATGTGCAGAGCAATGGAAGAGATGAGAGCGGAGGCCGCCGAAGAGGCGGCACGCGAGGCACGCCACGCACAGTCTGTTGAAAGTGCAAAGTCGATGCTTGCGGATGGACTTCCGTATGAGACGATTGCCCGGTATACGAATCTTCCCATTGAGGAAATAAAAGCACTGGATAAGCCAAAATCCGCATAAGCTTCTACGGCAAAGGCCGCTGCGTTTTTCGCGCAGCGGCCTTTTTGCGTCCATCACCGTACCAGCCCATCCACGATTTTCGACAGGGCATCCACCTGCTCCCCATCCAGCTTTTTCAGGTTCTCCACCAGCCCCCGTATCGTCTCCGGGTCAGCGTTGCCGTCCTCGAAAAATTCCTGCGGCGTGATGTGGAGGTATTCGCAGATATAGAAGAAGTTCGTCATAGTCGGAAATGTTTTTCCGTTTTCAATGCTGTTGATATATCCATGATTCTGCCCCAGCGACAAACTCATATCCCGGGCCGAAACGCCTTTTTGCATCCTCAGCTGTGCCAGCCGCCGGGAAAACATCTCTTCGTACAACTCTGTCACCATCCTTTTGTCATATTGTATCGGACAACACTGCAAATTTTGGCACTTTTTATATTCTGTTTCACTTGTTGTGTCAGTTTATTTCTGCTATAATTCAGATGGCAACAGAATTTATCCGAGATTTTGAGGAGGAATATGATGTTAGATTTGTTTGGAGGCAAACGAAAAGCTATCTTAGCATTGCCGGAATTTCAGAACATAGTTTCTGTTTCGAAAGATTTCAAAGCTATTGTCCGTGGAATGTCCGATGAATTTTGCATCGTCAATGTCACGCCTAAAATACATCTCTCAGAGATCTACATCGAGCTTGAATTTTCAGCTGTAATTGAAAATTCCTATCTTCGCCACTATCTAAATAAATACTACGATATGCTTTATGGAAGCAGACCCTTTGCTTTCCGCTATAATTATGCAACTCATTCTAGTATGTCGGAAGAAGAACTCCAGCAATTACAAAAACGTGCCCATCTTGCAGAGAACTCTATCAAAGAAACCTATTTAGATACTATCCGCCAAATAATTTTCCAAAATGATTCTTCGCATGCTCTTTATGAACATTATAAAGATTTTGGCTATACCGATGTGGAAGATCTCATTTATTATGGATTTGGTATTCCAGACACCTACTCTCCCTCTGATGATGAGCATATTCCTTTTACCCGTTCCTTTAGTTTCCGTACTGGTTTGTCCGACAACGATTCCAATGGAAGATTCAAGAACGAGTATTCCCGAAAAGAAGAAATGACCTATTATGCTGAAATTCTTATGTCTCAGCTCTAGTTGGAGGTATTTTTATGGCCACAACGATTTATCGCGGAACTGGTTGGAGTTCCGACTGTGTTGGCGAGACGAAAAATGGCACGGTTTACCGTGGCACAGGCTGGAGTTCGAGCGAAGTCGGCGAGTACAAGGACGGCACGATTTATCGTGGCTGCGGCCTGCACTCGGACGCTATCGGCGAGTATAAGAACGGCACGATCTACACCGGTCTCGGCCTGCATTCCCGCGAAATTGGCGAGTATAAGGATGGCACCATCTACCGCGGGACTGGTTGGAGTTCTACTCCCATCGGCGAGTACAAGGATGGTTCGGATGGCGTAGCCGCCGCAGCGCTTCTGCTCCTCGCCGCCGACCTGCTCTGACACTTTTATCTGATACACAAAAACGCCCCTGTCCGGAAAATCTCCCGGACAGGGGCGTTTCATTTGCTCTCGAAGCTTTACAAAAGATTATTTATTCTTGTACATTTCCTCGTAGTATTTCTGGTAGTTGCCGCTGGTGATGTGCTCCATCCACTCCTCGTGGTCGAGGTACCAGTCGATGGTCAGGACGATGCCCTTCTCGAAGGGAGTCTCGGGGTACCAGCCCAGATCGTTCTTGATCTTGGTGGGGTCGATGCCGTAGCGGCGGTCGTGGCCCAGACGGTCGGCGACGTGCTTGATGAGGTCTTCGCTGATGCCGTCGTCCTTGAGGCGGTCGTGGAGCTGCTCGATGATGGTCTTGACGATGAAGATGTTGGGGCGCTCGTTGTGGCCGCCGACGTTGTAGACCTCGCCGACCTTGCCGCCGTTGCAGACCATGTCGATGGCCTTGCAGTGGTCCTCAACGTACAGCCAGTCGCGGATCTGCATACCGTCGCCGTAGACGGGCAGCTGCTTGTGGTGCTTGACGTTGTTGATCATCAGCGGGATGAGCTTCTCGGGGAACTGGTAGGGGCCGTAGTTGTTGGAGCAGCGGGTGATGTTGATGGGCATACCATAGGTGTCGTGGAATGCCATAACGAACATATCGGCGCTGGCCTTGGAGGAGGAGTAGGGGCTGTGGGGGCAGAGCGGGGTGGTCTCCATGAAGAAGCCCTCGGCACCCAGAGCGCCGTAGACCTCATCGGTGGACACCTGCAGATACTTCTTGCCCTCTTTCCAAGTCTTGGCGTCGGCGTCGTACCAAGCCTCCTTGGCGCGCTGCAGCAGGTTGACGGTGCCCATCACGTTGCTCTGGACGAAAATTTCGGGGTTCTTGATGGAGCGGTCAACATGGCTCTCGGCGGCGAAGTTGATGACATAGTCGAAATCGTACTTTGCGAACAGGCTCTCGACCAGCTCCTTGTCGCAGATGTCGCCCTGCACAAAGACGTGGCGGGGGTCGCCCTCAACGTCCTTCAGGTTCTCAAGGTTGCCGGCATAGGTCAGCTTGTCGAGGTTGACCAGCAAAATTTCAGGGTACTTCTTGAGCATATAATGCACGAAGTTGGAACCGATAAAACCGGCACAGCCGGTGATAAGATATTTTTTCATAATCAGATTTTCCTCTTGAATTTAAGCTTTCATCCCGTTGTCGCCGTCCCAGTGCTCGAAGAAGCAGGCCAGCGCGTCCTTCCAGTCGCGGACATCGTTGCCGACGGTGCAGCGGAGCATCCGGTTGTCCAGAGCGCTCCACTTGGGGCGGTCGGCGCTGTCCGGGTGCTTCGACTTGTACTCCTCGCTGGTGCAGGGGGCCACGGTGGCGTCCACGCCGGACAGGCGGATGATCTCAGACGCGAAATCATACCAGGAGCAGATGCCCTCGCCGGTGCAGTGGTACAGGCCGTACTCGTGGGTGACGCAGAGCTGTAAGATCTCGTGGGCCAGATCGACGGCGTTGGTGGGGTTGCCGCACTGGTCGTTGACGACCTCCAGCTTGCCGAACTTTCGGCCTGCGTTCACGATGGTCTTGACGAAGTTCTTGCCGTAGTAGCTGTAGAGCCATGCGGTGCGGACGATGAAGTGGCGGTGGCAGAACTGCTCGACGTACTTCTCACCCATGAGCTTGGTGGAGCCGTAGGCGCTGATGGGGCCGGGGATGGTGGCTTCATCCTGCGGGATGCCGCCGTTCTCACGGCCGGAGAAGACATAGTCGGTGGAGACGTGTACCAGCCGTGCGCCGGTCTTGGTGGCAGCCTGCGCCAGATTGCGGGGGCCGATGGCGTTGGCCTTGAAAGCGGTGTCATGGTTCACCTCGCAGCCGTCCACGTTGGTGAAGGCGGCGCAGTTGATGATGACATCCGGGCGCTGGCGGCGGATGAAGTCGTCCACCATCTTATAATTGGTGATGTCCAGCTCCGGCAGGTCCACCGGAATGACCGTGGCGTTCATCAGCTTCTCAGGGAGAGGGCCAAGCTCACTGCGGCCCTCCCGGAGCTGCTTGATGATCTCGGTGCCAAGCTGGCCCTTGCAGCCGGTAACAATGATTTTCATGCGGATACCGCCTCTCTTAATACTTCAGTTTGCCGTCAGCCACATTCTTGAGGTGCTGGCCGTAGGGACTCTTGCCGTAGCGCTCGGCGCTTTCCAGCAGGGTGTCGCGGTCGATCCAGCCGTACTTGAATGCGATCTCCTCGGGGGCGCTGATCTTGATGCCCTGACGCTTCTCGATCATCCGTACAAAGTCCGCTGCCTCCACGAGGCTGTCCATCGTACCGGTGTCCAGCCATGCAAAGCCACGGCCCAGCAGCTGGACGTCCAGCTCATCCTGCTTGAGGTACATATCGTTCAGGGTCGTGATCTCCAGCTCGCCGCGGGCGGAGGGCTTGACCTGCTTTGCCATCCGGACGACTTCCTTGTTGTAGAAGTACAGGCCGGTGATGGCGTAGTTGCTCTTGGGGTGCTGGGGCTTTTCTTCGACGCTGAGCACCTTGCCGTTTCCGTCGAACTCCACGATGCCGAAGCGCTCGGGGTCCGGTACATAGTAGCCGAAGACGGTGCAGCGGCCCTTGTTCTCCGCGTTGGCCACGGCGGTCTTCAGGATCTTGGAGAAGCCGTTGCCGTAGAAGATGTTGTCGCCGAGGATCATGGCGCAGCAGTCGTCGCCGATGAACTCCTCGCCGAGGATAAAGGCCTGCGCCAGACCGTCCGGAGACGGCTGGACCTTATATTGCAGATGGATGCCGTACTGGCTGCCATCGCCCAGCAGCGCCTCGAAGCGGGGCGTGTCGGTGGGGGTAGAGATGATGAGGATGTCCTGAATGCCCGCCAGCATGAGGGTGGACAGAGGATAGTAGATCATCGGCTTGTCGTAGACGGGCAGCAGCTGCTTGCTGGTGACCATCGTAAGCGGATAAAGCCGGGTGCCGGCACCGCCGGCCAGAATGATACCTTTCATTTTGTGCACTCCTTATATTATGAAATAAAAAAGTTGTGCAGCTTGTACAAGGCACGGCGGCGTATCCGCCCTGCCCTGTATGGATTCAAAGCGGAGCTGCGTCCGCTGTAAACAATGTTGCGCAATACACTCTGCTCACCGTGCAGGCTTGCGATAGTATTACACCTTATTCTACTATCAAATCGAAAAAAAAGCAAGGAAAGAGCGCCCGCCTCAAAAATTTTGTGGCGGGCGCTCTCTTGTTTCGTCGCGGCAGGGACTCAGAACTTGAACCCCCATTTACAGAAATACCGCAGCAGGCTCCCGGTCTGCCACAGGAAGGGCCTGAGGCTGCGGTGGGCCGCACGGTGCCACGCATGGATGGCGGTGTACTGGGGCACGAGATAAGCCTTTCCCTTGGTGCGCATCTTCTGGGTCAGGTCCGCATCCTCCACATACATGAAGTAATGCTCATCAAAGCCGCCCACAGCCTTGAACTCTGCCGTCCGCACCGCCGAGAAGCTGCCGGTGCAGAACTCGATCTCCACAGGGGCAGACAAGTCTTCCCCTTCCATGAGATAGGCGCGGTTATATTTTTCCCAGAATTTCAGGAACGGCAGCTGGCGGTAGACCATCGGCCGGAGGGCGCAGCGCCGCAGGGGCAGATGCTGGGTGCGGCCGTCCGGGAAGCACAGCCCCGGCCGGGCCATCACAGCATCCGGGTGGGCGGCCATCCAGTCGGCCAGATCGCTGAGGGTGTCGGCGGTGAGCTGGATGTCGGGGTTCAGGATGAAGTGATAATCGCTCGTCAGCTCGGGCAGGATGGTGTTGTGGCCGGTGCCGAAGCCGCCGTTCTCCTTCCGGCAGCGCACCTCCACCCGCTGGCCCGGCAGGGTGCTCAGAGCGCCGCTCCGGACGGCGGCTTCCAGCCGTGCACCGCTGCCGTCGGGGCTGGCGTTGTCCACCAGATAGAGGGTCAGCGGGTGGCGGCGGGTGTATTGCAGCACCGTCTGCGCCGCCCGGAGGGCTTCGTCGCAGCCGTTATAAACAACGATGCAAGCAGAGAGTTCCAAGTTTTATGCTCCTTGTTTTATGGCTCAGACCTTTCCGCCATGCCAAAGCCCCCTTGGTAGGGAAGCTGGCGAGCGAAGCGAGACTGAGAGGTTGTTCCTCTTTTGTTTATTCCAGCGGCAGGATCTTCAGGCTGAAATCCTCGCGCTGGATGTCGAAGTTGGGGTTGGTGCAGGGGTCGCCTGCAGCCAGCAGGTCGCCCCAGCGGGCCTGAAAACGCAGCACCTCCCCCTGAAAGCGCTTCTGCTTTTCGGGGTTGTCCTCCACGCCGCGGCTCTTGCTCTCGTAGTGGTAGAGCTGGGCGAAGGGAGTGAAGACGTTGGTGTAGCCTGCCTGACGAACGCGGACGCAGAAGTCCACATCGTTGAAGGCCACGGCATAGCTCTCATCCAGACCGCCCACCTCGTCGTAGATCTCCTTGCGGATGAGCAGACAGGCGGCAGTGTCGGCGTAGACGTCCTGTACATAGTTCAGCCGTCCCATATAGCCGTCGGAGCTGGCGGGATAATACTTGTGCAGATGGCCCGCCACGCCGCCGATGCCGAAGCCGACGCCGGCGTGCTGGATGGTATCGTCCGGGTAGAGCAGCTTTGCGCCCACGCAGCCCACCCGCTTCTGCTGGGCGTACATGACCATCTCTTCCAGCCATGCGGCCGTGATGACCTCAGTGTCGTTGTTGAGGAGCAGCAGATATTCGCCGGTGGCGAACTTCTCGCCGAAGTTGTTCAGGGCGCTGTAATTGAAGCCCTTGCCCTCCCACGTGACGACCTTGAGGGTGTCGGGGTGTTCTTTCTGCATCCGCTCGTAGGCCCGGAAGGTCTCGGGGGCCTTGCTGTTGTTTTCGATGAGGATGATCTCAAGATCCGGATAGGTCGTGCGGGCATAAATGGACTCCACACAGGTCTCCAGATCGTGGATATGGTCGCAGGTGGGGATGAGGATGCTCACCCGGCCCGGATGGGCGATGGTGTAGTCGGTCTTGTAATAGCCCGGCGTACCCGGAATGAGGGAGACATCGTCCACGGCCACGCCGCAGCGGGCATAATGGGCCTTGAGGGCCGCGATGCCCGCGTCGATGCAGTAGGTCTTGGCGGAGATGTCGCTGGCCGTGCTGCCGGGGCTGGAGCGCCAGTAATAGAGGGCATGGGGGATGTGGACGATCTTCCTCGCCTTTTCCGTCAGGCGGAGGAACAGCTCGTAGTCCTGACTGCCGTTGTACTCCATCCGCTCGGGGCCGCCTGCGGCGTCCATCAGCCGACGGCTGAAGAGGGTCAGGTGGCAGATATAGTTGTTGGAGCGGAGGTTGTCCAGCATGAAATCGGGCTTGAAGTGGTAGAGCACCACATTCTCCACCTTGCCCTCGAAGGTCGCCTCGTCGGTGTAGACGAAGTCGGCCCCCTGCTCGGCGATGGCCTTGGCGGCATACCAGAGGGCGCAGGGGTGGAGGATGTCGTCGTGGTCCAGCAGGGCGATGAAGTCGCCGGTGGCCATCTCGATGCCCTTATTGGTGTTGCCGGGGATCAGCTCGTTCTTTTCCAGCTTCTGGTAGCGGATGCGGGGGTCTGCGGCGGCACGCTGCCGGACCATCTCCTCCACGCCCGGGGCGGTTCCGGCGTCCACACAGCAAAGCTCCCAGTTCCGGTAGGTCTGGTTCACGACCGAGTCCAGCAGCTCCTCAAGGAAGTCCAGCGGGGTGTTGTACAGGGGCACCACGATGCTGATCTTGGGGCCTGCGGGCTGATCTTCCGCCTGATGCACCAGCAGCTCCGCCGAGGCGAAGCGGTCCGCGCGCATGACCCTGCCCGGGAAGAGGGCGGCATACTCGCGGCGGGCACGGGCCTGCTCCCGCACGCCCTCGATCCCGCCCCGGCGCAGCTCCCGCAGCAGGACGAAGAGGGGCAGAGTGTGCCAGAGCTGGCGGCTCTTGCTGACGGCGTAGCGCATGGGCCATGTCATCTTCCAAAAGGTCGAGCCGGTCACTTCGGCCAGCGTCTTTTCCAGCTGCTGCTCGTGGCTGCGGCTGAGGGAAAGGTCGCTGCGCAGCCGGGCGATCAGCTCGGCTTCCTCGCCGCAGGTGCGCTCGGCGCGCACCATCCGGTCGCGCAGAATGTCCATTTCCAGCTCATAGCCCCGCACCATCTTATACCCGGTGGGCTGGGAGGCGCAGAAGAGGGCGGACTGCTGGGCGCGGCCCTTGCTGCGCCAGCCGAAGTCACGGAAATATCCTCTCTGCGCCAGCTGCTCGGCCCAGCCCGCCATGACGGTGCTCTCGCTGCTCACCAGCAGCACCCGGGCGGGCAGCTTCTCCGGCAGCGTCTCATAGGCCGGGTCCACCACGACCAGAAGCTCTGCCTCCGAGCCTTCCGCCCACGCCTCTGCCGCTACGCCTGCCCGGCGCAGCGCCTTGGTCAGCAGAAGGCTCTGCTCTCCCAGCAGGGCCGCCGAGGCGGCAGCCGCCTCCTCTGCGATGCGCTGCGCCAGTGCACGGCAGCGCTCCCGCTCCTGCTTTTCTTTCTTTTCCTTCTCCAACTGCATTCCGTTCTCTCCACCTAATATCATTTATCGTATCGTCCCAGCGATCTCGGGACGTGAAGCGCAAAAGAGCCGTTCCTTGTGTACAAACGTGTACAGTATACCAAATCGCGCCTCATTTGAGAAGTATTTTGCGCAATTCCTTTCGTTTTTTACATCCCGAGCAGGCGGCGCAGCCAGCTGAACAGTCCGCCGCCGGAAGAGCTGCCGCTGCCCACCGTCCGGATGGAAACGCCGGAGTAGTAGTGCTTGAGGATGTCGCGGTAGCCCATCCCCTCCTCGGCGGCATAGCCCACCGCGCCGCACTGGCTCATGCCCACGCCGTGGCCGAAGCCATAGTAGTTCATGCAGGGCACGCCCGCAGCATCTGCGCTGAAATCGAAGCAGTAGCGGGAGGACACGAACTGGTTGATGTAGCGGTAGCTGCGGCCGTTGGACACCAGCGTGTTGTACTGGACGAAGCCGCCGAGGTCTTTGTGGGTGGTATCGGCGCTCTGGTAAGGCTCACCGGTGCGGCTGTCCTTGTACTCGGTGTAGTCGTAGTCCTTGCCGATGACCCGGCGGAGCTTTTCGTGGTACTGGCGCTCGTAGGGGCTTTCGACGCTCTTGAGGTAGGGCACATCCGAACCCCACGCATCGAGGCTGGAGCAGGTGCCGTAAACGCCGGTCTGGGTGTTATAGCCCGCGCTGGCCGACCAAACGGCGTCGATAACGCTGCCGTTGTAGGTCAGCACCTCATCCTTCACCGACTCCACCGCCTTACGGATGGCCGAGCGGGCCGAGGCGGGGATGTCCTCCACCGGGGTGTAGATAAGGGCGTTGGCCGAAGAGCCGTACTGCTTGTGGTACTCGAGGTAGGAGTGGATGGCCACGGCCTGCGCTTTCCACGCCTCCTGCGCCGCGCTGGCGCTGACATAGCTGCCGATGGAGCCAAGCTCGGTGTAGGTGATGCCCACGAGGCAGTCCACGAGGTCGAGGGTCACGTTCCTGCGCAGACCCTTGCCCTTGATGTTCAGATAGGGCATGGTGATCTTATCTTTGGAGCCGAAGAGCCAGCTCAGACAATTTTCTTCTTCCCCCGGGACGAGGGTAGTGTTTGCGCCGCCGATGGTGGTGGCCCCGGGCGCGGCATCCTCGGCAAACACCGCCGGGACAGCCACACACAGCATCACCGCTGCCAGCACCAGCGCCGCCAGACGGCGCGCGAAACTCAGACTCTGCTTCACAGTCATTTTCCTCCTGTCGTTTTCGACATTTTCATAGTCAGTATCAGTGTAACACACTGTGCCCCCGACGGCAAGGACGGAAGTTGTGCGAAAATGTGAAAAGACGCCTTTGCAAGCTCCGGGAATTGTGATAAAGTATAGCAGGAGAGAACAGGTCCGCCTCTGACAGGCAGGACAAGGAGGGCCGGAATGGACAGCAGAGAGTTATACCCCACCGACGAGCAGCGCCGCCGCATCATGGATTTCATCATGGCGGCAGGCGAGACGCTGCTGGAAAACGGAGCGGAGGTCTTTCGGGTGGAGCAGACGATGGAGATCATGGCCCGCAGCTTCCATCTGCGGGAGTTCCACGTCTATGTGCTGACCAACGGCATCTTCGCCAGCGCAGGCACGGCGGAGATCGCCGAGGTGCGGAACGTACCGGTGCGGACGACCCACTTGGGCCGGGTGGTGGCGGTGAACGCCCTTTCCCGTCAGATCGCCGCCGGGGGCGTCACGCTGGACGAGGCCGAGTGCCATCTGGCCGAGGCCCGGCGCATCCCCTTTCCCAAGGGCCGGACCCAGCTTCTGGCCGGGATGAGCGGCGCAGCCTGCTTCGCCCTCATCTTCGGCGGCACGGTGCGCTCGGCGCTGGCGGCGGCTGTGGCCGGCTTCCTCGTCAGCGGCTATCTGCTGCTCTGCGAGAAAAAGGGGTTATCCAGCGGCTTCCGCAAGATCTCGGCGGCGGCCCTTATCACACTGGTCTGCATCGTCGGGTGCTCCCTGCTGGGCATCGAGTCCAGCCATGCCATCATCGGCACTCTGATGATCCTGACCCCCGGCATCGCCTTCACTATGGGCATCCGGGACTTCGTGCAGGGCGACTACCTCTCGGGGACCATCCGGATGATCGATGCTCTGCTGATCGCGGCCAGCATCGCCATCGGCACCGGTCTCGTGCTGAGCCTTACTTCGATCCTGACGGGGGTGACGGTGGTATGATGACGCTGACAAATGCCCAGATCGGCCAGCTGGCGGCCCAGTTCTTTCTGGCCGGGGCGGGGACGCTGAGCTTCGCCATCCTCTTCGCCTGCCCCCGGCGCACCCTCCCCTACTGCGCACTGGTGGGCGCAGCGGGCTGGTTCGTCTATGAGCTGGCAGTTTTGTACGGAGCCGATGCCGCGGCGGCTTCCCTCATCGCGGTCATCCCGCTGACGCTGGTGTCCCGGCTCTTCGCCATCCTGCTCAAAACGCCGGTAACGGTCTTTCTGCTCACCGGCATCTTCCCCCTCGTGCCCGGCGCAGGCATCTACTACACGGCCTACTACTTCATCCAAGGCGAAAACGCCCTCTCGCTGGCCAACGGCATCTCCACCTTCAAGGTCGCCGTCGCGCTGGCCGTGGGCATCGCGCTGGTTCTGGGCCTGCCCATGCCGAAGGGGCATAGGTGGAAGAGCAAATAAAACAGACCCCGGCAGGGCTGTCCACTCGGATAGCTTTCGCCGGGGTCTATTTTTGAGGAATATCTCTACCTTACAGTTTAAATCTTCTGACGCTTTCTCAGCCGACAAGATTGATCATCAGCGGCGTTTCAGCAGCAAAGTCCTGCATATAGGGCTTCACGTAGCTTTCCCAGGCGGGATTCATTGCATCCATACCCGGGAAATCTGCGTGCAAAGTGTCCTTGATGTCTGCATAAGTAACCTTGTCGCCGATCAGAACATTTACAACCCACTGAGTCTTGCTGCTGTCAGCATAATTCCACACCGGAATCGTCACTTTCTTCAGGGTCACTTCACCGTTGTCCTTATTTTCTGCGTCATTGACGGTTCCCTTCTTGACCTTCACGATGACTGCACGCTTTTCGCCGCCAACGTCCTGAACTTTCAGAGGAGCATCGCTTTCCACGCCATAGCCCTTCGGCATATTGTCAAGCGGGATTCTCTTAAACTCCACGGCCACGTTACCCTTCAGGATGGTCATGGTATCCGTTGCAAGAGTGTTGCCTGCCTCATCCTTAAAAAGGACATCAATGACTTCGCTGGTCACACCATCCTGCTCAGGAACATTCGTGCCCGGAACAGTGCTACTGCTGCTATTGCCATCGCAGCCAGTCAGCACACCAGCAGCAGCAACAGCCAGAGCAGCAATACCTGCGCCCTTGAGGAAACGACGGCGAGAAATCTTGTCCAGTCTCATAATGATAAACCTCCACATCTTTTCCGAGGTACCGCCACTCATATTTTTTCTATTTTGGGAATGCGGCACTTCTTTCCGCTTTATTATACCCCCCCCCCGATTATGTTTGTCAAGGGCTTTTAGCGCTTTTATAAACTTTATTTCAAGTCTCAAAAAACAGCGTCCATCGGGGCGGCATCTCCACCTTCAAGGTCGCCGTCGCGCTGGCCGTGGGCATCGCGCTGGTTCTGGGCCTGCCCATGCCGAAGGGGCATAGGTGGAAGAGCAAATAAGCTGTAACAACAAAAAGCACCCGCAGCGCTGTTTCCCCATGATATGGAAACGTGCCGCGGGTACTTTTTTGTTCAAAAATGCGTTTTATCGCGCAGTTTCAATTATGCAAGGATCATCTCAATTTTCGCAACTGGCTTTTCTGCCGTCCAGTCAACGTCAAACTCTGTCAGCCCCTCGTTCTTCAGCTTAAAGCCTTGATTTGTACGAATCTTTTTCAGAGTCTCCTCGATCTGCTCCTTCTTGACATTGCCGCTCTTGACGACACTAACGGTTTCCGTATACGAGCCGTCGTCAACCTGCTTCTGACCAAAAAGAGTGCTTTCATACCAGTACTGGACTTCAACATCTGCCATTACAGGGTTTTTGCTGCTATCGCAGCCGGAGAGAACACCCGCTGCTGCCACGGCCAGAGCCATCACACCAGCGCTCTTCAGGAAATTACGACGAGTCATATTAGTCATTTTCTTGCACCTCATAAACTGTTTTGTTTCTTCTTGTTTTCCTTTGCGCGTCTCCGCAAAAGGCGGTTAGTTTGCTATAACTAATGATAGGTCATCTCCTGCTTTTTGTCAATATTTTTCCAGTATGTTAGCGTTCATTAACATTATATCATCATTTTTTGTCTCCGGTTTATGGATTTTTCTCTTATTTTTTCATTCCTCAGACAGGCCTTTCCCGTGTTTTCTGCTGCATCCAAATTCCTTGCACTGCGCCTGCTCCTATGCTATAATCAGGCTGTACTTATATAGTAAAGGAGTGTCCGCTGATGTCTATTATGGAAACGCTCGCCGCCCGCCGCACCTACCGCCGCTTCGCCCAGAAGCCGGTGCCGCAGGATGTGGTGGAGGATATGGTCGAGGCTTTGCGCCTTTCATCCTGCGGCGCGAACCGTCAGGCCGTGAAGCTGGTGGTGGTGCAAAGCCCTGAAATGGTGGCGAAAGTCCACCCGCTGGTCAAGTGGGCCGGTTATCTGCCGCCGGAGCAGGGCACGCCCAAAGCCGACGAGCAGCCGGTGATGTATCTGGCCGTCGTGCAGGACAGCGCCATCCCCGGCGACCTCAACACCGACACCGGCATCGCGCTGGCCAACATCACCCTTGCCGCGTGGGACAAGGGCGTGGGCAGCTGCATCATGGGTGCCATCAACAAGCCTGCCCTGAGCGAGCTGTTGGGCATCGCCGAGCCGGACAAGCTGGCCTTCATGGTGGCGCTTGGCTACCCCTCCCACACCGCCAAGGTCGTGCCCATGACCGAAGAGACGGGCATCAAATATTATCTGGACGAGGACCGCAACTACTGTGTGCCCAAGCGGAGCAGGGAGGAGCTGGCGCGGAGCGTGTGATGGCTCTTTCTCCCGGGCGGCTTGCTTTCTGCATATATACATCGCTCTTCGGCTTTATTCTGCATAATTGTTTGCAATTCGGTTTCAATTTGATGGAATTTTTGCACAACACTTGACTTTTCAAATTGTACAACCTATACTAAACACGCTCTCTGATTTTTCGATGAATCGCATCGCAGCAGAGAACTGCAAATGATATGCACATAAAGAGGAGTGTTTGAATATGAAAAAGATTTCTCGCCGCAGCTTTCTCGCTGCTTCCGGCCTGACCATTGCTGCTCTGGCTCTGACCGCCTGCGGCGGCTCTGCCTCCACCGCTTCTTCCGCTGCAAGCTCTGTGGCTGCTTCTTCCGAGGCTGCTTCCACCAGCGCTGCCGCTGCTGAGCTGACCACCGTTGAGGCTGGCAAGCTGACCATGGCCACCAACGCCGCCTTCCCTCCGTACGAGATGACCACCGATGCAGGCGCATTTGAGGGCATTGATATCGATACCGCTCAGGCCATCGCCGACAAGCTGGGCCTCGAGCTGCAGATCGACGACATGGACTTTGACGCTGCTCTTCTGAGCGTCCAGCAGGGCAAGGCCGACATCGCCATGGCTGGCGTCACCGTCACCGACGAGCGCAAGAACGTCATGGACTTCTCCGACAGCTACGCTACCGGCATCCAGTCCATCATCGTGCCCGAGGGTTCTGACATCGCTTCTCCCGACGATCTGGCCGGCAAGATGATCGGCACCCAGCGCGGCACCACTGGCTACATCTACTGCTCCGATGACTTCGGCGACGATGCAGTCGTGGCTTACGACGATGGTCTGACCGCTGTGCAGGCTCTGAACAACGGTCAGGTGGACGCTGTCGTCATCGACAATGCCCCCGCCAAGGAGTTCGTCGCTGCCAACCCCGGTCTGGTCCTTCTGGACACCAGCTACGCCGAGGAGGACTACGCCATCGGCATGGCCAAGGGCAACACCGCTCTGGAAGACGCTGTCAACGCTGCTCTGGAAGAGCTGAAGGCAGACGGCACCCTGCAGTCCATCGTGGACAAGTACATCACCGCTGAATAATCAGCGCGTTTCTTTCCGCGTCAGGGGGAGGCGGCCTGAAAAGGCTCCTCCCCTTTTTTGAAATCCACCGGTTACAAAATTTTTACAAAAAGAAAGGTGAGGATGCGAATGGCCGCACAATACGAGCTGCTGAAAGAGCTTCTCAACAGCGGGACGCCGCTCAGCTTCGGGCAGAACATTTTCTTTAAGTTTTATCAGGCATTCATCCTGAAGGACCGCTGGCTCCAGTACATCAACGGCGTGGGCACCACCCTGCTGGTCACAGCCATCGCGCTGGCGATGGGCGTCGCGCTGGGCAGCGTGGTGGCGCTGGTGCGTGTGGCCCACGACCAGCAGCGCACCGGCCGCATGAACCCGGTGCTGGGCTTCTTCAACGCGGTGTGTCAGGTGTACACCACCATCATCCGCGGCACGCCTATGATGGTGCAGCTGCTCATCATGAGCATGGTCATCTTTGCCAACAGCCGCAACTTCACGATGGTCGGCGCGCTGGCGCTGGGCATCAACTCGGGCGCCTATGTCTCCGAGATCATCCGCGGCGGCCTGATGGCCGTTGACCCCGGCCAGATGGAGGCCGGCCGCAGCCTCGGCCTCAACTACATAACCACGATGGTGGTCATCATCATCCCGCAGGCCATCCGCGCCGTGCTTCCCGCCCTCGGCAACGAGTTCATCATGCTGCTGAAGGATACGTCCCTCATCACCGTCATCGGCGGCAAGGAGCTGCTGTATGCGGCACAGGGCATCATGAACCGCACCTACGAGGCCATGTTCCCCCTGTGCGGCGTCGCCCTCATCTATCTGGTGCTGGTGATGCTGTTCACATGGCTGCTCGCAAAGTTTGAGAGGAGGCTGGCACAAAGTGACCGATAAGATCCTTGAAGTCCGCGGTCTGACCAAGACCTACGGCGGCGAAAAGCGGAAGGGCGCAAAGCAGCCCACCCCCACCCTCGACGTGCTGAAGGGCATCGACATCGACATCTACCGCGGCGACGTGGTCTGCCTCATCGGCCCCTCGGGCTGCGGCAAGTCCACCTTCCTGCGCTGCCTGAACCGGCTGGAGATCCCCACCGGCGGCAGCATCAAGTTTGAGGGCGTGGAGGTGGACGATGACCACATCGACGCCGTCCGCCAGAAGATGGGCATGGTGTTCCAGCACTTCAACCTCTTCCCCCACCTGACCGTCAAGAAGAACCTCGAACTGGCCCCCAGCCTGCTCAAGCTCAAGGACAAAGAGGCCATCTCTGCCCGCGCCGACGAGCTTCTGGCCCGCGTGGGTCTGGCCGACAAGGCCAACGTCTACCCCAAGAGCCTGTCCGGCGGCCAGCAGCAGCGCATCGCCATCGCCCGTGCGCTGGCGATGGACCCGGACGTCATCCTCTTCGACGAGCCGACCAGCGCCCTCGACCCCGAGATGGTCGGCGAGGTCCTCGAGCTGATGAAAGAGCTGGCCCATACCGGCATCACCATGCTGGTGGTCACCCACGAGATGGGCTTCGCCCGCGAAGTCTCCAACCGCGTCATCTTCATCGACGAAGGCCGCATTCAGGAGGATGAGCCGCCGCAGGAGCTGTTCACCAATCCCAAGCATCCCCGCCTGAAGGCATTCCTTTCCAAGATGCTGTAAATCCGAGATCGAAAAAGCACCATGCCGCATAACGCAGCATGGTGCTTTTTTCAACCTCTCCGTCACGCCTGACGGCGTGCCACCTCCCCTATCGAGGGGAGGCCTTGGCATGGCGGAAAGCTTCATCTCTTCGCCAGAGGCTCCCCTCGGTAGGGGAGCTGTCGAGCGAATGCGAGACTGAGAGGTTATTTCAGAACGACCCTCCCGACGAGCCGCCGAAGCCGTCGGAGTCGGTGGACGAGCCGCCGGAGGAGCTTGACTCCTTCTTGGGCGGGTCATAGACCCGCTCCCGGGTGGTGTGGGTGTAGCGGTCGCGCTTGACCCGCAGGGCGAAGCCGGGCATATACTCATCGGCCCGGGTCTTCCGCTTGGCCGTCTTCATCTGGCTGTACAGGACAAAGCAGATAATGGCCGAGATGCCGAGGGGAACGAGCATGGCAACCATCAGGTCTCCCAGCCCGACGTCATTGTCTATGTCGATGGGTTCGCCATGGTCGGCGTAGTAGTCCAGCGCCTCATCGCACATCTCGATGTAGGTGTCTGCCGCGTCCTCCCACTCCTCATCGGAGAGCAGCGGGACGATCTCGTCCTCCTGCTGCTCGATGCGGTAGTCGGTAAAGGCGGTGACGCCCCCGCCGTAGGTAATGGTGACATACTTGCGGGAGCCGACGGCCAGCAGGAAAAGGATGCCGCTCTGCTCATCGCCATAGCCGAGGCCGTTGGAGATGTAATAATTCTTGGCGTACTCCCGCTGGTCTGCGTCGTCGATGCTGTCCACCACGAGGAAATAGACATCCACGCCGTGGCCGTCGGAGGCGCTCTCAGCTTCCTCTTCGAGGTCGGCCAGCGTGTCGGCGTCGAAGATGCCGCATTCGTCCCGCACCAGCGGGGCAGCTGCCCCGGCCGGCAGGGTCAGGGCCATGCAGAGCAGGGCCGCTGCCAGAAGGGCAAACAGTTTTTTGCAATGTTTCATATTCCCGTCTCCCCCTCTCACAGCAGCATGAACAGGGCCGTCAGAATCATCAGCGGGATGCTGATGCCGGCAAACCACGCGGCCACCCTGCCCTTATCCACGGGCAGGTCGCCGATGAGCTTGCCGGTCTGGCCGTTCATGGCAAAGAGGAAGTCCTGCTCCTTCCAGCGGGTGTGGAGCATCCAGACCGGCAGCAGGGCGTAGTGCGGCTCGAGGGTCCGTGGGTCGATCTGCTCCGAGAGGGTCTGGATGCTGGTGTAGCCGCCCAGCGTCCCGTGGAGGGCCGCTTCGGCGCTGTGCTTCATCCGGCCCAGAGCGCGGGCGGCACACTTCTTGTCGTCCTCGTCATACCGGTCGGCCAGAAAGCCGGGCAGGTAGGCCGTAGAGAAGGGCTTGAGGGCGCTGTAGTCGAAGGGTTCGATGGCATCCATGTGGGTGTCCGGCATCTTACTGGAGCCGTCCACCGGCACCCGGACGAAGTCCGCATCGCCTACGCGGGCCACATCGAAGTGCTTGGTGGTGGTGACGACATAGTCGCCCTCGCGGTGGCTCTCGCTGATCTCGGCTTTGTAAGCGCCCCGGGCCTCCATCCGGCCATCGTAGAGCCAGAAGGGCACATAGACGCCCTGGATCTCCTCGATGTGGTTTCCGTCCTTGAAGGCTTTGGGGAGGAAGGCCTTGCCCTTATAATACTTCTTCAGGTTCTCGATGGCCGTCTTCCTGTCCATCTTGAAGGGGATGATGTACTCCGGCTTGAGCTTGCCGGAAAGCTGTCCACCCAGCACGGTGGGGTTGCCGCAGTAGGGGCAGGTGGTGGCTGCTGTCTCGGGGCCGCAGACCAGCTCTGCGCCGCAGGAGGTGCAGGTGCGGCTGCTGAGGCCTCCGGCCTCCCGCTCTCCCCAGACCGGGCCATTGGCCGCAGCCTTTTCGGCTGCTTCGGCGGCCTTGTCTGCCTGTGCCTGCTTCTCGCCGTAGAGGGCCTCTACCTGTGCGACATCGTAGGTCGAGCCGCAGTAATCACAGCAGAGCTTGCCGCTGGCGCTGTCGAAGCGCAGCGGGCCGGTACAGGCCGGGCACTGGTAATTCGTGGTGTTTTCTGCCATCGTTCAGGCCCCCTTTCAAGCGCCGAAGGGCTTGCCGCACTCGGGGCAGAACTTCGGCGGGTCCGTGGGGTCGGCGGGCGTCCAGCCGCAGTTCGGGCACTTGGCCGCCGGGCGGGGCCTGCCGCACTCCGAGCAGAATTTGCCGGTGTTGTGTGTGCCGCAGCTGCATACCCAGCCCGCCTCGGGGCGGGGCTTGCCGCAGGCGGTGCAGAACTTGCCGGTATTGCCGGTCTGTCCGCAGGAGCAGCTCCAGCTGCCCGCTGCCGGGGCGGCAGGGGCGGGAGCAGGCTGCTGTGCGCCCATCTGGTAGAGGGCCTGTGTGTTGATGCCCCCGGCGGCTGCGGCCTGATTCATCCCCATAAAGGCCATAGCCGGGCCGGCGGAGGTGTTCGACGCCGCGGCCTGCATGGCCGAGGCCTGTGCGCCCACCATATGGGCGGCAGCGCGGGTGGGGTCCATGAAGGCGGCGCTGCGCTGCAGCTCCTTGATCATCTGCTCGTCTTCCTCGCTGGCCTTGACGCCGGACACGCCGAGGGAGACGATCTCGATGCCGCGCAGCTTGCTCCACTTTTCGGAAAGCTCCTGATTCAGGGCCTCGGCCAGCTCGGCGGTGTGGCCGGGCAGGGACGAATAGCGGATGCCCATCTCACTGATGCGGGCGAACGCAGGCTGCAGCGCCGTCATCATCTCGGTGCGCATCTGGCCCTCGAGGGCGTCGCGGGTGTACTCGTTTTCCACATTTCCGCAGACATTGGTGTAAAACAGGATGGGGTTGACGATGCGGTAGCTGTACTCGCCGAAGCACCGGATGCTCACGTCGATGTCGATGCCTGCCCGCTGGTCCACCACACGGAAGGGCACCGGGCTGGGGGTGCCGTACTTGTTGCCCATCAGCTCCTTGGTGTTGATGTAGTAGATGCGCTGGTCGGTGGCGGCCTGACCGCCGAAGCTGAACCGCTTGCCGATCTCCGCAAAGACCTCGTCGATGTTCTTGGCCAGACCCTTGCTCAGCAGAGAGGGCTGGGTGCCGGTGTTGTAGGTGTACTCGCCCGCCTCGGCGCAGAGATCCACTACCTTGCCCTGCTCCACGATGAGGGCGCACTGGCCCTCGGCCACCGCCACGATGGAGCCATCGGTGATGACATTCTCGGTGCCGTGACGGTTCGAAGAGCGCCCGGAGACCTTCTTTTGTCCCTTGACGGCCAGCACCTCCGCCGGGAGAGCGCTGCAATAAAAGTATTCCTTCCACTGGTCGCCCATCACTCCGGATGCTGCACCCAATGCCGCTTTGACAAGACCCATAAGCCATATCTCCTTTTTCTGCCCGCTGTTCTGCGCGTGGGCTTTCCCTCAGTATACCACAAAACAGGCGGCGAAAAAAGAAAACCCTTGCATTTTCTCCCCGATGGGTGTAGAATACTCCCGACAAACAAATACAGGGGAGCTTGTAAACGCAGGCTGAGAGGAAGTTCTCGAACTTCGACCCTAGGAGGCTGTCTTTGGACAGCCTCTGCACCTGATGCGGATAATGCCGCCGTAGGAAGTCATAACGCTGCTTATGGATTTTTACAGGAGACGCCGCAGAGGGCGTCTCCTGTTTTTTGTTAGAAGCTGTTTTCGTAAGCGGGCAAAAAGGCCGCTCAGGCGGCGTACAGCGCTTAGAAAACGGCTTCTCGTGTTACCGGCTGAGGGGGAGCGCCCTGAGTCTGGGTTATATGTTGCGATGGGAAGCCGTGTTCCGGCGTGAGAGGAGGCCAATGAGCCTCGACCGCTTCTTCCGTTTCTGGCATCTGCGCGGGTGCCGGTTCTGTTCGTGTGCGGGGGCGGCGGTCTGTCTGCTCCCGCATGATATTTTTATTGAAAAGGAGCACTCATCATGAAACACTACTCTGCAAAAAAGCTGGCGCTGGCCGGTATGTTCTGCGCCCTCGCCGTCGTGGGCAGCGTCTTCTCCTTCCCCGTCTTCGGCAGCAAATGCGCCCCCGTCCAGCACATGGTCAACATCCTCTGTGCCGTCCTGCTGGGGCCTTACTATGGCGTGGGCGTAGCCTTCGTGGCCTCCCTGCTGCGCAACCTGCTGGGTCTGGGCAGCCTGATGGCTTTCCCGGGCAGTATGTTCGGTGCGCTGCTCTGCGGCCTCGTCTTCCACAAGACGAAGAAGCTGCTGCCCACCCTCGTGGGCGAGGTGTTCGGCACCTCCATCCTCGGCGGTCTGTGCGCCTATCCCGTCGCCATCCTGCTGATGGGCAAGAGCGCCGGTGACATCGCCTTCTACGCCTACATCGTGCCCTTCCTCGTCTCTACCGCAGGCGGCGCGGTCATCGCAGGCGTGCTGCTGGCCGCACTTTCCCGTGCAGGCGCCCTCCGCGCCATGCAGGCCAGCCTGAGCTGAGCGGAAGGAGTAACACGACCCATGTTCCAGAGCATCTTCGCCAACGTCCGGGCCCGAAGCCCCCTCGTCCATAACATCACCAACTACGTCACCGTCAACGACTGCGCCAACATGGTGCTGGCCTGCGGCGCGTCCCCCATTATGGCGGACGATGCCGCCGAGGTAGAGGACATCACCTCTCTGTGTGCCGGGCTGAACCTGAACATCGGCACTCTGAACAGCCGCACCATCCCCTCCATGCTTCTGGCGGGCCATACCGCCCACCGGCTGGGCCGGCCCGTCGTGCTGGACCCGGTGGGTGCGGGAGCGTCCCATCTCCGCACCGAGACAGCCCTGCGGCTGCTGCGGGAGGTAAAGCCTACCGTCATCCGGGGCAACATCTCCGAGATGCGGACACTGGCGGTGGGCAGCGGCACCACCAAGGGCGTGGACGCCGACGCATCCGACAAGATCACGGAAGAGACTCTGGACCGGGCCGTGGCCTTCGTCAAGTCCTTCGCGGCCCGCACTGGGGCGGTCATCGCCGTCACCGGGGCCATCGACATCGTAGCCGACGGCCAGCGGGCGTTCTGCATCCGCAACGGCCACCCCATGATGAGCGCCGTCACCGGCACCGGCTGTCAGCTCTCGGCCCTGACGGCGGCCTTCTGCGCCGCCAACCCCGACAAGCCCTTGGAGGCTGCTGCGGCGGCTGTCTGCGCCATGGGCCTTGCGGGCGAAGTGGCCCACAGCCGCCTTACGAAGCTGGACGGCAGCGCCACCTACCGCAATTATATCATCGACGCCATCTACAACATGACCCCCGAGCAGCTCGAGGAAGGAGCACGCTATGAAATGCGATAAACACACCATGCTTCTCTACGCCGTCACCGACCGGGCATGGACGGGCCGCGAGACCCTCCGCCAGCAGGTGGAGGATGCACTGAAGGGCGGCGTCACCTGCGTCCAGCTGCGGGAAAAAGAGCTGGACGATGCGGCATTTTTACAGGAAGCCATGGAGCTTTCCGCCCTCTGCCGCAGCTATGGCGTCCCCTTCATCATCAACGATAACGTGGACATCGCCATCCAGTGCCATGCGGACGGCATCCACGTCGGGCAGGAGGACATGGCCGCAGCCGACGTCCGGGCCAAAGTCGGCCCCGATATGCTCCTTGGCGTGTCGGCCCACTCGGTGGAGGAGGCCCGGCTGGCCGTGGCCCACGGCGCGGATTATCTCGGCGTCGGCGCAGCCTTTTCCACCCACACCAAGACGGATGTGGACGTCCTGCCCGAGGGCGAGCTGAAAAAGATATGCGACGCTGTGGATGTGCCGGTCGTCGCCATCGGCGGCATCCATAAGGACAACATCCTCCAGCTGAAAGGCTCTGGCGCAGACGGCGTGGCCCTCGTTAGCGCCATCTTCGGTGCCGAGGACATCGAGGCCGAGTGCCGGGAATTAAAGGTGCTGGCGGAACAGATCATCTAAAGGAGCAAACCCATGAAAACTGCACTTACCATCGCGGGCAGCGATTCCAGCGGCGGCGCCGGCATTCAGGCCGACCTCAAGGCCATGACCATGAACGGCGTCTTCGCCATGAGCGCCATCACCGCCCTGACGGCCCAGAACACCACCGGCGTTTCCGGCATCTATGAGGTCAGCCCCGCGTTTCTGGCCCAGCAGATCGACGCTGTCTTCACCGACATCCGCCCCTGCGCGGTCAAGATCGGGATGGTGTCCTCGGCCCCGCTCATCGAGACCATCGCCGAGCGCCTCCGCTTCTACAAGGCGGAGAACATCGTCGTAGACCCCGTGATGGTAGCCACCTCCGGCTCTGACCTCATCGCCTCGGACGCTGTGCGCACCCTCTGCCGGGAGCTGTTCCCCCTCTCGGCGCTTATCACCCCCAACCGCCACGAGGCGGAAGTTCTGGCCGAAATGGCCATCCATAGCCGCGATGACATGGTACGCGCCGCGCAGACCATCGCCGGCCGCTACGGCTGCAACGTCCTGCTGAAGGGCGGCCACAGCGACACCGACGCCGACGACCTTCTGGCGCTCCGGAACGGACAGCTGCTCTGGTTCCCGGGGCAGCGGGTCGATAACCCCAACACCCACGGCACCGGCTGCACCCTGTCCAGCGCCATCGCGGCAAACCTCGCCAAGGGCTTCGGGCTGGCGGACTCCATCGCCCGGGCCAAGGCCTATCTGACCGACGCGCTGAACGCTCGGCTCGACTTGGGCCAAGGCTCCGGCCCGCTGGACCACACCTTGGGCGGCACAGGGGTCGAAAACTGGATGCACGGCGTCCCAGACGCTGTACAGGATAAATAAAGAGCGTATTTTCGGAGGATTTCAACCATGCAGACTTACACCACACAGATGGATGCCGCACGCAAGGGCATCGTCACGCCCCAGATGGAGACGGTCGCCAAGAAGGAGTACCGCACCGTCGAGGAGATCCGTCAGCTGGTCGCCGAGGGCAAGGTGGCCATCCCGGCCAACAAGCATCACACCTGCCTCGACCCCGAGGGCATCGGCTCCATGCTTCGCACCAAGATCAACGTCAACCTCGGCGTCTCCCGCGACTGCAAGGACTACAGCATCGAGATGCAGAAGGTCATGAGCGCGGTCAACATGGGCGCAGAGGCCATCATGGACCTGTCCAGCCACGGCAACACCCAGCCCTTCCGCCAGAAGCTGACCCACGAGTGCCCTGTCATGATCGGCACCGTGCCGGTGTATGACTCTGTCATCCACTACCAGCGCGACCTCGCCACCCTGACCGCGCAGGACTTCATCGACGTGGTGCGTCTGCACGCAGAGGACGGCGTGGACTTCGTCACCCTCCACTGCGGCATCACCCGCAAGACCATCGAGCAGATCCGCAAGCACAAGCGGAAGATGAACATCGTCAGCCGCGGCGGGTCTCTGGTCTTTGCATGGATGTGTATGACCGGCAATGAGAATCCCTTCTACGAGCACTTCGACGAGATCCTCGACATCTGCGAGGAGCACGATGTCACCATCTCTCTGGGCGACGCCTGCCGTCCCGGCTGCCTCGCCGACGCCACCGACGTCTGCCAGATCGAAGAGCTGGTCCGTCTGGGCGAGCTGACCAAGCGGGCTTGGGCACACAATGTTCAGGTCATGGTGGAAGGCCCGGGCCATGTGCCCCTGAATCAGGTCGCCGCCAACATGGAGATCCAGAAGACCATCTGCATGGGCGCACCCTTCTACGTCCTCGGCCCCATCGTCACCGACATCGCCCCCGGTTATGACCACATCACCGCTGCCATCGGCGGCGCTGTCGCAGCCATGAGCGGTGCGGCTTTCCTGTGCTATGTCACCCCCGCCGAGCATCTGGCTCTGCCCAATGTGGACGACGTCAAGCAGGGCATCGTGGCCTCCAAGATCGCCGCCCACGCCGCCGACATCGCCAAGGGCATCCCCCACGCCCGGGACATCGACGACAAGATGGGCGACGCCCGCCGTGTGCTGGACTGGGACGCACAGTTCGCCTGTGCCCTCGACCCCGAGACCGCAAAGGCCATCCGTGACGCCCGCCTGCCCGAGGATGACCACAGCGACACCTGCTCCATGTGCGGCAAGTTCTGCGCCGTCCGCAGCATGAACAAAGCTCTGGCCGGCGAGTACATCGACATCCTGTAAGCTGATATTTTCATCGCTTTTGCGATTTTTCTTCTCCATTGCCGCCCGGTATGAAAGCCGGGCGGCTTTTTGCGTTTTGGCCGGGCTGTTTCTCTATACAAAATGAATCCGGCATGATATACTGGATAAGAGAAGCATTTGAGGTGGTCAATTTCGTGGCAGCCACACGCCGATGGTAACGACAAGGGCATCTGCCCTGAGAGATGCAGGAGAACGCCACGCCTGCCAAATGCTTTTCGAGGGGGGACGGTTCTGATGCCGTCCCCCGTTCCTGTTTTTACAGAGGCATAAAAGAAAAACTGCACGAACGCTGAAGTCCAGCAGTCCGTGCAGTTTTTTCATACAGTTGCGCCAGCAGGAGTCGAACCTACGATGGGGGAGTCAAAGTCCCCTGCCTTACCGCTTGGCGATGGCGCATCGGTAGAGAATAGTATAGCATATTTTTCCGGATTCCACAAGAGCCGCCGGGGCTTCCGCAAAAACTTTCTATTCTATTCCGCCCGTTCCCCATCCTTGCCGGGGGACGGCGGATATGGTATACTTGCTGTGTAAAAGTTTTTTCTGTTCAGCGCACAGCGCAGAAAGGAGCGCGGCTTATGGTGCACCACCTTGTCATCGGCGTTATCTTCCTCGTCTGGGGCATTGCAGACGTCCTCCGCGTCCAGCTGCCCGGCGTGCTGGCGCGGCGGCTGGAAGCGTCCAGCGAAGAGGGCCGCCGCCTCTGGCAGCGGCTTCTGGGCGTGCTGGAACTCATCGTAGGCGGCGTACAGGTACTGTTCTGCCTTTTCTCTGACGACCCGACCGTCACCAGCATCCTCCTCGCCGTGATGATCCTTTCGGCGGTCTGCATCCTCGGGCCGTACTACCACTGGCGGAAACAGGAAAAAGAAAACGACACCTGACACGAGAGAGGGAGTTCACCTATGGGGCCTTGGTATTATGAAGTCGTCAGCTTTGACGGCGATTACGTCAACCTGCGCCGCACCGACATCGAGAGCGACGAGCTGAACCCGGTGGCGCTGGCACTCCTGCCGCCGGAGATCGACGTAGGCAGCAAGCTCAAGTGCGAATATTTCCAGTACGAGATCATCGGCTGACAAACCGCAGAAAAGCCGCCCATCCGGGCGGCTTTTCTGTGTCTTCTGATTCGTTATACGCGCTCTGCCACCAGCTGGAAGCCCGCCTTGGCAAGCTCCTGCCGGATCTGCTCGATCTGGGCATTGTCGCGGGTCTCAAGGGTCAGCTTGAGGAAGCAGCTGGAGATGGGCATATTGGGGTCGGAGCCGTCGTGGAGGACGGACACCACGTTGCTGCCGCAGCGGGAGACGATGTTGGCCACCTGCTGCAGCTGGCCGGGCTTATCCTCCAGCGCGATGGTCAGGTTGGCCTTGCGGCCGCTCATGACGAGGCCGCGGGTGATGACGCGGTTGAGGATGTTCACGTCGATGTTGCCGCCGGAGATGAGGCAGACGACCTTCTTGCCCTCGATGGGCAGCTTATGGAAGAGCGCCGCCGCCACAGGCACAGCCCCCGCGCCCTCGGCCACCAGCTTCTGGTTCTCCATCAGGGAGAGGATGGCCGCTGCGGTCTCGTCCTCGGTGACAGTGACGATGTCGTCCACATACTCCTCGCAGAGCTTGTAGGTCAGCTCACCGGGGGTCTTGACCTGAATGCCGTCCGCAAAGGTGGAGACGGCGGAGAGGGTCTGATATTTGTGCTCGTGAAGGGAGCGGTACATACTGGGTGCGCCCTCGGCCTGCACACCGTAGACCTTGACCTCCGGCTTGAGGCTCTTGATGGCGAAGGCCACGCCGGAGATGAGTCCGCCGCCGCCCACAGGCACGATGACGGCATCCACATCGGGCAGCTGGTCGAGGATCTCGAGGCCGATGGTGCCCTGACCGGCGATGACCTGCTCGTCGTCATAGGGGTGGATGAAGGTCATGCCCGTCTCTTCCTGCAGCTCGACGGCCTTGTCGTGGGCATCGTCATAGGTGCCGGGCACGAGGCAGACCTCTGCGCCGAGGTTCTTGGTGTTCTCCACCTTCATAATGGGTGCGCCGTCCGGCATACAGACGATGCTCCGGATGCCCCGGCGGGTAGCGGCCAGCGCCACGCCCTGTGCGTGGTTGCCTGCCGAGCAGGCGATGACGCCCTTGTCGCTCTCCTCCTTGGAGAGCTGGCTGATCTTATAATAAGCGCCGCGCACCTTGAAGCTGCCGGTCACCTGCAGGTTCTCGGTCTTGAGGTAGAGCTGGCAGTCCTTCGAGAGCTTGGGGGCTTCGATGAGGTCTGTTTTGCGTGCTACATCCTTGAGGACAAAGGCGGCGTGGTAGATCTTATCCAGTGTCAGCATATCGGTTTTCCCATCCTATCTCTTTTTATCCATCCCGGCACACGGGGTATTTTTCATCGTTAAAGACAGGACTTAGTATAGTTTACATAATTTGATTTGTCAAATGAATCTATTTCACACATTAAGGCCGAAAGCGGAATTTGCAAACATTGTATTTGTCTGTGCAGGATGCCGACCCCGCTTGACAACCCAAAGAAATTTGACTATACTACATATAGAAAGGCGCTGTGTCTGCAAAACGACTAGCTCCTTACCAGATTAGTCAAGAGAAAATGACCGACCAAGTTGGGGAACTGTGAGGCGGTCATTTTTTCTTGCGTTTTTTATCGTCATGGTTCTCATGTGCGATCGTCCATGTGATCTGAAATGTAACAAAAATTGCTCCGCCAAGAAGCGTCAGTAAAATTGCAACATCGGAGAACGTCATGAACCACACCCCCTTCCTGCCCTTGAGCATCCGGGGAGTGGCAACTTCAAGAAAAACTGCCTTGCCCAGCGCTTAGGTGCCGGTAAGGAGTCAGCCGCCTGCGTTTTAGACACAGCGCCTTTTTCCTGCCATTGCTGGCATTAGTTACAGAATAACACAAAATCCTGCAAAGCACAATACAAAACCGCCGCCCCCCACGAAACTATGAGAGACGGCGGTTCTATTCTTACTTCAATTTATGCAGGGTCTATTATTTAGTAACTTCTTTCCACTCCAAAATAATCGTAATTTCTCTGCTTACTACCTCTTTTTTGTTATTCTCCTTAGGTTCTACGTAGTATCCGATGCTCCACTCGTAGTCTTTCATATTTGTCAAAGTAGGCTCTATTTCTTTGGCAATTTTACTTGCGCTATCCGCTTTTTCTACTTCCGGAATATCCACTCTGAACATTTCGCGATCGAGTTTCTTGTTCTTCCAATCAGCATTTGTATTTCCGACATCATTTATATGATAGTTAGATGCAACGTCATCCAATTCTGCATTGTAGTTTAGACTTACTCTATACTTATCCTTCTTTAAGGCTTCATTCACGCTCTTGGTCAGCTCGACCTTTTCGTTGACCGCTTTTCCTCTTCCGCTGCCACCGCCGCCGCAGGCAGTAAGCATCGTCAGTGTCAGCGCCGCCGCCAACAGGACTGCCATCATTTTTCTGAACCGCAACATCATAAAAAATTCCTCCTTATAATTTAGGAAGCGTTCTGCCTCCATATCACAATAATATATTTTCGGGCAACTTTCGTCAATATTATTTGCCCTGTTTTTTCGATTTTGGCATTTTGTTAAAATTATAAGACATACTTTTTATCTCTGGGATACGAAAAGCCGCCGCCTCCCACAAAATCGTGAGAGACGGCGGTGCATTTTATTTTATCGCAAGTTTTATAGCAATTCAACTTTTTAATGCAACAGCAACAGCGTTGAATTGCATATCGCAAATATGCTGTTTTCATGTTGCACTAATTTCTTGCCTTGCGATAAAAACAGTGCCTGCCGGAACAGCCTATTGTGCTCTGCCGTCTGCGGCGCTCGTACATTGCCCGCTCTGGCTTCAGATCTCCGCGAGGATGGCATCGCCCATTGCGGTACAGCCGAGGCAGGTGCAGCCCTCGCTCATATTATCGGCGGTGCGCAGGCCCTTGTCCAGCACCTTGTTCACCGCGCTCTCGATGGCGTCGGCCTCCTCGGTCATGCCGAAGGAGTACCGCAGCATCATGGCGGCGGAGAGGATGCAGGCGGTGGGGTTGACGATGTCCTTGCCTGCGATGTCGGGAGCAGAGCCGTGGATCGGCTCATACAGACCCCGGGTGCCGTCGCCCAGACTGGACGAGGGGATCATGCCGATGGAGCCGGTGATCATCGAAGCCTCGTCGGAGATGATGTCGCCGAACATATTCTCGGTGACGATGACGTCAAACTGGCTGGGGTCCTTCACGACCTGCATCGCGCAGTTGTCCACGAACATCTCGCTGTACTCCACCTCGGGATACTCGGCCTGCAGACGGTGCATGACGGCACGCCAGAGGCGGCTGGTGTCCAGCACGTTGGCCTTGTCCACGCAGCAGAGCTTCTTGCGGCGCTTCATCGCCGTCTCGAAGCCGATGCGGCCGATGCGCTCGATCTCATGCTCCGAGTAGGGCATGGAGTCCACGGCCTGCTTCTCGCCGTTTTCCAGCGTATAGGTCTCGTGCTTGCCGAAGTAGACGCCGCCGATCAGCTCACGCACGATGATGAAGTCGATGCCCTTGGCCACGATCTCGGGCTTGAGAGGGCTGGCCGGGGCCAGCTGAGGCCAGATCTTTGCCGGGCGGTTGTTGGAGTAGAGGCCCATCCCGGCGCGGAGGCGGAGCAAACCCTTTTCTGGGCGCTGCTCGCCGGGCAGGCCCTCCCACTTGGGGCCGCCCACTGCGCCCAGAAGAACGCTGTCTGCCGCAAGGCATTTATCCAGCTCGTGCTGAGGCAGCGGGTCGCCGTACTTGTCGATGGCCTCGCCGCCCATTGCGGCGTCGGTGTAGTGGAAGGTGTGGCCGTACTTCTCGGCCACCTTATCGAGAACGCGGAGGGTCTGCTTCACAATCTCGGGGCTGGAGCAGTCGCCCCAGATGACAGCGATATTTTTTTCCATGATAATGGGCATCCTTTCTTCGATTGGGCAGCGATTTATGACAGGATTCTTGCTTTTGGGTGGGTGCGGGGCAGATTGCCGTCGCAGTAGGGCTGTTTTTTCTTTAAGTAGGTTCTCGCGCTGGTGGCGCGGGGAATGTTTTTTCTTGAGGTCAAGTGGCTTGCGCTCCGCGCGGGCCAGAGGCAGGGAGGGGTGTTTCGACTCCCCCCTCCCTACCTCTGGACTCCACTCTCCCCGCAACGAGTTAAGGGCTGCTCGCCCTTAACAAACCCAAGACGGAAGTCGAAGCACAAAAATGCTAGCCGCTTCGCTAAGACGGGTTGCGGTGCCCAGCGTCCACTTCGTGCCTTGA
>OHAW01000193.1_pt1 | contig 39677 bp, 26 predicted proteins | sample 1577221 | NCBI WGS metagenome assembly OHAW01 (sample SAMEA3879583, study PRJEB24766) | human gut metagenome | biome: human-associated habitat; feature: feces | place: USA | collected 1985/1987 | reverse complement strand
CCAGCCTCTCCAGCAGATAGGTCGGCGTTGCCGTCTCGAACCAATAACTCTTGAACTGCTTGTCCGCAAATGCATTAAGCAGACTGAACGGATTGTAGATGTCTTCAGACCCTTCACAGAAATGATATCCGTCATAGTTTTCCTTGAGCAAATCGAAAGTCTTTTCTCTGCTGATGCCTTCAGCTTCTGAAAGAGATTTTATTTGAAAATCAAAGTTGTTCTCAAGCTCTGACTGGGAAATTCCGCAGATTGCAGAATATTCAGGAAGCATCGAGATATTCTTGAGGTTATTGAGCTCGCTGAATATGCTCAACTGCGCAAATTTATTGATGCCGGTGATGAATACAAAGCGCAGATATGGATCGAGGCTCTTTATCGGGCTGTAGAAATTGCGCATAATCTGGCGCATAGGCTGAATCTGCTCTCTGTCATTTATGACATCGAGAAGCGGAGCGTCATATTCATCAATTATGATAACAGCTTTTTCACCGGTCTGTTCGGTGGCTCTGTGCACGAGACCCTCCAGACGCTGGTTTATGTTTACATCTTTCACTCCTCTTCCATATGTCTGCTCATATTCATACAACTTCTTGTCCATCTCTTCAAGCAGAAGATCTTCCGTCATGTGCTTTGCTGTGGACATGTCGAAATAAAGGACGGGATGCTGTTTCCATTCTTTTTCCAGATTCCCGGCTTTCAGATTATTGAACAGGTCTTTTCTTCCTGAAAAATATGCCTGGAAAGTTGAGGAAAGCAGCGATTTCCCGAAGCGGCGTGGGCGGCTCAGGAACACATATTTATAGACAGTTGCGAGTTTGTAGACAAAACCTGTTTTATCTACATACTTGTAACCTCCGGATATAATTTCTTCGAATGTCTGTATTCCAATAGGAATCTTATTGTCTCCTCCGTTCATGTCCAATAATATTATGTCTATGCCTGAAGGCAAAGATAATAAAAATCTAGATAATAGATACTTGCCTTATTGCCAGAAAAAGCTTGCCTGAGGTTCCGGGGCTTTTTGCGATGTGGAAGGTCGATATTTTTTAGTAAATTTACCGCTCGAACAATAATATCCGACATTTTATGTGGAGAACGGTACTTGTCATATTCTCATTGCTTTCGACACTCTGCCAGGGTGCTGAGCGGCATGTTCAGGACAAAATCACATTGTCTGACCTGGACAATGTGATCCGCCACGCAAGTGAATATGACAGGGTTAGGGAAGATCGCCTGGATTCTTGCAGGACGGCCTTGACGCATAGTAAGACATTGGAGCAGAAGTATTTGCTATATTTTACAATGCGCCGGACATTCGACAGGTACAGAACGGATTCTGCGACTTTCTATGCTGTCAAGTCTCTTGACGCGGCCAAAGAACTCGGCCGTCAGGATTATATAAGCGCATCATCTCTGGCTCTGGCCAAGCAGTATATGACCTCGGGAATGAGTTATGATGCCCTGGCAACTCTGAACCGGGTGGACAGGAGTGCATTGTCCGAAAAAAGCAGGGAAGAGCTGTACCTCTTCTATATGAGCATATATGAGTCGCTTGAGGGACTTGGCATTGACCAGAATCTGAAACAGTATTACAGTTCCAAAGCCTCCGTGTACAAAGATTCCATTGCCAGCCAGTTTCCTGACAATGTTGTGGGCAAAAGTGAGCGTTTTCTGCTTGAAGGGGATTACAAGAGTGCCCTGGACGTTCTACTGCGGAAGTACGGCTCGCTTTCTCCGGAGTCGCCCGAAAACGGCCCTGTAGCCATCGCCATTGCGGATATTTATCTTTCAATAGGATGGAATGATGCCGCAAAGGATTATATGATAGCTTCCGCCTATTCGGATATTGTCAATGCAAAGAAGGAATATGTGGCGCTCAGGATGCTTGCGACGATGCTTTACGAGGACGGGGACATCAAGAGGGCCTACTCTTATCTGAACAAGGCCCTGGACGACGCGAACTTCTGCAAGGCAAGGCTGAAGGTGGATGCATTGGCACCTCTCATCTCCATTGTCAATGAGTCCTATATAGAGGCCAAGAAGAAGGATCTCAAGATATTGTATGCTGGCTTCGCTGTGCTGTGCTTCCTGCTATTGCTTATGACCGTGCTCCTGTTCATGAACAAGAGCCAGCGCAGGAAACTGGAGGTGATGAAAGACGAACTCACTGAGTCCCAGTCACTTCAGGAAGAAGCGAACAGGATAGTAAAGGAGTCCAGCAATATCAAGAATACCTATATCACCCAGCTGATGCTTGAGTGCATTTCCAGAATCGAGCGGCTGGACAAGTACAGGAAGAATCTGAACAAGAAGGCCATCGCAGGAGATATCCAGACACTTAAGCGTGACCTTAAGTCGAATGCCGTGGTGGAGGAGGAATGGGCGTCGTTCTACAGTGTTTTTGACAAGACTTTCTTGTCATTGTTCCCTACTTTCATCGCGGATTTCAATAATTTCCTTCAGCCGGAGTACAGAATTTCTATCAAAGACCCGTATGTGCTGACCCCGGAACTGAGGATTTATGCTCTGATCCGTCTGGGAATCGACAGCACGGACCGGATTTCCATACTTCTGAGATACTCCCGTTCCACCATATATGCGTACCGTTCGAGGACTCGTCTGAAAGCTCTTTCCCCTCAGGAATTCGAGGAGCAGATTAAGGGAATTTCATCTATTTAGGCACAAGAAAGTTTTATTTTCCATTTATATTTTTTAGTAGTATCTTTTAGATTAAATCGTTGGTAATCAAGTATTAAGATTTTAAATTTGTTTATATTTTCATTATTACATATTGCTATTGATTTTCAAGTTACATATCTTTCGTAAAATAATAGCACTAATGTTAATGAAACGACTACTGACCTTCTTTGCAATTGCAACATTCGGCATCACAACCCTTTCTGCTGAAAATGTGGAAACTGTTTATTCTCCCGACGGAAAAGTGAAACTTTCTTTCTCATTGTCAGAAGAAGGTCGTCCCCAGTATTCGGTGGATTGCGGCGAATTGCCTGCCGTGCTGACAAGCGGTATGGGATTCGAATTGGTAGGCAAGTCAGATGACCTGAAGTCTCATCTGGATAGGGACTTTGAAATCACCGGTACATCTCGTGGCGATTGTGATGAGACATGGAGCCCTGTATGGGGTGAGGAGACTTCCATCAGAAATCATTATAACGAATTTGTAGTCAACTTGATGCAGCGTCAGACCGGAAGAAGGATGGATATCAGGTTCAGGGTATATGACGATGGTGTAGGATTTCGCTATGAATTCCCTCAGCAGCAGTCACTTGTCTATTTTGTGCTCAAAGAAGAACATACGCAGTTCGCCATGCCGGGAGATATCACCGCGTGGTGGATTCCGGGCGACTATTATACTCAGGAATATGACTACACATGCTGCCGCCTCTCCCAGATCAGGGAAGTGAACAGCAGGCGCATGAACATGAACATGTTCTCTCCGACCGGAGTTCAGACATCGCTTCAGCTCAAGACAGACCAGGGCCTCTACGTGAATATCCACGAGGCTGCTCTTGTGGACTATGCCTGCATGCATCTGAATCTCGATGACAAGAATTTCGTCTTCGAATCATTCCTCAATCCTGATGCTACAGGAGCCAAGGGCTATCTTCAGGCGCCTCTGAACACTCCTTGGCGCACAATCATTGTCAGTGATGACGCACGCGACATTCTCGCTTCCCGTATGACGCTGAACCTCAATGAACCTTGCAAGATCGAGGACACTTCCTGGATCAGACCTATAAAATATGTAGGAGTATGGTGGGAGATGATTACCGGAAAGTCACAGTGGTCCTATACCTGGGATCTGCCTTCCGTTCAGCTCGGCGTGACCGATTATACGAAAGTCCAGCCTCACGGTCATCATGGAGCCACCACTGAGAACGTGAAGAAATACATTGACTTTGCTTCTGAAAACGGCTTCGATGCGGTGCTTGTCGAGGGCTGGAACGTGGGCTGGGAAGACTGGTTCGGCCATCTTAAGGACTATGTCTTCGATTTCGTGACTCCTTATCCTGATTTCGACCTTGAGGAAATCCGTGACTATGCCAAGTCCAAAGGTGTGGAAATGATCATGCATCACGAGACTTCAGCTTCCGTAAGAAACTACGAAAGACATCTCGACACCGCATATACATTTATGAAAAACAACGGCTACAATGCCGTCAAATCCGGTTATGTCGGAAATATGCTTCCTCGCGGGGAACAGCATTACAGCCAGTGGATGGTAAACCATTATCTGTATGCCGTCACCCAGGCCGCCAAATATAAGATAATGGTCAATGCACATGAGGCGGTGCGTCCTACGGGATTGTGCAGGACCTGGCCTAACCTTATCGGAAACGAGTCTGCTAGAGGAACTGAGTATCAGGCATTCGGCGGTTCCAAGCCGGGGCATGTCTGCATATTGCCGTTTACCAGGCTGCTGGGCGGTCCGATGGACTACACTCCAGGCATCTTCGAGATGAATATCAGCAAGTTCAGTCCGGGCAACAAGTCCCATGTCAATGCTACTATTGCAAATCAGCTGGCCCTCTACGTGACGATGTATTCTCCGTTGCAGATGGCTGCCGACCTTCCGGAAAACTACGAGAGATTCCCGGATGCGTTCCAGTTCATAAAGAATGTGGCGATGGAATGGAGTGAGGCCAGATACCTGGAGGCCGAGCCTTTCGAATATGTCACCACGGCACGCAGGGTAAAGGATTCAGGCGACTGGTTTGTCGGCTCCACAGCAGGTGCTGAAGGCCACGTTTCCAAGATATCGTTTGACTTCCTGGAGCCGGGCAAGAAATATGAGGCCACGCTCTATGCTGATGCACCGGATGCGGACTACAAGACAAACCCACAGTCTTACACTATCCGCAAGATGAAGATTGACCACAAGTCGAAGCTCGTCCAGAAGTGTGCTGCAGGCGGCGGATATGCGATGGAGATAAGAGAAATCAAGAAATAAAACTATAAGTGTATGATAATCAACAAATTGAAATTTATGAGCGTAATCGGAGCGGTATTTTTATGCCTCTCCGCTTCAGCGTCTCAGAAAGAAGACTTCAAAGCAGCTGAGAAAGCGGCTTCAGGAGTTATCACGAGAACTCTCGGAAGAAAACCTTCCAATGTGAAACTCGTAGTTACCGGTCCTATGGAGGGAAGCGAATATTTCTCTACAGAAGTGAAGAAGGGCAAACTTATCGTGAAGGGAAGTTCCGCCGTGGCAGTCTGCCGTGGTTTCTATGATTATGTGACATCCAACCATTACGGTCTGTCCACTTGGACTGTCAATAACATTGACCTTCCTGAAAGACTTGCAGACCAGCCTCTTAAACTCGTCACTACTCCTTTCGTGCTGAGACAGTATATGAATGTCTGCACCCTCGGCTACACCATGCCTTACTGGAAATGGGAAGACTGGGAGAAGGAGCTCGACAGGATGGCTCTCCACGGCGTGAACATGCCGCTTTCGCCCATCGGTAGCGAAGCGATTTTCGCCCGAGTATGGAAGAAGCTCGGTCTGACTGATGAGGAAATCGGCAAGTTCGTGACCGGCCCGGCTTACCTGCCGTGGTTCAGGATGGGCAATATGTCAGAGCTTGACGGCCATCTCTCACAGAGCTGGTATGACAAGACCATCGCTCTGGAACACAAGATGATAGACAGGATGAGTGAACTCGGTATGACACCGATATACAATGCTTTCGCAGGCTTTGTGCCTGAAGCGATCAAGCGCGTGTATCCTGACGCGAACCTCATCCACACCGGTTGGGATGACGGCCCGTACTATGTGTCCAATTTCATTTCTCCTGAAACGGAGCTGTTCCAGCTGATCGCGAAGACATATGTCCAGGAATGGGAAAAGGAATTCGGAAAAGGCAAATACTACCTCGCCGACAGTTTCAATGAAATGAAGGTCCCGTTCGCCGAGCGTGGCACCAAGGAACGCTATACTCAGATATCCAACTACGGAAAGTTTCTGTATCAGTCCATTGCCGCTGCAAATCCGGACGCTGTTTGGGTGCTCCAGGGCTGGATGTTCGGCTACCAGAGACATATCTGGGACCCGGAGAGCATCGAAGCATTGTTCTCCAAAGTTCCTGATGACAAGATGCTTCTTCTGGACTTGAGCGTGGACTTCAACTACGGAATCTGGGAGAACGAATATACATGGAACTATGCGAAAGGCATTTACGGAAAACCGTGGATCTACAGTACGGTGCCTAACTTCGGCGGACGTACAGCCCCTGCAGGCGCATTGGACTTCTACCTTAACGGCCATCTGAATGCCCTCAGCTCCGCAAATATGGGCAATCTTGTCGGCGCAGGCACCGCTCCTGAAGGCGTGGAGAGCAACGAAGTGATCTACGAAATCCTTTCAGATGCGTGGTGGAGCACTTCCCACAAGGATATCCACGAATGGCTGAGGAATTATACCATCAACAGATACGGAAAATGTCCTGAGACGATGATGACATTCTGGAACAAGATGCTCGAAAGCTCTTACGGAATGTGCTCAAGCCGTGCACAGTACGTAGTTCAGAGACAGCCGTTCTACGGTCTCGGAGGCCGTTACGTGGTTTCCAAGGCGCACTTCGAGGCTCTTGAAGCCTATATCGCGGCTGCTTCGGAACTCGGTGACAATGATGCATATCTCACCGACCTCGCCTTGTGGGCCGGCTTCTATGCGTTCGGCAAGGCAGACCTGCTCGTAAATCAGATCAATGAGGCTTATCTTGCCGGAGACAATGACAAGGCTGCCGCTATGGAGGTCCGTTTCAAGGACCTGATGCTTCGCGCGGACAGACTTCTGGACAAGAACCCTGTAACCCGTATGCAGAGATGGATCGACTTTGCCCGCGGATGGGGTGACAGTCAGCAGGAGAGCGACAAATATGAAAAGGACTGCCGCAGAATCGTGACTACTTGGGGTGTCAGCTATCCTGACGCCGGCCTCAATGACTATGCATGCAAGATCTGGTCAGGTCTTATCCGCGACTACTATATCCCGAGATGGCAGCATTTCTTCGATGCCAAAAAAGCGGACAAACCATTTGATTTCGCCGCTTGGGAGGGTAATTTCACTGAGGAAAAAAAACTCTCCGATTTCGTTCCGGTAAAGGACCTCGTGAAGGAATCACAGGAACTTGTCAATGTTGCGAAAGACATTGAACCGGCTGAAGGCCAGGGGCTTTCAGGCTGGACATCATTCGAGATGAGAGACAGCAGCACATTGATCATCCGCATGATGGAGCCTGAGGATTACATTCCGGTCAAGGCCCTGAGATTCAGATGGAAGAGGGGTGAGGACAATGTCACCCTCAAGCGTGTGCAGGTCAATGCTGCCGGCTGGGTGCGTTCAGTCAAGAAGGACATCAATATCGAAATCGGCAAGGACAATCCGGTAGTGGAGATACCATTGGAATACAAGCGCGACAGGTCCTATCAGTTCATCTATGTCCATATCGAATTGGCAGGAACAAAACTGAACGGGGACTCACAGGTCGCAATAGAATATGTAAAATAATTATTCAATATGATGAGAAAAATTATATCAGTCATCGCTCTGGCGGCCGCGCTTTTCTGCGGTCTGTCATGCAGCAAAGACAATTCAGTCCCAGAGATTGAATTGAAGAGTGTTTCCGCTACGTCGTTCGACGCTGCCGGAGGATTCGGAACTGCAGTCGTAGAGACTGGCGGCCTCAAATTGACGGCTGAATCTTCTGCTCCGGATTGGCTTCGCGTAAGTGTTGCCGGTTCTTCTGTTCTGTTCAATGTGTTCTCATATACTGGTGATACAGAGCGCACTGCGGATGTTACCATCAATGCTGAAGGCAGCAATTCCGTCAGCTTTTCAGTGAAACAGTCTCCATTCAAGGGAATCATCATAAGTGAATCAAGCCTGGAGTTCTCTGATTCCGACCAGAAATTGCAGACACTTGTAAAGTGCACATCTGATTTCAGCGTGGAAATTCCTGAGAATCCGGATGGCGTCTTCTCTTTCGAGAAATCAGCCAGCGGTGTGACATTCATCGTAAGCAAAGCTCAGAGCCGCAGAGCATTCTCCGGCAGAGCAGTCATCACCCCTGCGGACAACAGCATTGAACCTGTTTATGTAACATTGACACTTCCTAAGAAACCGGACTGGTATTATCTCTTGGGCACTTGGAAAGTGGCAAAGAACGCCGATGAGTGCGGAGACAAGAGCGATTTCGTGTTCGCGACAGAAAAGATGTACGAGTCATTCTCGGTTACGGTTCAGAAAGGCGAGCTCGTGAATTATCCTTTCTCAGCCCAGCTGGTAGACGGTAAAGTAAGAATCGGCATCCAGGGCTTCGGTAAAGATGAGGCTGCAAACAAGTACTACTCAGTGCATTTCAACGGGCCGACTTCGTCCAATCCGTCAGGATTCTACATCTTCTCTACAGAGGGTCGTGCCGCTTGGGATGCCGAACCTGTATTCGATGATGTGAACCACACAGTCACTCTTTCATTCGAGAATGCCAAACTGAACAGCAATGATATCCCTCAGCAGTTGAACATCTGGTGGAGTCGTGACAGATTCTTTGCATTCACTACACGTATTGTAGCATATCAGCAGCTTGTGCTTACTAAGGAATATACAGAATAGTAACAGCTTATGAAAAGATTGATCATAGCATTGCTGCTGTCGTTTGCCTGCACGTTTTCAGTTTTCGCGCAGCAGACATTGACAGTCAGCGGTACAGTCAAGGATGATGCCGGCGAGCCTCTCATAGGCGTCGTGGTGGCAGTGGCGGGCACAGGAAATGCTGCAGTCACGGACCTTGACGGTAATTATACATTGACAAAAGTCCCTGCAGGAGCCAAGCTCGAGGCTTCCTGCCTGGGTTATACCAATGTCACCAAACCTGCTGCAGAAAAAGTGGACTTCGTGCTCTCCACAAGCACGGAAATGCTTTCTGAGGCAGTGGTTACCGGTATGACCACCACTGACAAACGTCTCTTCACAGGAGCGACCGACCAGCTTTCAGCCGTGGATGTAAATATCAGCGGTGTGGGTGAAATCAGCCGTTCGCTCGAAGGAAAATCAGCCGGAGTGTCGGTGCAGAACGTATCCGGAACTTTCGGTACTGCGCCTAAGATCAGAGTCAGGGGTGCCACCTCCATTTTCGGAGATTCCAAGCCTCTGTGGGTGGTCGATGGCGTCATAATGGAGGATGTTGTCAATGTGGATGCCAATTCCCTGTCATCCGGAGATGCCACGACATTGATCAGTTCCGCGATAGCAGGCTTGAACTCTGACGACATCGAGTCCTTCCAGATCCTCAAGGACGGTTCCGCGACTTCCATCTACGGAGCAAGGGCAATGGCGGGTGTCATTGTCGTGACCACCAAGAAAGGAACTCCTGGCGTGACCCGCGTGAACTACAACGGTGAATATACCATGCGTCTTGTTCCTTCATATTCCGAGTTCAACATCATGAACTCACAGGAGCAGATTTCGGTCTATGAGGAAATGTACCAGAAGGGATGGCTCAACTTCACCAGCAGCGTATATAATTCGCAGGGCGGTGTTTACAGCAAGATGTCCCAGTTGATGAACACATACGATTCCACGACCGGAAAATATCTGGTTGAGAATACTGAAGCAGGAAGAAAGGCATATCTCCGCAAGGCCGAGATGCGCAACACCGACTGGTTCAGCGAACTTTTCCGTCCGACGGTGCAGCACAGCCACTCTGTCAGCATCACTTCAGGTTCTGAGAAAGGCAGTTACTATGCGTCTCTGGGCGCGCTGGTCGATCCGGGCTGGTCTATCCAGAGCAAGGTGAACAGATATACCGCGCTTTTCAACACATCCCAGAAGATATTCAAGGATTACATCACCCTGAACATCATCGGAAACGCCTCATACAGACAGCAGAGGGCGCCTGGTTCGCTGTCGTCTTCCACAAACCTCGTTGAGGGCTCGGTTAAGCGTGATTTCGACATCAACCCGTATTCTTACGCCCTCCGTACTTCGAGGACACTGGATCCGGACGAGTTCTATACCAGGAATTATGCTCCGTTCAATATCAAGCACGAGCTGGAGAACAACTACATTGACCTGTCTGTGCTCGACACGAAGTTTCAGGCGGAGATCAAGGCGAAGCCGATAAAAGGTCTCGAACTGTCCGCTCTCGGTTCCGTAAGATATCAGCTGTCAATGACTGAGCACAATATCAGGGACAATTCCAACCAGGCCGAGGCTTACCGTTCTGCTGCCACCAAGATCATCATGAACGCGAACCCTTACCTGTACAAGGACCCGGACAATCCGACAGGGGACAAGTACACGGTCCTGCCTCAGGGAGGTATCTTGAAAAAGAATGACTACTCAGCGCTCAGCGTGGATTTCAGAGCGTCAGGAACATACAATACCGCCATTGCCGACAAGCATATCATCAATGCTTTCGCTGCGGTGGAAGTCAATTCGCTGGACAGGCATGCAAGCTCTTTCGACGGTTGGGGACTTCAGTATGAGGCCGGTGAGACTCCGTTCTATATCCTGGACCTGTTCAAGAAACAGCTTGAGCAGAATTCATATTACTACAGTCTGAACAATACGCACGAGCGCAATGTCGCTTTTGCCGCTACTGCTTCATACTCATACAATTACAGATACACCATCAACGGAACATTCCGTTACGAGGGCTCCAACAGACTCGGAAGGGCAAGAAGCGCCCGCTGGCTGCCTACATGGAACGTCGCCGGCAAATGGTCTGCGGATCAGGAAGAGTGGTTCGACGCGCTGAAACCGGCATTGTCCAGCATGAACTTCCGTGTATCATATTCATTGACAGCGGACAGGGGCCCGGCGTGGGTGAACAACTCCACAGCATTGTTCTATCCGAGCACTCCGTGGCGTCCTGCCACCAATATCAAGGAGCCGTCGCTCTACCAGTCATCCATCGAGAACTCCGAACTCACATACGAGAAGAAGCATGAGTTCAATGTGGGAGCAGACCTCGGTTTCATCGACGACCGTATCCTCCTGTCCTTCGACACATACAAGAGAAACAACTTCGACCTTATCGGAAGTGTTGTCACTCAGGGACTTGGCGGTGTTTCCAACAAATACGGAAACGTGGCTTCCATGAAATCTTCCGGAGTTGAGCTTTCGCTTACCACCAAGAATATCGTCAAGAAGGATTTCTCCTGGACTACGAACTTCATATTCTCGCATATGAAGAACACCGTGACCAAGCTCAAGACCTACCAGACAATGATCAGTTATCTGACAGGTTCGGGCTATTCTATGGAAGGAATGCCTCGCGGCGCCGTTTTCTCACTGCGTTTCATGGGACTTGACGAGATGGGTATCCCTACCTTCCTGAACAAGGACGGAGAAATCACGTCCACGAACATCCAGTTCCAGGAAATGAACAATTTCAGCAACCTCAAGTATGAGGGACCGATTGACCCGACCATTACCGGAAGCTTCGGCAACATGTTCAAGTTCAAGGGCTTCACGATGAATGTCTTCATGACTTACTCCTTCGGAAATGTGGTAAGGCTGGACCCTATCTTCTCCAACAGCTATTCGGACCTTACCGCCATGCCGAGAGAGTTCATGGACAGATACATCAACCCGGGTGACGAGAACATTACCAATGTGCCTGTAATCGCAAGCAAGCGTCAGAACAACAGCATCAGCAATCTCAGCATTGCCTACAATGCCTACAACTACTCTGACCAGCGTATTGCCAAGGGCGATTTCATCAGGCTCAAGGAGGTTTCATTGGGTTATGAACTTCCTAAAACTGCAGTTGAAAAGCTCAGACTGAAGAGCCTTTCATTCAAGATACAGGGAACCAATCTCTGTCTTCTGTATGCCGACAAGAGGCTGGAAGGACAGGACCCTGAGTTCCTCAATGCCGGCGGTGTCGCAGTTCCGATGCCGAAGCAGTTCACATTGACCTGCAAGATAGGATTTTAAATCAATGCGGATATGAAGAAATTTATAACATATTCATTGGCAGTTCTTTCTCTGATCGGGGGGTTGACCTCCTGCGACAAGTTCCTGGACAAGCTCCCGGACAACAGAACTGAACTGAATTCGACTGAAAAGATACAGAAACTGCTTGTTTCCGCTTATGCTTCAAGAACTTACGTGAGATTCTTCGAATATGCGTCGGACAACTGCGAACTCTATAGCGAAGGAAACAAGAATACGTCCAGACTCATTGAACAGAATTATAACTGGGAACCGATAGAGGAAGCGGACAACGAGAGCAACGTGAACACCTGGCAGGCATATTACAATATGATTGCCACAGCGAATGCCGCTCTTCAGGCTATTGCCGAGCAGGGTACTCCTGAGGAGATGCTCCCTTATAAGGGTGAGGCACTTCTCTGCCGCGCTTACGCTCACCTCTGTCTGACAATGATCTACTGTCTCCCTTATCATCCTCAGTATGCGTCTCAGTATCTGGGAGTTACCTATATGGACAAGCCGGAGACCACATTGAATCCGAAATACAGCCGTGGTACTCTTGCCCATGACTACGAGATGATCCAGAAGGATATCGAGGAAGGTCTTCCTCTTCTGAACGACGAGGCATGGTCAGTTCCGAAATATCATTTCAACAAGAAGGCAGGCTATGCTCTTGCGACCAGGTTCTATGTCTATAGCAACCAGTGGGAGAAGGCAGTTGAGGCTGCAAATGTGGTGCTCGGCACTAACCCTTCCGAGATGCTCCGTGACTGGGCCGCGACCAGCAAGATGGCCTGGGCTTATGATACCAGGGCATTGAACTATATCAATCCTACGAACAAGGTGAACCTGCTGATCATTCCGCTCTATTCTGCAAACGGCGGTCTGTTCAATGCATGGTCCGCTACCGGCGGAAGATATGCGCACACCAACAGGATCGCCAAGATGGAGACTGTCCGTGCGAAGCGTCCTATGGGCGGTGCCTATGATACCGGCAAGCAGGACAATACCCAGTATATCTACCAGATGGTTCCGTTCTACTGGGCTGACCTCATAACCAACAAGGTGTACTGGCCGAAATGGCCTTCCCAGTGGGAGGTCGTGGATCCGGTGGCAGGTACCGGTTATGTCCGCAGCACGATGGTGGCCCTCGATGCCAATGAAGTGCTTCTGAACAGGGCTGAGGCCTATATCCAGCTCAAGGAATATGACAAGGCTGCTGCAGATATGGATACCTGGAACTGTTCAATGTACAAGGTCGGAACCAACGGCATCCGTCATCTGACACGCGAGCTGATCGATGAGGTTTACGGCGACCCTTCTTCATCATTGTACATCAAGGAATATACAAGGGAGGAGCCTACTTCCAGGAAGCCGATTCATCCGCATGGATTCACTGTAGAGCCTGGTACTCAGGAAAATATGACCCAGTGCCTGCTGTTCTGCAAGAGAATCGATTCTCTGGAGGAGGGACTCCGCTGGATGGACCTCAAGAGATACGGAATCACCATCGACAGGTTCGACGATACCGAATACGACGACGCTACGACCTCAGGATTTGAGGCTACTGTCACATTGCCTTACAATGACTTGCGCCGCGCATTCCAGATTCCTTCCGAGTCCATAAAAACCGGTCTGGAGCCTAACCCGCGCAACAATGCGGAAACCCCTGACCATCCTTTCGTCAAATATCTTTAAGGAGGAATGAAGATGAAAAAGTATATATCAATGATATTGGCAGCCTGCTCTGTGCTGGTGATGTCATCCTGTACCAAGGATGAAGTCAGCTCCGAGAGCATTTTCAAGGAAGAGAACCACAGATATACCGAGTTCGATTCATGGCTGCAGAGAAATTATGTGGAGCCTTACAATGTCCGTTTTGAATACCGTATGCCGGACAGGGAGACCAGCTTCAACTACTGGGTATCACCTCCTAACATCAAGGAGTCGATAATGATTGCCAAACTTATCAAGTTCACGACTCTTGAGGCCATGGTGGAGATGATGTCTTCCGGGGACGAGACCGAGGATCCTGCGTTGTTCGTGAAATCCTATTTCCCGAAAGTGCTCTTCCTCGTAGGTAGTTTCGAGATAAGCAGCAGCGGTTCCACGGCTCTTGCATCTGCGGAAAACGGCCTTCAGATCAACATCCTGGGCGTGAACTTCTTCGAATACCATAAGGATGCGGAGAGAATCGCGGGCACTATGCTCCACGAGTTTACCCATATCCTCGACGGTATCCACGGCTCTCCTGCAGAGTTCAAGGACATCACCCTCAGCGACTATGTGGGCGACCGCTACACTTCCCTTACCGATGACCCTTATCAGAAAGGATTTGTCAGCAACTATGCGCGCTCCCACTACAGCGAGGATGTGGCAGAGACCGGCGGACGACTGATTTCCCTTACGGAGGCGGAAAGAGAGGCAATGATAGCCAAGGCCGGTCCTGTGGGCGGCCCTCTAATGAGAAAGAAATATGACATGCTTAAGAAATGGCTCAAGGATTCCTACGGAGTGGATTCCGAAAGATGGTGTGAAATCTATCATCGCCGTATCGCTCAGCTGGACAGCCTGGATTGGGAATCACTTGACGAATAAACCCGAATCGATATGAAAAGAATTATAACATATATTCTGTCAGCGATGATGCTGCTCTCTTTGGCTTCCTGCTACAAGAGCGACAGAATCTTCGACGAGACGGCCGCACAACGTACAGAAGACCGCATCGAGCTCTGTCGCAGTGCGCTGGTAGCCCGCGAAACATGGGTTATGGAGTATTTCCCGGATGAAGATCTCCGTTACGGCGGATGGATTTACGTGCTGCAGTTCTCACCGGACTATACAGTGAAAGTCTGGTTCGAGGGAGCCGGCTTCATACCTCAGGCTGACCCTGTTACGGAGTCAGAATACAAGGTGGAACTGGGTACCGGTCCGATGCTGAAATTCTGCACCAACAATGACTACATACATTTCTTCTCCTTCCCTGGAGGCCCGAACGGTGGCGGATATCGCGGCTGGGGCGGTGATTTCGAGTTCACCGTCATGTCGATTTCCGACAATTATGACGAGATCATCCTGAAAGGCCTGAAGTCATTCAACAGAATACGTCTCACTCCGCTTTCCGGCGATGAAACACCTGAAAGCTATATCGCCAAGGTGCATGCCAGCGAAAAGGCCGTGACCAAAAAGTCATTCGACCTTTGTGTGAACGGCAAGGTGATCGGAACTGCTACTAGGGAATCTCTTCCTGATTTCAACAATTACGAGAGATACTACAAGAGCAAGATCTGGACATTGTCCTACGAGATGCCTGTCCAGGCCACTGACGAGAACGGCAACCCGATGACAGACGAAAGCGGCGCTCCGGTTTACAAATCCGAGAAGGTCGTGGAGAATGTCTGTGCCATAAATCTTCCTGACGGAGTGATGAAGCTTTACAAGCCATATTCGTTCAAGGGCAACTGCATCGACGGACTGGACGGCCAGACTGTCAGCGAATTCAAGTGGACGCATGGCGTGTTCTCATCCAAGGACTACTATTCTGGAACAGATTCGTTCTATCAGATAACTCTTCAATAATATAGTAGATGAAAAATAGAATAATATATATGACGCTTTTTTCCGCATTGGCCCTGACCGCCTGCGGAAAAGAAGAAGCGAATGAGCCGGAGAAAGATGCGCCGATGACTTCTTCGGAGTACATTTCATTCAAGGTGTCAGCCTCCTCGCCTTCTGAGTCGGCTCCCGTCACCTGGGAAGCGGTTTCCGACCGTATCGGGGTGTTCGTTTCCGAAGCCGGTACCGGTTCGGCGTTGAATGACAATGCCTATTATGACGCATATACATCCACCGCATCATCCAGATTCTTCCCGCTCCGTGACGCTGACAAGCTCAAATGGGAAGACGGCAAGAAATATGACGTGGCCCTGTATTATCCGTTCACTACCAAGATGACGGATGCTACCTCGATTCCGGTTTCAGTATCCGAGAATCAGATGGTATCGATTCCTCTGACCATGACGCAGCTGAAGAGAAGCCAGATCTTCGTATCTTCAGTCAAATCAGTTGAGCGCCCGGACAACGGCATTCTCGAAATGTCCCTTTCACCTGTGGTCTCTTTCGTGAAGATCAATGTCTCTTCCAATCTGCCTGTAGCCTGCAATTCCATCAAGCTCACAGGCGAAGACGGAACGGCACTTGCCTTCAAACATGCCAAATATGACCTGTTCACTTCCAGCCTCTCTGAAATAGACTCGGTAAGTTCTGTGATCAATGTCAAGCCAGCCTCACCTGTATATCTCAGGCGCAAGGCTACAGAGTTCATTGTCAATGTTAATCCGCAGTATGCCGGCAAGACATTGACCATAGACTGCGACCTCGAAGGCGCTGACTTTGAGAAAGTTGTCGTGGATGTTCCGGAAGGCGGATTCAAGCCGGGAACCTGTGTTTCCTACAATGTCGGAATGACCGCAGACCCTGTGCTCCTGAGCGCGGACGGTACTGCCAACACCTATATCGTGAACAAGGCTGACTGCCTCTATGCTTTCAATGCGAAGGTAAAAGGCAACGGCAGTACGAAGAGCATCAGCTGGAGCTACGACGGGGAACCGCACAGCACCGCATACGATGCCGCTTTGGCCCCTTCTTCAGCAGAACTTCTGTGGTACAGCATACCTGAAGGCGAGGGCGGATTTGTCAATGCAAGTCCTGTCTCTGTCGGAAGCGTGATGTATGACGAAGTTGACGGTCTCGTCTATTTCAAGACACCGAAGACTTTTGTGAACGGCAATGCCGTGATCGCTGCGTTGAATGAGTCCGGCGAAATCGTCTGGAGCTGGAACATCTGGGCCGTAGAAGGCTGGGATGCAGATGCGACTTCCAGGAAGGCTGGCCGTTATACGGTCATGGACCGCAACCTCGGAGCCGTGCTCGGACTTTCTGCAAAGGATGTCTCTGACAATGTGAAGGCAGCCGGAGCCATCGGCAACTACTATCAGTGGGGCCGTAAGGATCCGTTCCCTGCAGCATCTGAATATAAATCGGCTACGAAGGTACAGGAAGACTGGGGCAACCCTGCTTACACCATCCTGGATGAATATCAAGTCGATGGGGACAAGATTTTCTCTTCCGACAGGGCCAAGAACGCCAGGATGCTCCATGCTGAACTCGGTTCGGGCTATTCGCTCCAGCAGGCCGTGGACGAGTCAGTAAAATATCCTCACAAGTGGATGTTCGGCGGCAACAACGATGCTGTCTATCCTCAATACAGTTGGTTCTCAGGAGAAGGCGACTTCCAGGCAAAATCCATTCTGGACAATGAGCAGTGGCGCTATCTCTGGGGCAGCACTGACAACATCAGCAATGATAAGACCATCTATGACCCGTGTCCGGCAGGTTGGAAAGTGCCGACAGCAGATGCCTATGCGACATTCTTCGCTTCTTCCGGTTCCTCAGCGGGCGGTCATGGAGTCTATGTTTCCGAATATGACCTCTATTTCCCATTTGCGGGACAGAGAAAGGCTGGTTTCGGAGGCTCAGTCATTTCGGCTTCAGGTGAAGTTATGATGGCTTCTGCAAGTGTCGCCAACTCTCTTTATCCGATCCGCTCATCTGTCGGCTCGAACGGCGCAGGCGCCAAGATCACACAGAGCAACAGCTACTCCGGTGCCGGACTGCAACTTCGCTGCGTGAAGGAAAATGTGGACGGAAAAGCTCCGGGATACGGCAAACAGACCGGTCACAGGGCAGCACTTATGGGCGACTCCATCACAAGGACCTGGAAAGACCGCGGCCGTCTGGCCTTTTTCACCGAGAACAGCTACCTTAACTGTGGAATCGATGGACAGACCTCAAGCAATATGATTGACCGTTTCGGTTCGAACATCGTAGATGACAATCCTCAATGTGTGGTGATTACCTGCGGTACGAATGACCTTGCTGAAAATATGTCCGGTGATGGCTACCGGGTTCACGTGAGCAAGGAGAATCTTCTTGCCAACATCGCCCTTATGTCCAGGATTGCCGAAGATATGGGAGTTCCTGTCATACTCGGTTCGATTTGTCCGACAAGGAGCATGTGGTGGAAACCGGATGCATGGAAAGCGGAGTTTGACGGAGACTACATCGCATCTAAGGTTATCGAGGCCAACAAGCTCATCAGGGCATATGCTGCCGAGAGAGGCTATCGTTATGCAGATTACTACAGTGCTCTGAAAAATGATCAGAACGGTCTGGCTGACGAGTACTGTTGGGTATTCGGCACGAATGCCGACGGAACATTGAACCTTGATTCCGTTCATCCGAATGCGAAGGCATTCCTTGTTATGGAAGGGATTCTGAAACCTCTCATCGACGCCGCACTTTACGACCCGTCAGAGGCTAATCCTGGAGGCGGAAAGATAGACGATATGGATAAATGGAAATGGTAAACTGTTAATGCGTAAAATTATGAATATCAAATATATATCAATGATTGCCCTGGCATCTGCCCTGATCGGCTGTTCCAAGAACGGACAGATGGATGAGGACATCCTGTCTGACGGACCTGCCTTTTCTGCAGATTTCCTGCAGCAGGATGTTCAGAGCAAGGTGACTCATACCGATGACGGCAATGCATTGAAACTCGCTTGGGTGAAATCCGACAAAATCGGAATCTGGACAGAGGCTGAAGGCAAGTCCCTCCAGTCCAACAGCGCATATCTCGCCGATCAGGAAGGTGCCGGAACGACGTTTTCATATCAGTCCCGTGCTCAGAGAATCCGCTGGGCAGGGGACAATACTCCGCAGTCGTTCTATGCCTGCTATCCTTTCAATGCCGACAGAGGCACGGATCCGCATAAGGCAAAGGTGGGGATTTCGGCATCCCAGTCCCAGTACTCAAGCGGCTCTACAGCGCATCTTGCTGAAAATGACTTCATCTGGGCTGCCGTAGAGAATGTCACCAAATCCGATGATGCGGTGAATCTTACTTTCCATCATGCTTTCTCCGTACTGGATCTGGAACTGACCACTGATACCAGGATGAAACTGGATGCATTGATTTTCCGCTGCACTTCCAACAAGGATGCTGCCGTGGCATTCGAGAACGCCAGCATTGACCTGAGTACCGGCAAACTGGATCTTACAGGGGCGACTACCTCGCCTGAAGTGCGTCTGGACTGCGATTTTGCGACTTCCTGGCCGGCAGCATCGCACGTTTACCTGGTCTTCAACCCGGCGCTGGCAGGGGAGACCATGCAGCTGGTTGCGGTCATCGGAGGCAAGGAGAAGCTGATCATGGAGAAGCAGGTTCCGGAAGGAGGCTTCCCGGCAGGCAAGGTGATCAATGTGGTGGCTGATTATGAGGTGCCGGGTGATGTGGCCATCAAGATCAAGGATCTGGGTGAACTTTCCACATCCAACTGCTACCTCGTTTCCGAGGCCAACCAGTTCTACAAGTTCAAGGCTACAGTGAAGGGCAACGGCTATATCCCTGCGGCGCTTTCAGCAGTGACTGGCTCTGCGGACATTGCTCCGAAATCCGTCCTCGTCCTCTGGTACAACACCGTCCAGAAGGACAACAAGTGGGTGGACGCCTGCCCGATTCTGCTTTCTTCGCTGGTATTTTTCAGGGACTATGTCTATTTCGACACGCCTAAGGAGTTCGTTCCGGGCAATGTCGTGATTGCGGCATTCGCCGAGTAGGGCGTTACCTACGACAATATAGAGGTAGATGAGAATAAGAATATCACCAATGCGACGCTTCTCTGGAGCTGGAACATCTGGGCCGCAGATGGTTATGACCCGGATGCGACGGCTGTCATCTCAGGAGGTAAAACCTTCATGGACAGGAATATAGGAGCGGCGATTTCCGGTGTCGGCTCAAAAGGTGAATATGAACCTGCCTATGCAGTGGGCAACTATTATCAATGGGGCAGAAAGGATCCGTTCCCGTCCATTGCGGACTATTGCAACTATTGGCCTTGCCAATACGCCAACACTCTCATCGGAACTCCTACATACACTCCGATCGTAGCTCTGAGGGTCAATGGCCAGAGTGCTGCGAAGAATGTGGACAACCAGGTCTGGGGTTACCGGACAAAAGACGACGGCTCGTTCAACATTGATTCGTCTTGGCATACTATAGAGAGGAACAGCATCGCGGCTCCGTCTTCGTCCAACAGCGTCTTTGCAGGTTATGCCGTGAAACATCCTTACGTCTATATTCTGAATTCCAAATATCCAGACGGCGGCTATTATCCGTGGGTGACGACCAATGACCAGAGTTACAGGGCGTTCTGGGGTGGTTCTGAAGCGAAGAAAACTCTCTTTGACCCATGTCCTGCAGGCTGGCGTGTCTGCAACAAGGCTGAGGCTCAGTCGTTTATGCAGACTGTTTTCAGCAGCGCCACACTGGCTGCCAATCTTGTCGGATATGAGTATGACGGACATTATCTGCCGATGACCAGTTCGCGAAGCAACACGCATTTCAGAACTGAGACCGTGAAGTCTTGCGGATACGAGACCATATCCTACATGTGGACATCGGAATCGGTTACTACCCACAATTACGGATATGCCTATGCTGCTGCGATGGTCGCTCCGCCAAATTATGCGGACAAGAACCAGCCGAAGACTCTCAAGGAAGTGAGAGTTGAAGACAACAAGTACTTGGCGTCAAGTTGCCCAGTCCGCTGCGTGAAAGAATAAAAAGTTTAACTAATTAATAACATTAATCATGAACAAAAAACAGAACGGAGCAGCTGCTCCAAAGCGTTATGAATCACCGGCTCTGGCGATTCTCGATGTGAACCTCGAAAACGGTTATGCCAGCGGCGTGGATAAGAACGCTGTGAATGACATGCCTTACTGGGATGAATGGGAAGAAGTTAAAACTCGCTAATAACTAATGAACATGAAAAAGTCATTGATATATTTTCTGGCGCTTTCGGCTATAGTCGGCTGCCAGAAATCTGAAGTGTCAGAACAGATTCCTGCTGAAGGGGAGTCTTCTGCTGTTATCGTAGGCTCTTTTCCTGATACCAAGACTTCGTTTGTAGATGAAGGCAATGTGATGAAGACCGAGTGGGTGAAAGATGATGCGTTGGGAGTTTATTGGTATAAGGGGGGGGCGATTGAAGGTGTCGGAACAGGCGTGGCTGACAAGCAGTTAAATGACAGAATAACTGCAAAGGAAAGTGGCAGCACTACTATTTTTAATATAGGTAATTATTACCTTGCACAGGCTTGGGTAAAGTACTTGACCTACGCCTATTATCCTTACAATGCATCAGCAGGTAAGGATCCGTTTGCCGTAAAATTTGTCGTGCCATCCTCTGTTGTTCAGACTTCCGCTGGTGATGCATCCCATTTGAACGCGACGGATTTGCTTTATAGTTCTGTTATGGCGGAGTGGGATTATAAGAACGATGAGACAAAGAATGTGAAAATGACATTCTCTCATGCACTTTCAGTTTTGAACATTGCCCTTACTTCCGCACAAAGCAATTACAGCGTTTCTGACATCAGAGTGCGATTTGAGGACGAGAATGAAATCTTCTCTGTTACAGAGGGAAGCGTAAATCTTTCAGATGGTTCACTGACTCTTACTTCCGGAACTCCTGAAATTTCCCTGCATTTAAATGAGGCGGCAAAACTTTCTGCAACTCCTGTAAACGCCTATATGACAATCACTCCTGGCCACGCAGGAAAAACATTCTCTGTATATGCCACAGTAAACGGAACTGAGACAAAACTCGGTTCGAAGAAAGTTCCTGCGTCAGGACTTCCTGCTGGAGTGAAAGCAGCACTTTCATTTGAGGTCGGAGACATTACGACTGGACATGAATATACTGATTTGAGCGCAAACGGTACTGCAAACTGTTACCTTGTTACCTCTCCGGGATTCTATAAGTTCAAGGCAGATGTAAAAGGAAATGGTGTCGTCCCAAGTCAGCTTGGATCAGTGGCAGGCGAGACAGTGATAGCTCCTAAATCTGCTTTGGTGCTTTGGTACAACACTCTTCAGAAAAGCAATAATTGGGTGGATGAGAGCCCTGTATATCTTAGTTCCGTTTCTCTTGATTCAGATGGGTATATAAGATTTTATACGCCTGATGTTTTTGTCCCGGGCAATGTAGTTATAGCAGCATTTGCTGAGGAAGGCGTTACCTACGAGAACATTACAGTCGATGAGAACAAGTGCATCAACAATGCAACTCTCCTCTGGAGCTGGAATATCTGGGCAGCCGAGGGCTATGATCCTGAGGCGACACCTGTCATTTCCGGAGGGAAAACATTTATGGACCGTAATATCGGTGCCGCTATTTCTGGTGTAGGTTCGACAGGCGAATATGAACCGGCATATGCGGTCGGCAACTACTATCAGTGGGGCAGAAAAGACCCGTTCCCGTCCATTTCAGACTATTGCAACTACTACCCATGCCAATACGCTAACACCCTCATCGGAACTCCGACATACACCCCGATTCTGGCTCTGAGGGTCAACGGCCAGAGTGCTGCGAAGAATGTAAACAATCAGGTCTGGGGTTACCGGACAAAAGACGACGGTTCGTTCAACATGGATTCGTCTTGGCATACGATAGAGAGGAACAGCATCGCGGCTCCGTCTTCGTCCAACAGCGTCTTTGCAGGTTATGCCGTGAAACATCCTTACGTCTATATTCTGAATTCCAAATATCCAGACGGCGGCTATTATCCGTGGGTGACGACCAATGACCAGAGTTACAGGGCGTTCTGGGGTGGTTCTGAAGCGAAGAAAACTCTCTTTGACCCATGTCCTGCAGGCTGGCGTGTCTGCAACAAGGCTGAGGCTCAGTCGTTTATGCAGACTGTTTTCAGCAGCGCCACACTGGCTGCCAATCTTGTCGGATATGAGTATGACGGACATTATCTGCCGATGACCAGTTCGCGAAGCAACACGCATTTCAGAACTGAGACCGTGAAGTCTTGCGGATACGAGACCATATCCTACATGTGGACATCGGAATCGGTTACTACCCACAATTACGGATATGCCTATGCTGCTGCGATGGTCGCTCCGCCAAATTATGCGGACAAGAACCAGCCGAAGACTCTCAAGGAAGTGAGAGTTGAAGACAACAAGTACTTGGCGTCAAGTTGCCCAGTCCGCTGCGTAAAAGAATAACATCTGATTAATTGATACACACAAAGGGTGGCCGAAAATCTCGACCACCTTTTTTCATTTGCCTTTTCCGAAGTAGTCGTAGAAGCCGAACGGACGGGCGGCACGGCGGACGTGGCCGGCCCACGGTCTCGGGAACTACATATCATCCATCGACAGACCCTTGTAGGAAATTCTATATCCTTTGAGTTCACCAGTGGCACGCAGGAAAGCTGCCGCCTTGCGCTCCAGCACATCCATGTCAATGTTGTCTGCCTTACGCTTTACCTCGAAGAATGTGGCTTCACCTGTCAGTTCGTTCTCGGCCACAATGTCGATTTCATTCTCGCCTTTGCGGTCCCACCATCCGCCGATGCAGCGCCTCCCCTTTTTATTTTCGAAACAATCATTTCGGAAACCGCTGTTTCGCTACCGCAAAGATAATGATTTTCTTATGAGAAGTTCAACATTCATCTTTTTCTGTGCTCCCAAAATAAATTAAGAGTGTTGCTTAGCAAGTGAAAATCTGCATACGACATCGGATTCACGTGTGCAGCTCTGGCCCGTTTGCCATCCCCCGCGATTACCTGCTGGAGGATTCGCCGATTTCGAGGCGGGGTTCCAGATAGACGTCGTGGCCCGGGGCAGAGTGGAGCATCATGTCAGTCAGCATGTTGAACGCCTGCTGGGCAGTTTCGAGCACATTCTGAGTGAGCTGCGTGATGGTCGGGGTGATGATGTGGTAGGTTTCACCTCCGTCGAAACCCATCAGAGCGAGCTTTTCCGGAATCGGAATGCCCAGGCGTTTCGCACTCTTGCAGACATAGAGCGCCAAGTAGCCACGCGGAACAAATATGGCATCGGCCCCGCGACTGACAGCTTCTGACAATGCCGCGTCCACTTCATTGTCATCCGCTTCATTTACAAAAGTCACGCGGCAGAACTGCTCCATTCCCATCTCACTCATAGCCTGCCTGTAACTGTCCTCCCTTATGTTCAATGTTGAGAGCTGGATATTGTTCGAAATCATCTCGATATGCCTGTAGCCATTGGCAAGCAGATGCTCCAGACCCATACGGATGGCCTTGTCATTGTCCAGCAGCACACGCCCGGCATTTTCCAGCTCTGGCAGATTTCGGTTCATCAGCACGACCTTGATGCCCAATGAGATAGCTCTTCGGAGCTCGTCTTCGCATCCGTCGCAGGGACTTATGAGGATCCCCTTTACGCCGTCAGCGTGAAAAGCATCCACCAGCCGGCCGATTTTGTCAATGCGGTCGTCAGAACTGCCGAACAGGACGGTGTAGCCGTTGTCATACGCGATGTTTTCGATATTTCTGGAGACATTGGAAAAATAATGGTTGGCAAGATCCGGCGTGATGACTCCGATGGTCTTCTGGAAACCGATTCTCAGAGACGATGCGGCCTTGTTCGGGGTATAGTTGAGACGCTTTACCACTTCCATAATGGCATTGGCCGTCTTTGCATTGACCCCGCTCCGCCCGTTGAGGGTCATCGAAACCAGGCCGACAGAAACGTTGGCCTCCCGCGCTATATCCTTGATTGTGATCTTTCCCATTGCTGCTTGTCTGTGTGGATTCGCCCGATATGGAGTGAATCAGTATCGGGGCATTGTCCTAAGTTGTAGTGTTTCCGCCCGATTACACAAATGTAATAAACATTTTCCACACGTCAAACGTGGTCCTGCCGAAAAAAAACACCCCCGCGAGAACTGCGGAGGTGTATATGTCAGGTTCGGATTCATGCGGCCCGGTGACTACATCATCGGAGGAGGAGGACCTCCTGGACCGCGACCGCCCGGGCCACCTGGACCCCTACGTCCTTTGGCGGCATTGTTCATGTTGCCGAATCTCCACGTGAGGGAGAGAATCACGTAGCGGCCGAGCGTGTTGTTCCAGGTCTCGGTGTGATAGTTCGCGGAATCGCTTACGGAGAGGTTCTTGGACTGGTTCAGCAGGTCGTAGGCCTTGAGAGACAGCGTGAACCTGTTCTTGAAAAGCAGTTTCGTGAGCTCTGCATTGAGAATGTACTCATCATCCTGTGCACTCGCGTATCCACGGTACCAGTTGTAGTTGAACTCGGATACCAGGCCTATGCCGCCCGGAATCGTCCAGTTCATAGATGCTGCAAACTGGTTATTCCTTGTGACATTCATCTTTATCGATGATATCGTGTACCAAGACTTGGCGATATTTGAGCGACCAGATGCAGTAAGTTCCACAAAATCATTTCGGTAAGTGAGCTTGAGCCTCTGCATAATACTCATTGTCTGAGTCGTGTTCTTCAGGAAGAGGTCACTCTCGTCCAAGTTCGGGAAATCCGTGTGGAATTTCTCATAATCGAAATCGCCGCCGGTTCCGTAGGCGCTCATGTCAAGCGAAGTCTTTCCTACATAAGAAGACGATTCGGACCAGCTTCCTCTGGTTACAGAAGAAATACTGAAATTGGATTTGCCGATAGGAGCATTGATAAAAGCCCTTGCGCTGGCATTGCCGGAAGTCGGACCGTTGACAGGGATTGAATACGCAACGCCGTTGGTGTTGTACCAGCTCGCATATACAATAGGGGACTGCACGAAGCCACCAGCAATATGGCCATAGACAGAGAAGAATTTCTTCTTGTTCGAATATCCGATTCTGGTGCGTATGTCGTGAGAGAAATAAGGCTTCAGGTAAGGGTTACCAAGCGAAACGTTAAGCGGATTGGTATTGTCCGGAACAGGCATGAGCTGTGTCGTAGTCGGCTGAGAAGAACGGCCGAAATAGAAACCGCGTATGTTCGTGTTGTCATTCACATCGTACCAGAGCATGGCAGAAGGCGACCAGTTCACGACAGTATTGTCATAACTCTTGCCGTTTGTCTCATTGTGCGTAATCGTAGGAATTACAGAAGCACCGACCTGGGCCCTGAATTTGTCCTTCTGGTACATGAAGTTGAAACCTGCACGGTGAGTCTGGTACTGGTTCAGCACATCATTGGAATACTGGGCATTCCTGGTCTCGCTCACGGTGATGTCATTGCCGCTGCTGTCCTTCCCTGTTCCCGTGCTGAAGTACGGATGGTTTGCAATACTGAATTCCGCACCCGTATCAGCAGAATCGTAAGTGTCCTTCGTGGATTTGTTCTGGCTCCATCGATACTGGTAATTCGCCTCAAGATAGAACCCGGCACCCAGCGGCTCAGTATAGACCAGCCTGCCGCTTATCGAAGACGACTTGGAATTCTGGTCGTAGCGCTGATTGACTATTTCATTGACATCATCAGAGCCGTCACCTGCGGTTCCGAAGGATTTTGTCAATGACTGGTTCAGTCCCCGCAAGTCGTTGTTGCTGAAGTTATAGTCAATGTTGAGGGACAATGTCCTTCCAGGAAGTCCCAATTTCTGCCTGAACAGGAGGAAACCGTTTGCAGTCCAGTTGTTGTTGTCGCCCGTATTGTTGTTGAAACCTTCATTCTTGTTCACTGCAGCCGCATCGGCACTGCTTCTGCTGTCTGTGGAGAATTTCGAGAACTCGGTGAAGTCACCCTTTCCGAAGTTGAACTGAGGCTGGAAAAGGATAGACGTATTGTCCGAGAACTTGTGCTCCAGGCGCATACCGAAACGGTGCCCATAGGTATTGTTCAGACTGTATCCGTCATTGTTGTAAATTAGACTTGAACCATCATCCAGGAAAGTGGTTTTATTACTCTTCTCCTTGACGTCGGTCTTTGTCCCGTTGAAAAGGTAGTTGGCACCGAGGTCCATCTTGTCGCCGAAGAGGTCCCAAGAACCGTTTACGCCACCCATCCACGAGGTGGTGATACCATTGTTCTTGCCCCAGCCGCCCTGGCCACGGCCCATACCGCCGCTACGCATACCTCTCATCATTGACCCTGCAAGGTCATTGAATCCGCGGTTGTTTGTATTGTTGCCGTTCAGGATGATGCTGAGCTGGCTCTTGTCCGTGAATCTTCCTATGAATGCGGCACCCTGGTATCTCCAGTCGCCGTTTCCGTTAGTGGTGTTTTCTGGCCAGTCGTGTCCGCCGCCGGCCATCACATTGCCGAAAAGCCCGTTCATCATGCCTTTCTGCACAGTCAGGTCGATGACGGTCTCTTCCTGTCCGTCATCTATACCGGTAAACTGAGCCTGGTCGGATTTCTTCTGGACCACCTTGACCTTATCCACGATCTTCGCCGGGATGTTCTTGGAAGCCAACTGGGGATCGTCCAGGAAAAATGTCTTGCCGTCGATTGTTATCTTGCTGATTGTCTGTCCGTTGGCTGTCACGGAGCCGTCAGTCCCTACTTCCACTCCCGGGAGTTTCTTCAGCAGGTCCTCAAGCATGTCATTGTCCGTGGTCTTGAACGAAGTGGCGTTGTACTCTATGGTGTCCTTCTTTATCACGATAGGATTGCCGTTTGCAGATACGCTCGCCGCATCCAGCACCTGCTTGTCCGGATCGAGTTTCACAATACCCAAGTTTACAGCGTCCTTCACCGTGATATCCTTGGTAAATGTCTTGTAGCCAAGTAATTCGGCTTTGAATGTGTAAGCCCCGGCCGGCACCTTCTCAAGTGTCGCCTTGCCCTTGTCGTCCGTGAGAGCGTATTTGCTCGCAGAAGTTGCTCCCGGTTTGGTGAGAGATACCGTGGCATAACCCACAGGCTCACCGTTTCCTGAGTCCTGCAGCACAACTGTCACAGTCCGTGTCTGCGCAGACGCTCCAAAAGAAAGCACGAGCATTGAAACCAGCCCGCACACCATAGCAATGATTCTCTTCATTGTTCGTTCATTTTACAAAATAGATGGGCACCAATCAGACCCAAACGACAATTTAGACGCACCGGAGCCGCATAAGTTTAAGAGCCAGGCGAAAAAATATGGAATATAATGCAGTTATTTTACCCTGTCAGGATTCTGGGCAATGAATTTTTCCCAGGAAGTGGAAGATTTTATTCCTGCCAATGGTGAAAGCAGCTGATAATGATGGCACATCGCGATAGCCAGCGCGTCAGTCGCGTCGAGATGTTTTTCCTCAATGTCGATTCCGAGCGTCCTCTGAAGTATGTTGTTCACCTGCTCCTTGGAAGCGGCTCCATTGCCTGTAACAGCCTCCTTGGCCTTTCTCGGAGCATATTCGGTAACTGGGATGTTCCTGGTGGATGCGGCCAGCATCGCCGCGCCCTGCGCTCTGCCGAGTTTCAGAATCACCTGCGCGTTCTTTCCGTAGAAAGGCGACTCCAGGGCCATCTCATCCGGAGAGTGCCTGTCGCAGACTTCACCTATTTCATTGAAAATGCGCACGAGCTTCCGGTAAGGGTCTTTTTCCTTTCTCAGGTCAATGACCCCCATCTCCACGTACTCGGCCTTGCTGCCTTCTGTACGAATGACCCCGAAGCCAAGAATGTTGGTTCCGGGGTCTATTCCCAATATCGTCTTCACTTGTCTTAGTCAATGTAGTCGAACCCGGTATATGGGCGGAGAACTTCAGGGATGACGATTCTGTCATCTTGCTGGTTGTCCTCAAGCATTGCCGCAACGACACGAGGCAGAGCCAATGAACTTCCGTTCAATGTGTGGCAGAGCTGCATCTTGCCGTTCTCGTCCTTGTATCTGAGGTGCAGACGGTTAGCCTGGTATGTCTCGAAGTTGGAAACTGAAGAAATCTCCAGCCATCTTCCCTGGGCTGCTGACCACAGCTCGAAGTCGTATGTGATTGCAGATGTGAAACTAAGGTCACCACCGCAAAGACGGAGAATCCTGTACTTGAGACCAAGTTTGTTTACGAGGCTCTCCACGTGTGCAATCATCTCATCCAGAGCTGCATAAGAGTCTTCCGGCTTCTCGATTCTGACGATTTCCACCTTGTCGAACTGGTGAAGTCTGTTCAGGCCCCTCACGTCTTTTCCGTAAGAACCTGCCTCACGACGGAAGCAAGGAGTGTAGGCTGTCAGCTTCTGCGGGAACTGGTCATTGTTCAGGATGACATCCCTGTAAATGTTGGTTACAGGCACTTCAGCTGTAGGAACCAGATAGAAGTCGTCGAGACCTACATAATACATCTGGGCCTCCTTGTCAGGGAGCTGGCCTGTGCCGAAACCTGAAGCCGCATTGACCATGACAGGAGGTTCGATCTCCTTGTAGCCTGCGGCAGTATTGTTGTCGAGGAAGAAGCCGATCAATGCCCTCTGGAGTTTCGCGCCCTTGCCTTTATATACAGGGAAGCCCGCGCCTGTGAGCTTTACGCCGAGGTCGAAGTCGATGATGTCGAATTTCTTGGCGAGTTCCCAGTGCGGAAGCGCGTTCTCCGGCAGTTTGATTTCAGGGCCGCCCATCTTGACCACCTGATTGTCCTCAGCTCCTTTTCCAGGGACTACCAGATCGCATGGAATATTAGGGAGGAGAACAAGCTGTGACTCAAGTTCTTTCTCTGTAGCGTCAGCCTTTGCAAGAAGCTCGGTAGAACGTGCCTTGAGTTCGGCAACCTCTTTCTTGGCTTCTTCTGCCTCTGCCTTTTTGCCTTCTTTCATAAGTCCTCCGATGAGACCTGCCTTCTGCTTCTGCTGAGAAAGAAGACCGTCGCTCTCAGTCTGGAGAGCTCTTCTCTGTGTGTCAAGTTCGAGAACCTTATCGACGATTGCTTTTGCGTCGAAGTTTTTGACTGCAAGCTTCCTGACTACGAAATCCGGATCGTCACGAAGCATCTTAAGTGTCAACATGATATTTATGATTTAATTTTGTCTGCTATATGCTTTCCAATGAAAAAAGGAGGACCGCACACCGAAACTCGAAGTGCAATCCTCCAATGTCTTTCAAGACCCTTCGAGTTTAGTTCTCAAAAGGGACAACCGACACGTATGACTTGTTCTCTTTCTTTCTTGTAATGAGAACTGTTCCGTCAACGAGGGCGTAAAGAGTGTGATCTTTACCCATACCTACGTTCTTGTCCGGGTTGTGGACTGTGCCTCTCTGGCGAAGGATGATGTTACCGGCCTTTACTACCTCACCACCGAATTTCTTGAATCCGAGACGTTTGCTCTGTGACTCACGACCGTTCTTAGAACTACTTTGACCTTTTTTATGTGCCATAATTCAAATTCTCCTTTAATTTAGCGATCTGTAAAAAATTAAGCGATAGAGTCGATGCGAATCTTTGTAAGTTTCTGACGGTGACCGTTTGATTTCTGGTATCCTTTACGACGGATCTTCTTGAAAACGATAACCTTCTTTGCCTTTACGTCATCTGCGAGAACTGTTGCCTTTACAACTGCACCCTCTACGTAAGGAACTCCGACTTTTACTGCTCCTTCGTTATCGAGGAGAAGAACCTTGTCGAACTCTACCGTCTCATCTTTCTTCGATGCGAGGCGGTTTACGAAAATCTCTGCACCAGCTTCTACTTTGAACTGCTGGCCTGCAATTTCAACGATTGCGTACATTATATAAAAACTTATTAAGTTTCGGCTGCAAGCGTCCGTTTCTGCACGGAACTTATAAGGCTTGTCAGTCATCTGATTTTATTTTTGGACTGCAAATTTAATGGATTTCTGCCATTCCGCAAAATTTTTTACTAATTTTGTTTTCCGGAAGTCGTTAGTGCAAAACCCGTTGGGCACTTTTTCGACGATTGCTTGGTAATCCTGCCAGGCAATCCTGCTTGTGCAACTCGAAAAATTTAAACGTATGGATACTCCATTCCAGTTTGCTGACTATGTGACCGGTAAGTATTTCATCGGGCGCCGTTCTGATTGCATTACATTGTCAAATCTCTTGACCCAGGGCGAAAGCATCGCCATCTGGAGTCCTCTGAAATCAGGCAAGATGTCCGCGGTCCAGCAGACTCTGCTCAATATGAGAACTTCCGGCAAGCAGTTTCTGATGTGCAGCTTGGACCTCACTAATATCCACGATGCCGAGCTGTTCATAAGGCGGTTTGCAGGTGCCGTGATTTCATCCGTTTCCACAGTCCCGCAGGACTATCAGGACAATGCCTCCAAGTATCTGTCAGGCACATCTCTGGAGTTTGACGCGCAGTCGTTTTCTGTTACGGGAAGAGTCTTTTCTGACAATGCCCCTGTCGGTGCGGCTGAGATTTCCGCCGTGGCTGAGCTGCCTTTCCGCATTGCCGAAGAAAAGAATGTGCAGTTCATCATTGTCCTCAATGAGTTTGAAAACATTGACTCGGACGAGGGTGAGAAATTCTTCAGGGTGTTGGACGCGTCGATTTCTGCCCGCATCCAGGCAAGGACCCCTCGCTGCTCCTTCATTTTCCTGGGTTCCAGGGCCAATGCGATGGAGAGTATCTTCCTGCGCCGGAAGTTTTTCTGGAAGAGCGTGGAAAAGTATTCATTGTCAATGATTTCCGACGCCGAAATAGCGGATCATGTGCTGAAAGGCTTTTCTGTGGGCGGCAAGGTCATCGAGCGCGACCTGATACAGGTGGTCTGCGGGCTGTTTCGCAACAACATTTGGTATATCAACAGCTTTTTCTTCATCTGCGATGCATTGTCCAAGGGCTATATAAGTGAAATCACTTTCAATGATGCGCTTTCCTGTATGGTTTCTGCCAATCTGCCGAGGTTCAAGGCCATTATGGACGACCTTACAGGATTCCAGGAGCGTTTCCTGAAGGCGGTGCTCGACGGCAATGTCAAGTTCAGTACGACGGAAGTCATTGAAAACTACAGACTTAATTCTTCGGCCAATGTCAAGAGACTCAAGGAAGCTCTTATGAAGAAAGAGGTGCTTTCGTTCAATGACAAGGACGAGCCGTCCGTGCAGGACCCTCTTTTCGAGTATTGGCTCAGAAAATATTATTTTAATTCGTAAACTGTTATGAAACAGAAACTTGTGGTGCTTACAGGCGCCGGTGTGAGCGCCGAGAGCGGAATCAGCACGTTCCGTGACAATGGCGGTCTGTGGGACAATTACGACCCGCAGCAAGTCGCGTCCATCGAGGGCTGGTACAAGAATCCGGGCCTGATGCTCGACTTCTATAATATAAGGAGGCATGAGCTCGAAGGGGTAAGACCCAATGACGCACACCGTGCCATCGCTTCGCTTCAGGATAATTTCAATGTCAATGTGATTACGCAGAATGTGGATAATCTTCATGAGAGGGCGGGCAGTTCCAATGTCCTCCATCTTCACGGGGAATTGACGAAAGTAAGGCCTGAGAACTGTTGCAATGAGGAAGACGGATTTTCGGAGAAGACTGTCTTCGATATCGGTTACTCGGAAGTGCATCTTGGCGACAAGGCCCCGAACGGCCACCAGCTGCGTCCTCATATCGTCTGGTTCGGCGAGCCGGTGCCTAAAATCGAAAGAGCCATCGACATAGTGTCCGACGCTGACATCCTTCTGATTGTCGGCACGTCGCTGAGTGTCTATCCGGCAGCGGGCCTGTACCGCTACGCATCGCTCGACACGCCGATTTATCTGATCGACCCGGGGCAGGTCAATGTCCGTGACAGCAGGATCCAGCATATCATGGCCAAGGCCACTGACGGAATGAAAATTTTTCAGGAAAAAATCGGTCAATGATTGTCGGAAATCCGGATAATTGTTGTAACTTTGCATCCGCTAATTCAGGATGAATACACGTAACTCATTCGGTTTTAGGAATTTATTAAAAAAAAGGAGGTGATTCAGATATGATTATTGTACCGCTTAAGGAAGGTGAGAACATCGAGAGAGCTCTCAAGAGATTCAAGAGGAAATTCGAAAAAACAGGTGCTATCCGCGAGCTTCGTGCCAGAAAGAACTTCGTGAAACCATCTGTCAGGAAGAGAGAGCAGCTTCAGAAGGCTATCTACGTACAGCATCTGCAGCTTGAGGACGAGCAGTAAACCTGCCTTGTACAGTTAATATATCTGAAAATGATATACGCCGGTTGGAAATCCGTTTTCCAGCCGGCTTTTTTCGTATTATTTACTATCTTTCCCGCCTGTCGGCGGCTAATATAATTTTCTTCTTACTATATTTGTAAGCTTAGTGAAATATAATGAAAGTACTTCTGGCAATAAATGGAAATGGATAGAGTGAAAGAAAATAAGTCATTGAAAAGCAAGTGGTTCCGCTGGCTTAAAATTACAATGGCCACAGTGGTCGGAATATGGGCGGCGCTGCTCGTGGTATTGCAGCTTCTGCTGAATTCCTCGTTCTTGACAAAAATGGCGGAGAAATATATTCCGGAATATGTGGACGCCGATGTGCACATAGGGAAAATCAGCGCGTCCATGCTGAAAAGTTTCCCGAACCTTCAGCTGGATGTGAAGGATGTGGTGGTCACATACCCTCACGAAAGGTATGCACGTTACGACTCAGTCGGCATTGACGGAATCCTTCGCCATGCGGGCAGGGCGGAATCTGCTGACACATTGGCGGCTATCCGCAAGACCACATTGTCAGTCAATTACTTGAAGGCCTTGTTCGGAAGAATCCATATCCGCGAGGTCAGCATGGACAAACCGCATTTCTTCGCGCATTACTATGGTGGTGAAGATGCGAACTGGAATGTCCTGAAAGTGCAGGCGGTAGTGGACGAGGAAGCGGAAAATGACACTACAGCCACTTCATTGCCCCCGATAGTCGTGAACAAGATCAATATGACAGGAAGGCCGAAGATAGTCTATACTGACTGTGCCGACACCGTTTATGCGGCGGTTTTCCTCAAGCAGCTCAAGTTCGACGGCAAACTGACCAATGTCTCGACATCAGCCAACCGGCTGGGCCTCAAGGTGGACAGCCTCTTCGTGTCCGGAAGATTGCCGGCCGATACATTGGCTGTGGCAATGGACCATTTCCATATTCATGAGAAGGACAAGGTCATGAGCGTGGACGCTACCGCCAAGACATTCCTCGGAATGAGCGAATATGGCCGTGTGATGCTTCCGCTGTCAGTCAAAGGTGACATCAGCTTTCCTAAATCGGATGAGGCGGCCAAGGTCTCATGGCGTGACTTCGAGGTTTCCCTGGCTACGGTGAATGTCAAGGGAATGGGCGATGTGGTATACTACGGGGACAGCACGTATGTAAGGGCAGAGGCTTCTATCAATGCCTGCCGCGTTTCGGAACTGATAGACTATTTCGGAAAGAATTTCTTCCCTGAGGCCGAGCAGCTCAAGACGGATGCGAAAGTTACGTTTACGGCGCTCTGCGACGGATATTGGAACCCGTCCAGGAACACATTGCCGGAGCTGATAGCTGAACTGGTGCTTCCGAAAGCCGCTGTGGATTATCCGGGAATCCCTTCCGGAACAGTAGCGGCGGACATCAATGCCGCCACGGACAATGTCGGGAAACTGGATGTCAACATTGACAATGTCTGTCTGAACTTCGGCGGTGTCGATCTCGATGTGTCCGGAACGGTGTCCGACCTTGCGGGGGATGACCCTCTTATGGACATTGAGGGAATCGCTTATGCGTCGCTCGATGAGATGATGGCTTTCGTGCCGGATTCGTTGGGCTACAGTGTCTCCGGTGATTTGGACGGCGTGCTTACCGGTAAGATCAGGATGTCGCAGATGAACATGTACAATTTCTACAAGGCACGGCTTGACGGCTATGTCAGAAGCAGAAATATTGTGGTGAAATCCCAGGCGGACACCCTGGATGCTTGGATAGGCGGCCCTGAAATCGCCATCTCCACCATAAAGAACAAGGTGGACAGCAGTATCCCGAAAGGTACTGAGGTTCTGGCGCTTACGGCCAAGGTGGACTCGCTGTTCGCAACGTGCGGCAAGGATATAAAGGTGAATGTCACCGGTGTCAATGCCGAGGCCCAGAATGCAGCACGGATAAATTCAGGCGAACTGGAAGGGGATAAGCACCCGCTGGTGGGAACGGTCTCCATGAAGAAACTTCTGTTCAACGGTACGGATTCCCTGTTTGCCGGCATCCTTGGCTCGACTAATACTTTCAATTTCTCGCATAAAGTCAGAGGGGACAAGCTGGAGCCGAGATTGTCAGTGTCAAGTTCCAATTCGAGGATATTCGCCCGTGAAGGCGTGAACCGATATGGTTTCAAGGATGCCAAATTCTCTGCCTCAGCGGTGATGACTGCGTATGAAAGCAACCAGCGCAGACATCATTTCCTGGATTCGTTGCAGAGGGTTTATCCGGGAACGCCTCGCGATTCGCTGTTTGTCAAGATGATAAGGGCGAGGATGGCAGGACGTCCGGTGCCGGATTTCATCAAGGAGGCGGATTTCCGGAAGAAGGACATTGACATAACTATCAATGAGACGATGGCCAAGTATCTGAAGGAGTGGAATCTGGCCGGAAGTCTCAATATCAGCAAAGGTATGGTGATCACTCCATATTTCCCGTTGAAGAACGTCGTCGAGGATGTGAGGGGAACGGTTACCAATGATGCTGTCCATCTGGACAACTTCACATTCAGGCCTGGAGCGTCTGATATCTCGGCAAACGGCGTCCTGCGCGGTCTGCGCAGGGCATTGCTCGGCCGGGGTCCGCTGAAACTGGACCTGAAGCTGACGTCGCAGAAGATTGATGCCAATGAACTGCTTACCGCATACACGGCCGGCACCAAGTTCGCTCCGGAGTCCATTGTCAATGTCTCTTCTGAGGATGATGCCACATATCTGGCCAAGGTTTCACAGGCCCACGAAACGGTCCAGGACAGTGCCTATGCTCTCGTGGTGGTTCCGGCGAACCTGATAGCTAACATCTCGCTCCAGGCCAATGAGGTGAACTACTCGGATCTGAATGTGACCTGGCTTGCTGCGGACATGACGATGAAAGAGCGTTGTATCCAGCTGACCAATACATTGGCCACCTCCAATATGGGAGATATCTTCTTCGAAGGTTTCTATTCCACCAAGAGCAAGCAGGACGTCAAGGCCGGTTTCGACCTGAATCTTTCCGACATCACGGCGGACAAGGTGGTCCAGCTGTTCCCGGCGGTGGATTCGATAATGCCGATGCTTACTTCGTTCAAGGGAATGCTCGACTGCGAAATGGCGGCTACCACGGACTTGGATACCAATATGAATTTCGTTACCAAGTCAATGAACGGAATCATGAAAATCAGCGGTAGGGATGTGGTCCTGGAAGAGAGTCCTGAGTTCAGGAAGCTCGCGAAACTGCTGATGTTCAAGAACAAGAAGATGGGCAAGGTGTCCGACATGTCAGTTAGCGGTCTTATCAGCGACAACAAGCTGGAAGTGTTCCCGTTCGTTCTTAAGATTGACCGTTACACATTGGCAATGAGCGGACTGCAGAACTTCGACCAGACTTTCAAGTATCACGTTTCAGTGCTCAAGTCGCCGATTCCGTTCCGCTTCGGAATAAACATTTTCGGTAACTTCGACAACTGGAAGTACCGTATAGGCAAGGCCCAGTACAAGAATACCAAGGTGCCTGTATTCACGGCGCAGATAGATACGCTGCAGATGAACCTTGTCCGCTCTATCCACAATATTTTTACGAAGGGTGTTGATCTGGCTGTCAAGCAGAATGTTCAGATGCGCAGTTCCATCGACTCGCAGAAAGTCGCCATGGGCTTCAACCCTGATGCCAAGCTGGATTCACTGGACGGCGGCCACAGGAAGATGCTGGATTCGCTCCAGACGGCCTATGACACCCCTGTGGACTCTGCATTGAATGCGCGTATGGATTCACTTAGCCTGATTCCTGTAGTGCAGGAGGTGGAAGAGGAGTCCCAGAACCAGCAGTTCGTCCAGGACAATGCGACCCGCGAGGACCGGAAGGCGGCCCGCCGCAAAAAACGTGAACAGAAACGTCAGGCTAAAAATAGTGAGGCGGCAGTCTTGCCGGCAGAGGACAATGAAAATGGACAGTAGCGATTACATAGAGGTAAAGGTCAGCATTGACCCTTTTTCTGAAGAGAATGCGGAGATTCTGGAGGCGATGCTTTCGGACCTGCCTTATGACTCTTTCGTGATAGGCGAAAGTGATGTGAAGTGTTATATCCAGAAGCCGCAGTTCGACAGGTTCGCATTGAAGGCTGTGCTTTCCGGTCTGCCGTTCAAAACTTCGTTTGAGGCTGCTCCAGTGCCGTTCCATAACTGGAATGCACAGTGGGAGAATGCTTTTCAGCCGATCGTCGTGGATGGCAAGGTAACCATAAAGCAGGCAGATGACAGGACTTCTCCGCGGACGAGGTACAATATCCGTCTCCGCCCTGAGATGGCGTTCGGCACCGGCCATCACGAAACCACTTATATGATGATGGAGACGATGCTGGAAGATGCCGGTGAAATCCGCGACAATGTCGTTATGGATATGGGCTGCGGCACTGCCCTGCTCGCGATTCTGGCTGCCAAGATGGGGGCTTCGAGAGTTTTCGGCATTGACATAGATGCTGTCGCTGCGCGCTCGGCTTATGACAATGCAAGGCTGAACCGCGTCGGACGCAAGGTGGAGACCTATTGCGGAGACGCTTCGCTTCTTCAAGCCGGAAAGTACAATGTGCTCCTTGCCAATATCCATCGCAATATTATCCTGATGGACTTGCGCACTTATGTAAAGTCGTTGAAACAGAACGGATTGCTGCTGCTGAGCGGTTTCTATGAAGACGACGTTGAGGACATATTGGAAGAAACCGGAAAATACGGGCTGCGGCTCGAGGGGCATAAAACACGTGACGGATGGTCCTGCCTCAAGTTGAGGAAAGAGTCACCCGTCACAGTGTCTTCTATATTGTCGTAATTAACTTACTATTTGCCTGCGATGGATGAAAGGCCCGGCCAGTCGCTGATGTTGCAGCTGTTCTTGACTCCTTCCGGTGCCAGAGGGAAGAAATCGAATTCTCCGCCGATCATCCTCTCAATATCCGCAACCGGATAGATGTAGTCTGCAAGCGGCGGAAGCGAATTGAGTTTTTCTCCTGTGAAGCTCTGTGGGAACCAGAATCCAATCGCCATCACTTCATCTGCGGTGCATTCCCAGATAGGCTTTCCTATCGAACCGCTTTTCGTCCTCATGACGAGTTTGTATCTGGCGGTCGGCATAAGGCAATCCTTTGATTTGGAGCTGGTTTCACCCCAGTTGCAGGCATCTTTCAGTACCCATGTGTCATCACCGTAATAGCATCCGACGACTACGTAAAGCGTGTCGCTGCATCTCCACTCGTTAGGTAGGATGTATTCCACCATTGACCAATGGGAGTCTGTTTCGGTCTCATTCAGATACCGTTCAGGAGCAATGTTGGTAGGATAGAAGGTCTGAGTGTTGAGGTCAAACAGTTTGCTGGAGTTTCCGCAGCCTCTTTCTGCCGAGCGCATCATGTGTCCTTTGCCGACTGTATTCTTTGAAGGCAGTGGTGACCAGTAATAATATTTGTCGCTTGGCTTTCCGCTTGTTGCGCTCCACGGCCAGCTGTTCCAGTCGCTTGCGTATATAATCGACTGCTCGCTTTCGCTGAAGGACGGGTCAGGCCTCCACGGGTCAGGTCTAGGACGGGTGTAGCCGCCTTCCCAATAGATTTCATGACAAGGATAGGCTACCCACATAGGGTTGTGGCGACGGACGTCGTAGCAGGCTTCATAATTGCGGACGTCCTTTTGGAACCTGTAGGTTTTCCCTCTGTGGTCCACATATTTGTAGTCGGCATTGGCCTTGAGCGTGGCAGGTCTTTCGATATAATCCTTGCCCGGTGCCTCCCCGTGTCCGAAATCGAATGTCTCAGAGGCGGTATCGGTGGTCGTCACGAGTCTGAGGTCGTCAGTGCGGCCCTGTGCTCCGTCTGCAAGAGCGGTGATCTTTATGTTCAGCCTGGTGGTTTCGGTGGCGCTTACTTCGAAGACGGATGTGGCAAGAAACCATGACTGGCCATATTTCTGTACAGTATAGTTCAGATTGTAGCTCTTCTTGCCATGCTCATCGGAAACCGTGATGGTGAAGGTCTTGTTCGGCACTACGTCCTTCTTGAATGCGCACATTCCGACCGTGAGTTTGTAAGTGCGTTTGTCTGACGGCAGTCCGATGCCGTTGATTTCTATCCGGGCGCCGTCTCTGCTGTAATATACTCCATTGACTCCAGAAGCTCCGGGATATCCGGTGGACGAGAAACTGCTTCGCACGGAGGTGTAGGAGCCGTCATAGGTGACAGTGGCAATGCCTGTGCCTTCCATGTTGCGGCAGTCGCTCCATGTGTCAAAGTAATTGTTGTTCACATCAGATTTAACCTTGTCGAGATTGTCGTAGTAAATGACGGTCTCAGATGGTTCCGGTTCTGGCTCTGGTTTTGGCTCAGGCTCAGGCTCGGGTTCAGGATTCGGTTCGGGCTCCGGTTCCGGCTCGGGTTCAGGTTTTGGAGCAGGCTGCTCCTGATCAGGCTTTTCCGGTACGCTCTCCGGCTTACATGCATTGAAACCGAAAACAAGCGTAACAATCAGTAGGATGGGTAATATGTATTTTCTCATAATATGTAGTTTCTAAACTGATGACCGTCTCTTTTGCCGACCAGTTCGACATCCCGCAATTTAGTAAAAAATATTCAGTAATCCTTAAGCGTCTCCGCGGTTACGTATTGACGCGTTTTTAGCCAGTGTCTCCGCGTTTTGTGGCGCAACATGCAAGTCACTGTGTATCAGCTGTTT
>OHAW01000137.1_pt1 | contig 49335 bp, 40 predicted proteins | sample 1577221 | NCBI WGS metagenome assembly OHAW01 (sample SAMEA3879583, study PRJEB24766) | human gut metagenome | biome: human-associated habitat; feature: feces | place: USA | collected 1985/1987 | reverse complement strand
CGAACTTGTCGGCATCACCCTGCCAGGTATATGACCATCCGCCATTCAATGTCCTCATCGAATTTGCGTTAGGGCCTGCGACAAGGATCTTGGTCCCCTGCTTGAGAGGAAGGATGTCATTGTCATTCTTGAGCAGGACCATGGACTCTACTGCTGCCTGACGGGCATTGTCAGAAAACTCCTTGCCTGCGAATTTATCATAACCGTCAACATTCCATACCGGGTTCTCGAAGAGGCCCAGGCGGTATTTGAGGCGGAGACATCTGCGCACTGCGTCATCGATTCTGGCCATCGGAATCATCTTTTCATTGACAGCAGCGATAATATCTGTGCATACGTCCGGATGATAAGGGTCCATAATCATATCGATACCGGCATTGATTCCGATCGCGAGAGCTTCTTTGCGGTCCGCAGCGATGCGTTCGCGGGTATAGAGATTGTCAATGTCGGCCCAGTCAGTGACGATGAGGCCGTCCCAGTTCTGCTGCTCCTTGGCCCATACTGTAAGATATTCGTGGCTTGAGTGGACAGGCACGCCGTTGATGGAAGCGGAGTTCGCCATTATTGTCAATGCGCCTGCTCTCATGCACTCCTTGAACGGGCGGAAATATTTGTCCCTCAAATCATTAGGTGCAACATATGCAGGCGTTCTGTCTTTTCCTGTAGCTGTGGCGCCATAGCCGAGATAATGCTTGATGCTTACGGCAACATGTTCAGTGTCAATGTGATTAGGGTCTTCGCCCTGAGCGCCTACGGTTTCAGCCACTGACATTTCTGCCTGGACAAACGGATCTTCGCCCCAGCTTTCCCAGACACGTGGCCAGCAAGGATTCCGGCTCAAGTCCATAACCGGAGAGAATACCCACGGACACATGGCTGCTCTGGTTTCATAGCCGATCACTTCTCCCATTTTACGGGCATATGAGCGCTCGAATGTAGCGGCAAGGTTCACTTCCTGCGGATAGAATGTCGCTCCAGTAATATATGTAGCGCCATGTATCATATCCAGGCCGTAAACCATCGGAATACCGAGTTCTTCCATCGTGATGTCCTGAATCAGCTTTATCTGCTCTGCGGTAATGGCCCTGTCGCGGCTTGTCGCGCCGAACGTATTCAGGAATGAGCCTATCTTATATGTTTTCACAAGATTGCGGACTTTAGCCGTATCCACAAGATTGTCGGTAGTGAACGTTTCTGCAGTGAGCTGGACCATCTGTCCCACTTTTTCTTCCAATGTCATTTTCTGCACGAGCTTGTCCACCTTCTTTTCAATCTCCTTGTCGGAAGGTATGGACGCTTTCACGCCGTTCTGTGCACACGAGGAGAGCGCAATACTTGTAATTGCCATAACTGACAAAAAATTTTTAATACTCATCTTCTTCTGATAGTTTTGTGTTTTGTTTTTCAAAGTTACAAAATAAATGGCTAACTTCGGCCTCCCTTCGGGTTACTGATACTTTTTGTGAGTATTTGGCAAAATACTATCATATTTGGAACATTATGAGTTGGTTTGCAGAACTGTTCAGTGAACATACATTCATCCAGGCGATTCTCGTGCTTTCTCTGATAAGCGCAGTGGGATTGCTGTGCAGCACAATAAAATTCAAGGGCGTTTCACTCGGCATCACGTTCGTTTTCTTTGCAGGCATTCTCGCAGGTCATTTCGGCCTCTGCATTGACCCGCAAATGCTGGCTCTGGCACAGAATTTCGGCCTGATCATTTTCGTCTATGCTCTTGGTTTCCAGGTAGGTCCGAGCTTCTTCCCTTCACTGAAGAAAGGCGGCATAAAACTGAACTTGCTCGGTCTTGCCGTACTTGTAACCGGCTCTGTCATGGCATTGGCCATAAGCAGGCTGACTGATGTCTCCCTGCCGGTTTCCGTAGGACTTCTGACCGGGGCGGCTACCAATACGCCTATGCTCGGAGCCGCACAACAGGCTCTACTGCAGATAGATCCGTCAGCCGCGGCCACTTCAAATGAAATGGCAATGGCCTGTGCCGTGGGCTATCCTTTCGGCGTCATCGGCTGCATCGGCTGCATCATCATCCTCAAGGCATTGTTCCTGAAAGACGGAGGCAAAAAGAAAGACGCCCATGACAACCAGACATATGTCACGGAATTCCGTGTGAGCAACCCTGCCATTTACGGAAAGAGCATCCGCGACATCATGAAGGACGTTTCCATCCATCTTGTGGTTTCCAGAGTATGGAAGTTCGACGGCAAGTCGGATGAGCAGTCCGGGAAACAGGGAAAAGTGATCATACCGAACGGGGACACCATATTGGAGAACGGGGAACATGTCCTGGTCATGACCAAAGAACGGGAAGCAGGCATTGCAGAGAAGCTTTTCGGTGAGACAGTGAAGAAGGACTGGAACCAGAAAGACATTGACTGGAACCACATCGACGGCACTCTTGTATCCAGACACGTGTTCGTGACGAAAAGGCACATGAACGGCGCCAAACTCGGCGACTTGCATCTGCGCAATGCCTATGGAATCAATATCACGAGGGTAAACCGCGCAGGTATCGACATTCTGCCGTCGAGGGAACTGAGGCTCCAGATAGGTGACAAGCTTACTATCGTGGGGCAGGAAAATGCTATCCACAATGTAGCGGAAGTGCTTGGCAATCAGGAGAAAGAGCTGAGAAATCCGAACCTGTTCCCGATTTTTGTCGGTGTTATCCTGGGTCTGATTTTCGGAAGCATTCCGTTCTATATCCCGGGCATGAGCGTTCCCGTAAAACTCGGCATCGCCGGCGGTCCTATTATAATAGGTATCCTCATGGGTGCTTACGGAACAAGACTGCATCTCACGACCTATACCACCCACAGCGCGAATCTGATGCTCAGGCAGCTAGGCCTCACCATATATCTGGCTGGCTTGGGACTGAGTGCGGGCCCGGGCTTTTTCGAGACGGTATTCACCCCTGAAGGCCTTGTATGGATAGGCATCAGCATTGCCCTGACCATTGTCCCGGTTCTGCTTGTCGGTTATATCGCTTCCAGATTCTGCAAGACGGACTACAGTGCCAATGTGGGTATGCTCTGCGCCGCGATGGCCAACCCTATCGCCCTGAACTACGCCCTGAGCACTGTGGAAGATGACGCTCCGTCAGTTTCCTATGCCACGGTTTACCCTGTAGAAATGTTCCTGCGGGTGATTTCGGCTCAGGTCATAATGCTGCTCTGCATATAGATGCGGCTGGCTCCAAGACCATTTCATTCCGGCCAGGTCAATGCCATAAAAGTTCCCGGGCATAAAGAAAGAGGATAACCTCAACGGCTATCCTCCACAATCTGATAATACCAAATGTGCGCTGTCCGCTATTCGGTTTTGCGCTCCTTGTTTCTCGTCAACTTTTCTTTCATAGCGTCAACACATTCATTGACAGCTATTTCGAATGTTTGTGCATTTCTCTCTATAACCTGGGAACCGCCAGGAACGTGGACCTTCAGTTTCACATTCTTGTTTTCCGGTTTCTCCAGAAGCGACAATACGACTTCGACATCGGTAATGGCGTCATCGAAACGGCCGATTTTTGAAACTTTCTTTTCTACGAACTCCAAAAGTTTCTGATCCGCGTCGAACTTGAGCGATTGTACTCTAATCTCCATTTTTACCTCCTCTTTTAGCCCGTGGATGGGCATTTGAATAAACATTCTTCAGCTTCTCGATAGTGTTGTGGGTGTAAACCTGAGTCGCCGCCAATGAAGAGTGACCGAGCAGTTCTTTTATGGAATAAATGTCCGAACCGTCGTCGAGGAGTTCAGTCGCCAATGTATGCCTGAGCACATGGGGAGACTTGCGTCCTGTAATACCTTCCACCTGTCCGAGTTCGCTTTTCACTGTCCTGTCCACGAATACGGGATAAAGTCCCGCACCTTTCAACGTGACCAGAAACGGCTCTTCCAGGTTCCTCTTCCTTCCCACTACCGACTCCGCTGCTTTCAAATATAATGAAATTTCTTTTGATAGCGAAAGTGTAAGAGGAATTTCTCGCATTTTGTCACCTTTTCCCCTTACTTTCATAGTATGGCGGGAAAGGTCAATGTCCCGGATTCTCAGCCCTATCAGCTCCGCGCGTCTGATTCCTGTAAGATATAGCGTGCTGACAATCATCCGCTTAAGCCTCGGCTCATAGAGTTCCGACATGAGTTTGTATGCCGCTCCGGTCACCGATGCGCCGCTGTGGTAAGAATCAGCCGCGTCAGACAACATTGACAAAGATTCTTCATCGGCCGCAGGCGAGGTCTTATCGAGATATTCGGTCATTGAAGCCTGGCGATAGAAGACTGGAAGACGCTTTTCGCACTTAGGGCGCTTGACCAGATGCACGGGATTCGACTTCAGCATTCCTTTGGAAACCAGCCATTTGCACAGACTGCTCAGGACTGACAGATGCTGATTGACAGTCCGAGGGCTCAGGCTCTTCTCTTCGGAAAGATAGTTCTCATAATTGCGTATTGCGGTCGGGGTCAATGACTTGAGCAGCAATGCGTCGTCTGCAGGCTCTTCTTCTGTCCTGGAGTAGTCCAGATACCGGCTGAGCACATCCGAGTATATCGCCTGGGTTCTCGGCGAATATCTCCGGATTCCGGACACATAGTTTATGAAGTCATCGCACAGCATAACGCTTACTTCTGCGCCTTCAGTCCCATTTCCTCAGCACGCAGGCGCATATATTTGTCAGCCTCCTCGAATGTATTGTCGATAATCCCGTCGAGGATGGCGTTTTTCACATATTCTTTCAGTTCGCCGATTTCCTTGCATGGTGGAATGCCGTAAACATCCATCACGTACTCCCCTGTTATCGGATTCTTGAAATTGCGGATCTGGTCTTTTGCCTCCACTTCCACGAGTTTTTCCTTGACAAGCAGGAAGTTTTTCTTGATGCGCTCCACCTTCGCAGGGTTCTTGGATGTGATGTCGGCATTGCAAAGCAGCATGAGATCCTGGATTTCATTGCCCGCATCGAACAGCAGACGGCGTACTGCTGAATCGGTAACTTCCTCATCCACAAGAGCTACAGGCCTATGATGCAGAGTGACGAGCTTCTGGACATACTTCATCTTTTCATTGAGAGGCATCTTCAGCTGCTGGAATATCTTCGGCACCATCCTGCCTCCTATGGCCTCGTGACCGTGGAATGTCCAGCCGATATGCGGGTCATAACGCTTGCTTGCCGGCTTGCCGATATCGTGAAGCAGCGCCGCCCACCTCAGCCAGAGATACGGCTCTGTCCTGACTGACTCGGCAAATCCGTCACCGTCTTCCAACGGAGTGTAATTCAGCAGGATACCTTCTTCAATACCCTGGATTTCCTCTGCAGCCACATTGTCCACGACCTGTATGGTATGCGAGAAATTGTCCTTGTGCCCTCTTCCGTCCACGGTTTCCACACCTTTCAGTTTCGAGAGCTGCGGAAGCACATATTCTAAGAGTCCGGTTTCATCCAGAAGCCTGAACGCCATCGACGGTCTGGCGCACAGAAGCATCTTGTTCAACTCCTCCGCTATGCGTTCCTTGGACAATATCGTCATGCGGTCACGCATTCTCTTCATTGACTCGAGCGATTCTTCGACAATATGGAATTCCGCTCCCGGGCGGCTCAGCTTGGCTGCGAAACGGACTGCACGCAGCATCCTGAGCGGGTCATCGCTGTATGTGGTGTCGGGGTCGAGCGGCGTGCGGATAATTCCGGCCGCAAGGTCCCTGATTCCGCCGAACGGGTCCACCAATGCGCCGAAGTCATCCTGCTGGAGGCTGAAAGCCATCGCATTGATAGTGAAGTCCCTACGTTTCTGATCATCCTCCAGTGTGCCGTCTTCGACAATGGGTTTGCGGGAGTCCCTATGGTAGGACTCTTTTCTCGCTCCCACGAACTCAACCTCGGTTCCGTGATACTTCAGCATTGCAGTGCCGAAATTCTTGAATACGGAGACGCGGCAGCCGTGACGTTCCGTACACTTGATGCGTTCCGCCACCGCTGTCGCAAGGGCTATGCCGCTTCCCTCCACGACTATGTCAATGTCATTGCTCGGTCTTCCGAGAAAGCAATCACGCACGTATCCGCCTATCACAAAGGCTCTTACGCCAAGTTCTCCCGCTGTCTTCGACACGATCCCGAACACCGGATGTTCGAGAAATCCTTCTGTTTTAGTCATTCTTTCCAATGTTTTCATCAGCATTGACCCCGATCATCTGGAGATAGGTCGGGGCGGCCGTGAGGAACGTCATACTGCCATCTTCTTCTTTTCTGCAGAAGAATGTTTTAGTGCCGTTTGTCAGCACCATGTACCTGACATTCAACACCATATCGTAACGCAATGCCTGTTCCAGCACTTCCCTGGTCAGTTCCACGTCCGGCCGTTTGCATTCGACTATCATTACCGGTTCGGGCCTGCGGTCATATACGACAATGTCGGCTCTGAACATTTTCTTCACCGGTCCATCGCCATATTTCATCCCGACTTCGCTCATCATCATGTGAAGCGGAACCTGCATGGTGTCCTTCAGCACCGTGATGAACCACTGCCTCACCCTTTCTTCGGGCGTAAGCGGGACATCCTTTTTCCGCAACGGGTCGCGAACCATCTCTAATGCCATTCGTCTGATTATTTTGTATATGCAAAGATAGTGAAAGTTGAGTGACTTTCATTATCTTTGTACGTTGCAACAAGTTATTTTACTAAAGATGAACAAGACCGGAGAATACAGATTCACGATAGTTGTTCCTGTTTACAATGAGGTGGACAACATCTATGCCCTCGAGAAGGCTCTTTCCGAGTTCCTTCCGAAAAGCAAATACAAGGCCTGCGCGCTTTTTGTCAATGACGGTTCTTCTGACGGAAGTCTGGAGAGGATTCAGGAAGTGTGCGCCAGGAACAATGATTTCCACTATATAAGTTTTGTGAAGAATGCCGGTCTGAGCGCCGCCATCAAAGCCGGTTTCGACTACACGTTCTCCGACTATGTGGGCTATATGGACGCGGACCTGCAGACTACTCCTGAAGATTTCAATCTTCTGCTCGACGGCATTGAAAGCCACAGCATGGTGATCGGCATCAGGGCGAACCGCAAGGACACGTTCTTCAAGCGCGCACAGTCCAAGATTGCGAACGGTTTCAGGAAAATGATGACCCATGACGGGGCTACCGATACGGGATGTCCTCTGAAAGTGCTCCACACGGATGTCGCCAAGAGGATTCCGATGTTCAAGGGAATGCACAGATTCCTGCCGGCGCTTGTGCTGCTGCAGGACGGGTGCACCTATTCACAGGTTCCTGTAAGGCATTTCCCGAGAGTTGCGGGCAGTTCCAAGTACCATCTTTGGAACCGTCTCGTCGGTCCTTTCGCCGACTGCTTCGCATACAGGTGGATGAAGCCGCGCTATATTAACTATAAGGTAGGAGAGAATGATCTGTAGTCTGTTGTTGCCTGAGCTTTCCAAGGTGGGAATCCTGACGCTCGGTTTCACTGCCCAGCTTTTCTTTTCGCTGCGCACGCTGTTCCAGTGGTGGAAATCCGAGAAGGCGAAGAAGGTGGTCTCACCGTCGGCATACTGGGTCCTGAGCGTTATCGGAGCCTACCTCATGTTCATCTATGGTGTTCTCCGCGATGATTTTTCCATAATACTCGGACAGCTCATTTCCTATTATGTCTATCTGTGGAATCTGAACGCTAAAGGTGTCTGGAAGCGTCTCGGGCTGTTTCTGCAGTCGGTGCTTCTGGCCACGCCAGTAGTAGCAGTGCTGCTGCTTCTCCAGAATGCCGCCGTATATTTCCAGAGTTTCTTCCGGAATGACGACATTCCGTTCTGGCTGGTGATATTCGGCTCTGCAGGACAGGTCATATTCACATTGAGATTTGTATATCAATACATATATTCACATCATTACAAACAATCCACACTTCCGATGGGATTCTGGGCCATATCATTGTTCGGCTCAGGAGTAATCATCGCCTACGGTATCTTCCGTATGGACCCGGTGCTGATTTTGGGACAGTCTTTCGGATTTGTCGCATATATCCGCAACCTTGTCATTGGCTTTAAAGAAAACAAAACTGATGTCCCCGAAACTGAAAAATAACTTCCTGAACAAGTATCCGCTCCTGGCGGTGTACCTGTTCACGTTCATCTGCCTTCTTCCGGCAATGCTGATGAGGGATTTCACTCCTTCCAACGAACTGAGATACCTCAGCATCGCCGACGAGGCCATCTCCAACGGGAATGTATTCGCGTTCTACAACCATGGACAGCCGTATGCCGACAAACCGCCTCTATATATCTGGGCAGTAATGCTTTGCCGGCTCCTGTTCGGACAGCACAGCGTATTCGCATTGACTCTGCTGTCGCTGATTCCGGCCTTCGTGCTGACTTGGCTGATGGACCGCTGGGTGATGACGGGAGCTTCGTCCCAGGACAGGATGGCAATGTCAATGATGCTTCTGTCCAGCGTCATGTTCCTCGGGACAATGGTGGTCATCCGTATGGATATGCTGATGTGCATGTTCATCGCTCTCGCCATCTTCACGTTCTGGCGGATGTACGGGTTACGTAAAGAGGGGCTCGACGGGGAGGAGTCCAAGCGCCTGTACAGGAAATGCTCCTGGCTGCTGCCGGTATGGATATTCCTGGCATTGTTCACGAAAGGGCCTGTCGGACTGCTTGTGCCGCCGGTTTCCATTCTGGTATTTCTGCTGGTCAAGCGCGAGTGGCGTGACATTCCGAGATATCTGGGATGGAAGACTTGGGGTGTTATCGCAGGCCTGTGCCTCATCTGGTTTACAGGCGTGTTCATCGACGGTGGCGTTTCCTATCTGGACAATCTTCTTTTCAAACAGACTGTAGGACGCGCTGTCAATGCGTTCACTCACAGCAGGCCGTTCTGGTTCTATGCCGTGGCCATCCTCTGGTGCATCGCTCCTTATACCATACTTCTGATAGGCGGTCTGATAGCCGCCCTCCGACGCCGCGGGCCTAAAACCGTTGCGGCCGATGATACTGAAGTGATTACGGCTGAGGCAGTCCGCTCCGATACCGAAGTGCTGTTCCTCTGCGTGATAGCGACCACGTTCATCATGCTGTCGAGTTTCAGTTCCAAGCTTCCGGTTTACCTCGTGCCGATGATTCCGTTCATAGTGTACCTGTTCCCGCTTGCAGTGAACCGTACCGGAGCCCGCAAGTGGATGATCTGGGCCATAGCAATTCCTGCTGCGCTGCTGGCTGTCGCCGGCCTCGCCGCCCTGCTTGTTCTCGCTGAAGTGGTCAATGTCAATGCTTTGGAGTCATTGTCTTCCACCTATCCTTTCGCATTCATGTCTCCTGTGAAGATGGCGGCAGTGCTGCTTATGGTGGGCAATGCGCTCGCGCTCTGGTTCCTCTTCAAGAGAAAGCACTGGAACCTGCCGGTGTTCATGATCGGAGCCTCGCTTTTCCTCACCGTATATTCTGCCGCTGCTGTTCTTCCCAAGGCTAATCCATATATCGGCTACAAGGACATGTGCAAGGAGGTCCCTTCCGGAACTGATGTGGCGACTCTGTTCGTGCACAGGCCGGAGAACATCGACGTATATATAGGAAGGCAGATCAAGGACTACAAGAAGGATGTGGACGGATTCCTGCGCGATGCCGCTGACTCTTCCGCCCTCGGCAGCTCGCCATTGACGCTTATCGTGACAGGAAAGCACCTGGAAGAATTCCCTGACCTGCGAAAGTTCGTATATTCTTCCGGCACAGTGGTTTACGTAGGCCCATACTGCATAGTGACCAGAAAATAGTACGGCATACAATACAGCCAAAGGCACAAATTGTAAAGATTTTGCCACAAATATTTGGGCAATCCAAAAAGAATGCCTACATTTGTAATCCCAAACGGTGCTTTGGCCGAGCGGTTAGGCACAGGTCTGCAAAACCTGCTACAGCGGTTCGATTCCGCTAGGCACCTCTCAAACAGCCCTTCAGATATCTGAGGAGCTGTTTATTTTTCCAAAAAGTTCCCACATTGATCCTCATTTGATTCCCACAAATTTATAGAGTGGAAGTTCCACAACCTCAATAGTGACGGATGGGCTGGAAACAAGTTGGCTTATAACATATCACTTATTTCTGTTTTCTTTGTGCGCTTGAGATTTATGTTTGTCTTGCCGAAACGCCAGGTGAGGCTGAACCGAAATTGGCGTGGGTTATACCAGTATTTATTATGCTGGTAGTAGGTCTCTGTATATGTGTCACGCGTTGGACCATAGTATCGATTCTGAAAGGGCATAATGGCTGTGGTTGACATAATGAGACGGTTCTGGAGGAAGCCCTGTCTCAGGCCGAGTGAGTATATATAATCGACTCCGTGATATGTGCGCTGCAGGGTGGTTTCTCCTCCGGAAATGCTGCCAGAGGCATAGGCTGACGCTCCTTTCCATAGTACAATGTTGGTGCCAATATCGAAAGCCCATTCGACACCGTCATTTTTCTGGCCCAACAATGGTGCATAGAAATAGTTATATCCGACTTTTGCAGATGCCTGAAGCGAGAATCGTTTGCCCGGACTCCAGTTGAAACTCAACATTTCGTCAATATGGTTATATTTTACGGCATTCCCATAGGTGGAAATCTTGATGCCGTCCGGATGGACATTTGAAAGATATTCAATCTTGTTGTTGCATAGGCTGCCGTAAGTCCTTGCCGTCAAGTCCCAGCTATCACCGCTTGTGCGATATGTGAGTGTGATGGCATCGGAAACTACAGTTCTCAGGTCTGGATTGCCGTGCATCTTGCTATAAGGAGTTTCTTCAAAAATATAAGGGTTGAGATAGTCAACGCTCGGGCGTCCCAGACGGCGTGTGTATGAAGCGGAGAGCATATTTCTGGAGTCAATCTGCCAGGCAGCGTTAAAATAAGGTACAATGTTGAAATTGCTGTTGTCAAACTCAATGTTTCCTGATGGACTTTTGGAGATACCCCGGTTCAGTGTGTATTCCAAGCGTGCACCGGCTTTCAGCGTGACTTTTGCAAACTTGTAGCCGTAGCTGGCATAGGCGGCGAATATGTGTTGCTTATAGTCCAGGTCATTGACATTGGAATTATCAATGTCCCATTGATTAGATTTAAAGTTCCATACTTCATCCTGAGAATCTGCCACGTGGGAGCGCAGAGTATATTTTGCACCTGCTTCTATCAGATGTTTATTCTTGAGGCTGCTAAAATAGTCAATCTGGCCAATTTGCTGGATAGTATGCGCGGTATTGAAAGAGTGACGGTGGTAATCCGTGCTTCCCAGGACAGGTACTACTGTGACGTGGTTGTCCGTACTGTTCGGATTTCCGTCGATTGAATAGCTGAATGTCAGTATGCCTCCATCGTTCCGGAAGTTCTTTTGATAAGCCAGTTCGCCAGAGAAGGTATTGTATCGGTTCGTCCGCTCTGTAAGCTCCTGCATTTCTATCGTCTTGACAAGGTCGGTATTCCAGAAAGTTTCAGTAGCATCGTTCTCTGCCAGCATCTTTTGAAAATTTGCCCATCCTGACAGAGTGATGAGGTTCAATGTGTCCGGTTCATAGCTCGCTTCCAGAGAGAATGCACCGGAAGAGAATATATTTTTACTGTCAAATGTCAGGTTATGATAATGATATTCTTCGCTCGTGTAGTTTTCAATATCAGTTACACCGTGGGGTATAGGGTTTGGAAAATACATTCCGCTGGCATTTGCGCTGATGGTGAATTTTCCAAGCTGGGCATTGATGTATCCGCTTCCGCCTGCGGAACCCAAAGAGGCGGCTTGCGCGCTGAGCGAGCCGCTATAGCCTGATTTAAGACGTTTGACCATCACAATGTTAATGATGCCACCTATGCCTTCAGCATCGTATTTTACGGGCGGATTGGTTATGACCTGTATTTCCTTGATGGAGGAAGCCGGTATGCTCTTGATGAGTTGGTCGAAGTTGCGGGCCAACATTCCGGTAGATTTCCCGTTCACGAGGACCTTATAGTCTGATGAACCGTTGAGCAGCACTTTGTCCTCACCGTTGATGCTGAGCATCGGCACATTCCGGAGGATGTCTATCAGGTTGCCGCCTTCTGCCTGTGGATCGGCTTGGACATTATAGGTAAGTTTGTCGGCATCAGTCTTGATCAGCTCCTGCCGGGCCACTACGGTGGCTTCTTTGAGATTCTGAATGGTGCCCAGGGAGTCCGGCTGGGCGATTCCCGATTCCTGGGCCCTGGCGGTGTGGCCTATGGCCAGAGTTGCAGCTGTAAGGATGATTGTCTTTGTTTTCATTGCGTTTCCGTGTATTTGTCGAAGACAAAATTACCCGGAAATAGTTTTACATGATTCGGGACTAAGCAAGAATATCTGCTCGTATATGGCTGATACTCAATGTTAGATAAAGATTGCTCGTCCTGTAAGACTTCGGAAAGTTTTACATCAGCGTTCCAAGTCCAGAAGAAGGTTCCTCAGATAGATGCTGATATTGGTATCGTGCTCGTCGAGCCCAAGTTTCTGGCGGATTTCGTGGCTGATGATGTAATGTCGTTTCTTCTGGATGTACTCGCCGATATCTTTTCCTTTCAGACCGAGGGTATAGAGGCAGCAATAACCAATTTCCCAGTCAGTAAGTTCTTTGTCCTGAAGGTAAGCAATAAACTTTGGATGGCTTTCTTCAAAGACAATTTTCGTGGAGCGGAGAAATTCTTCCCGGTCGGACATCAAAACTTCAATCTCTTCTTCAGAACTGCGGTAGAGTTTGTCGTCAGATGAAATGCGTGAAGCTATTACTATGTCAAGGACAGAAAGACGTTGCCGAATTACGGCCATTGCCTTATCGTCGGGGCGGGACTTCAGTTTCCTCACGACATACCGGATAATAAACACCATTATAGCCAGAAACAGCAGGGAAAGAATGACGATTATACGGATGCTGTTGTCCTTCTCGACGAGTGTCATCTTGTCCAGATACCGTTCTTCAATGATTCTGGCGTTTTGGATTTTCAATGTGTCAGATGGAGTCAGCATACTGGCATTCTCATTGATGCGGTCCAGGCATTCCCGGGCTTTCTGCACGTTTTTGCTGTCTCCGACTGAAGAATAATAATCGAGGGCGATATGGATGATGCTGTCGTTATATACTTCAATGCCCACCTTCTCCAGAGCCTGGGAGTACAACAGCGCGTGCCTTGCCTGCAGTTCCTTTGTTTTCAGCATACTCCTGTCAATCGAATCCAATTGAACAAAGGCACTGTCCGGTGATGTGGCAAGATACATTTCTGCCCTGTCCAGCACCATAGCCACATTGCTTGTGTGGAAACACGAGCACAAGCAGAATGCTATGATAAGGCCGAATATGTATTTCTCAATATGACGCATAACAAAGCCAAGATACAAAATTTCTATCACTTTATCAATTGATTCGTTAGGAAAGTTGAAAATCTTTTTGGGTATTTTCCGACAGTCCCTATACTATTCATCGGCTTGACTGGGTGTTCAGTCAAGTCTCCTGCTGAACTGGAGAACTCGTTTAATGCTATGGGCGGTATAACTTTCATGCTACAATAAGTTGCAGTAGCCACCGTTTGCTTTTATAGAGTATGAGGTACAAAAAATTACCGATGGACATGCCAAATCAGGTTCAAGTTCTGAAGGATTGAGGATTACTTATTGAGGATGAGCAACAGGAGCTCGACAAATTGAGTTTTATCAGTTACTACCGTCTTGCCAACTATTGGCGTCCGATGGAGTCAGAAGAAATATCATAAAATCAACCCATAAGTTGTGGGGTTTGAAATTTCTCACTATATTTGCAAAAATATCAATTGAGTATGACATTTGATCAGATAACGGAAAATGAAAAACTTTGGGCTGTCAGATATGATGACTGTCTGGACAATGTTCTTGATTCAATCCTTGGACAATGGAATGATGTTGTGTGGCTTAGAAACTTCTTCAAGGCGAATCTGGAAGATTTGACGGCATACTTCAAAATCACTGATGTAAATCAGGCAATATACGATACGATTGATGACAGCGAGAGGCTTCAGTGCCTTATTATGGATATTTCCCCAGAAGCCGACCTGGATAAGTTGTTCCGTCCACTTGACAACAACCGTACTTCGGAAATGATTCTCGGAAAAGAGAAGGTGCGTCTGCGTGACACTCAAAAGCACGCTTCATGGCTGCGTATATATGCAATCAAGTTGGACCCTGGTATCTATGTTATTACAGGAGGAGCGATCAAGCTGACACGTACAATGCAAGAGCGTGAGCATACACTTGTCGAACTTGCAAGAATGGAGAAGGTTCGCCGTTTCTTGCTAGATAACAATATTTTGGACAAAGACTCTTTTGACGATTATATGAAAGAGCATTAATGAGCATTAATGACAGAAGGAGGTTATAATGGAAACTTCAGAAGCAACAATCTCAAGACTGAGACAATATCAGTCAGCAACGCCATCAAGGTGGCGCGAGAATGCAGAGTGGCGAATGAAGAACAAGTTCTGGCTTCGCTATTCTCAGCGCATCGCTATGATGATGCTTGATAAGATGGAGAAAATGAATATGTCACAGAAGCAGCTATCAGAGTTGATGGGCTGCAGTCAGCAGTATGTCTCCAAGGTCCTTAAGGGACAGGAAAACCTCTCTCTTGAAACCATATCAAAGATTGAAGGATGCCTTGGTATTCAGATTCTGCCTGCATTATCTGAGTAGGATATCTTTAACTAACTCTTTTAATCGAGTAGGAGGAAAACGAAGTAGTTTTCTTCCTACTTTCGTTTTCCGACCTCTCACACCACCGTACGTGCGGTTCCGCATACGGCGGTTCTTTATCTTACGTGCAATCTGACATAGTAGTCCATCAGACATGGATAGCCTGCGGCGCGGAGTTTATCGTTGGTTGCGGCGTGATGCATTATACCTTCCGCATTTGCCCAATATCCCTTGCTGCTGTTGCCATAGATTCTTGCCCAGTATGGCTTGATGCCACATCGTATGAGATTCCTTATCCTTGCCTTAGGTCTCTTCCAACTTTTCCATATGCACATACGTATCCGCCTGCGAAGCCATTGGTCAATGCTTGTCAGTGATGTTTTCGTATCTGCATATTTGAAGTATGATACCCATCCGCGTATGACTTGGTGTAGCGCGACCTTCCTGCGTTCATATCCCATCCCGTTGCTCCTGCCCGTCAGCATCTTGAGCTTTGCCTTCAGTTTGAGCAAACTCTTGGGATGGACACGCAACCTTCAGCCCTCTCCAGTCTTGTAGAAGGTATGTACCAGGTACTTCATCCCACGGACATAGCCGACTTCCGTCTTGTCGAGGTTTACTTTCAGGTGGAGTTTCTTCTCGATGAACTTGGTCAGTCCTTCGCATACGCGCTCCGCACCCCTCCTGCTTTTGCAGAAGATTAGGCTGTCATCTGCGTAACGCACGAACGGATGACCGCGGCGTTCCAGTTCCTTGTCCAGTTCGTTGAGCACAATGTTGCTCAACAGCGGACTGAGCTGGCCGCCTTGTGGCGTTCCCTCCGTTGTCGGCTGATATACTCCGTTGACCATCACGCCAGCATAAAGGTATTTGTGTATCAGGCTTATGACCCTGCCGTCCTTTATGGTGTGTGAGAGCAACTCTATCAGGTAACTCTGGTTTACGGTGTCAAAGAAGCGTTCCAAGTCTATGCCCACGGCATATTCATAACCTTCGTCGAGTATCTCCTGCGCTTGTTTCAACGCCCCCTGTGCACTGCGGTTCGGCCGGAAGCCGTAGCTTCCCTCGCTGAACTTCGGCTCATACATTGGCGTGAGTACTTGCGCTATACTCTGTTGGATGACGCGGTCCACCAGAGTTGGTATACCCAGTTTGCGCGTCTTGCCATTGTCTTTCGGGATTTCCACCCTGCGCACTGGCATAGGTTTATATTTCCCGTTCAAGATGGAGTTCCTGAGTTCATCGTTGTGGAGTTTCAAGTATGGAAGCAAGTCATTTGCCTCCATCGAGTCGACACCTCCGCTCCCGCTGTTCGATACTACCTTCCTATATGCTCGGTTCATATTATAGGGAGAAAGGATGAGTTCCATCAGGTGTTTCTCATCTATCTGCACTTCCGCAAGTCTGCCTTCAGTTATCTCCATATAGGTCTGCGCTCCCTCGATAACTTCGGCTTCCAGCCTATCTTCCCGTGGGTAGCTCTCTTTCGTTTTCTGCTTTCTCTCCTCCATAGAGTTTCTTCTTTAGACTTACTTCAAATAAAGTTCGGCCCTTCCCTGCGTGTCGATATTAGGCAGGTACTATGGCCTCTGCTGACTTCTCGCAGTTCGTTGTTACTGCTCGCTTTCGCTCGCCTGCGAGACCTCTCCAGTTATGGACATACTCTTTCCATCTTATGTCTGCCCGATTTACCTTGGGCGATTTCGGATAGTTATCGGACTTCGATTTCTTAGGCAATCTTATCCTCACCCTTAGGCCTCATATCGGATTTCTGTCCGTCAGACCAGATGTTTGCCGCCGGCTTCCTTCAGATTCCGTCTCGCGGCGGACACCCTTGCCTTTGGCTGTAACCTTCCCACTATCAGGGCGGTTTAGGGACTTGCACCCTTTAGAGTATGTTCGTGCTGGACGAACCAAAAGTCTCCGCGACTTCCTGAAGGGAAGGCACGGAGTCTTTCTGCGCGGAGTCAATAGAGTGGAAGTCCCGCAGCCGCGATAGTGGCAGAGGGGCTGTAACCAAGCTGGGCTTAAGATTGTCGCTTATTTCTGTTTTCTTTATGCGCCTGAGATTTTTGCTTGACCCGACCAAAATGGCTGGGATGTGATGTCTTTACTCTTTCTTATCTGATTCGACGCGAGATAAATCTGAAGATTGTGTTCTAGGAGTATGGTCTATACCACCGCCTAGCCACTCACCAGTAATCAGCCATATTTCATAAAACATAAGCCATTCTGAGGCCCATGGAACAATTGTTCTTGCCAAAAACTTTGAAGGTTGCCATTCCTTGAATCCCGGAAAGAATAAGCATATTTGCTGAGCAGGGGTGCTATACACATGTGGAAGTTTATCGTGACCAGAAGCAAGCTTTAACTTTTTCGGGCTTACAACATACACCTTTGGAGCGTTATCCAAGGTATAATCAATGCGAATTCTGTACGTGGAACTATTGGGTGTAGGTACCACAGCAGTTTCCCATATCAAATGCCTAGTGGTTTGGGAAATTACTGAACCGTCTGGAAAATCCTTAGACAAAACAGTTATCTGACCTTGGATAGGTACTGTTGGCCGATTAGGCATCCTTACCATAAAAGTTATGTTTAGGAATGGTTGCGCCAGCCGCTGTACCGATAGTTGCTGTTCCAAGTGTTGAAGTCAGCTTCCCAGCTGAGCTTGCAGTCCTTAGATTGTCTGCATAGGCTTTGAATGATGCCGTGGATACCTTCTCGCCAAATAACTCCTTGAACAAATCCTGCAACTTATCAAGTCCCTGTCCAGTTGAGGCTGAAATCCTATTAATGTCAGTCTGGAGCTTTGCCAACCACTTGTAGAAGTTTGTCTCCTTGTTATTTGTGTCATTCCATCTGTCCGCAAAATTCTCCGAAGGATTCACCGGGTTTTCAATGACTCTATGACCTGGAGTTCCTTTGATGTAGGAGGACATGTTCAGGGCTATATGTTGAATGGTATCCAAAAGATCAGTCGAGTCATTATATGCCCTTGAGGCAAGAGTCGTTATTATGATTGATATCGGCTTATCCTCTCCATCATCCTTGAACATAATATCCCTATGTCGTTTCAACAGTTGGACAGATCTCTGCAATGGAGCTTTGGTTTCATAATGCTTCGGCACAGGCGCAATGGCCTCCTTAAGATTAATCGTACGCGTTAATGTAGATGGCCGATAAGCGATATTATAGAACCACTTAGCAAATCCAAAGGGATTGCTCTTTGGCCACCCGTCAGTATTAGTCTCTGTACGGTAATTTTCCCGAGTATTGTCTGTTATGCGTATGGCCGTCGTATCCGTTATGTCCTGATTGCCGGATGAAAGCATCCTCTCCAGATCTTTCTGATACTTTTCGCCCACAAAACAAGGAAGGATATCCATGTGGTACCTGTTGTCAGCATATTTCAGCGTCCAGCATCTTTTACCCTCTTTGTCGAGCATCTTGCTATAGCGATCAGAAGACTTAAGTCGATTCCCTACTGCATTCTTCGTTGAGAATTGAGTCCATGAGGCAGGCTTGCGTATCAACTCGCAAACAAGATCTATATCCAGGTCGGCGTCCTCAGCTACCGGGCGCACAACTGTTCCTAAAAGAAAGGAACCCTGTGGCCGTATCATTGGCTCATAAACATTCAGAGGACTTGAATCATTCGCCAAGAAATATCCTACAGCCTCATAGCTGGATGTAATAATCTCATGTTCACTTTTCGTGACGTCAAGTGCCTTCCCAATTTCATTGAGCAAGGTGTTCAATTGTTTTTTCTGCTCTACCGTCATAATTATTCTTTATTTATTGTTATTGTTTCAACATCATCCTCACCAAAAGAGTTGTTTTTATCGTACAGAACCAATGATTTGTCAGCCTTCGGCATCCACACGCGCCCCAGTTCAACGGCACATGCCGCAGGCATTGCCATATACACTTTTATGGACGATTCAGCAGTCGCTGAATTAATTTCATCAAGAGTTTTACGGACAATTGTCCGGAACTCAGCAAGCTGATCTTTCGACCTCAACATATCATTGCCTACTTTATTTGCCGTAATCACCCAGATACTGGCAGTCTCGCCATACTTCTGTTTCAAACGCGATGTTATAGCATCCGCACTTATCGCAAATACTAAGACAGGAGTTTTTGTCTTGTCTGTTGGACTCTCGATACAGAAATGGTTCTGCTCGCTATCGACCTGCCACGTCCAAGTATCCGGTTCCCTATGCTTCTGATACACTTTCACCTTGTATACATCATTCAGAAGTGTGCCAAGTTTTACGAGTAGAGGTTGCGGTGCAAGCGCAAAGAGAGATATGCAGTCATACTTACCATCTTTGAACCTTGGCAAAACATCCTGAGACACTTTGTCTTTGAGCTGCTTTACCTCCATCTGCCAGAATAGGCTTTCGTTGTCGTAGGTCGAAGAATTATTGTACGATATTTCAATGCTTCTCTCGTCAGGGTAATTGTCCGGGACGACAGCGTTAGACAGTTCGGGCCGCGTAATTCTCGGTGTAACCATACCAATATTTGCTGCATATATCACAGGAAGGCATTTCTTCTCCACATCAATTTCTGTAAGCATCCGAATCCTATCCTCATGTTTCTTCTTCATAGCCCTCAGTCTCTCAGCAGGATGGTCATTTAGTCCCTCGTGGTCGATAAGGCGATGGTGCTCATGGCACAATAGCATAACATTATCAATATTGTCGACCAATCTTCCAGAATCGGCCTCGCTGCCGCGAGGACCATTTGGTGATGCAGCCACGATATGTGCCACCAGTGAGCGGTTGATATCCTCACTTGTTAGGTCATCTTTATATAACAGTTTATTGCAGCCTTCGTATTCACAACGACCACCAGCTTTTGCCCACAGTTTACACACTGTTAATTGATTTACATTTCCTTGTCTTCCTTTAGCCATAGACTCCTTTATTTTAGATCTTCAACCGTGCTTACAAATTGGCTAAAGAAAAGTTATCTTATTCTCTCTATATCAAACGTTTTGCCATCCATAATCTTCTGTCACTATGTCAGCCGAGGCCAAGATGGTTATAACAAAAAGTACCGTCATCGGATATATTTCCTTTGACGGTACAAAAGTAGCTATGAGGTGTGCAACCTTGTTGCCCACCATAATAATTTTAGTATCCAGCCCCTTCGAGATCTGAAATCGAACTGCCGGTAACGAACAGATACATTGCTGTAACTATCTTAGTAGCAGCAGAAAGTTCTTGCTCGGTGCTAACCGGTGCGTTGTGGGATTCAAGGTTTCTCCAATCGCGAACTGATTGTAAATAATCTCCAAAGAGTCTGTAATCCGCACTCGTATCATCACGTAGCGACCATAGGCAGTCAAACTCATGAATTGCATTGGCCAGCGTAACGTTGGTCTCTCCTCTTCGAGGCTGAATTTCCTCTTGATGGATGAGATAATACAACTTCTTAAGGAATACTTCATACTTGGTTACAAGCTGATTGAAGATGGTCTGCCGGTCCACAATGCGCAGGTCCTGGCCCAGGAACGCTTCATTGAGCTTATCCTTAATGATGCCGTCCTCGCCGTCGAGATTCGGGGTGCTCGGAGTGTTGAGTATAAAGAACAAACTGTCCACTATTTCATCGAGCGGGCGCATGCGTGTGCGCATACTGTCGAACATGTCGGACATCACCTGCACCATCATTGCCTTCAGGGCGTCCTCTTCATACTCAAGGTGGGAAGTCACCCGCGTACGCTCGGCGATAGCATCCACGAACTTACGGATAAGAGATATGGAGAAAGCCTGGTCGTGTTCGAGCACCTCGACGAAGTTGTAATACTTGTCTATCTGCTCCGCAATCTTCTGGTCAAACTTCTCTTTAACGATGTTTAACAGAATATCATAGCTGTTGTTAGCACGGAAGGCATCGTTGACGTCGGGATCAGTAAGAACTTCTTGCCATATCTGTCGGAGAATCTTGTCGTTCTCGTTTAGGAAACCGGCATATGGCTCATTGGCTATACTTAGAATCTCCTGTATTGTGCGTTCCTCATCGGGTTTCTTTACACCGGGCTCCCCGATACGCGGTGAATTGATCTGAGTCTCCTCCGGGTCGAGTTCTAGAGATCCGTCATAGGCCAGCTGGATGCGCAGTTTGTCGAGGTCTATGAGTTCAAGAATCTCCCAAGGCAGGGTTTCCTTGGTGTATGGCAGGAACTTATAGAAGATCTTCAGGAATACGTAGTACTTTTCGAGGTCAGGATCGATAAACTGCATTACCTGAGCGATAAAGCCATACTGACGTATATACCTGTTCACAAGCTTGCGGTACTTGTCCTTATCCACCTCGCTGAGAGTCTCAACCCTATCTTCAACGATGCGCTTCATGATAGAAGGTACACCTGCAGCAAGGGTCTTGTCCAGCATTCTGTGGCATACGTCGTTGACTTCATCCATGCTGAAGATATTGAAACCGTCAATATCATTCTTGCAGGCATACATACGTGTCACATCCACTTCTCCGTTGAGCACTGTCTTGGTGTAATAGTCACTAAATGCCTTCTGCACATCGGCGGCCTCATTGCGGAAGTCGATGACCATCGTGTCTTCCTTCTCGTCGTAGGTACGGTTGAGGCGGGAAAGAGTCTGGATGCACTGGATACCGCCCAGTATTTTATCCACATACATAGTATGCAACAGAGGCTGGTCGAATCCCGTCTGGAATTTTTCCGCCACGATAAGAATCTTGTAGTCGTCCTCCTCGAATTTCTGGCGGATTCCATCATCCTTGACTGCATCATCGTTCATATTGGCCTCCGTGCATTTACGACCAAGAGAGTCCTCAACCTCGCCTGAGAATGCCACCAGAGTTTTTATGGCTCCGCCGTATTCATTCTGAATAATGCGGTCCAGAATACGCTTATAGTCGGCTGCCGCCCTACGTGAGTCAGTAACCACCATCGCCTTTGCTTTGTGGCCAATTTTGCCTATTGTGTGAGCCATGAAGTGCTCCAAAATCATATTTGCCTTGCGGAGCATAATGTAAGAGTCCTTGTTTAGCATGTCATAAATGACACGCAGAGACTTTTTCTCCTCAAAGAGCTTCTTCTGGTCTTCATCCGGATTCTTCTCTACAAGCTCGAACATGGTCTTGTAACTCTTATAGTTGTCCGTGACGTCCAAAATGAACTTCTCGTCGATGGCCTGCTTCATAGAATACAGGTCATGAGCCTCCTTCCCGTTCTTCCCGAAAAGGACATATGTCTTGTCCTTCGGGGTAGCCGTCAATGCGAAGTAACTGATGTGCAGCATCATCTTACGCATGGCCTGCCAGTAAGCCATAATAGCATCCAGCTGGTCCTCGTATTCCTCGGGATGGAAATCCGCTATTCCCTGGATCTCCTCATCCGTCGAGAGAGCGTTAATGATATCTTTGGCACTCTCGTTGCCTATGGCAGTGTGGGCCTCATCCACGATGATTGCGAAGTGTCTGTTGCCCTGCTTCTTAATATCCTTCAGTGCATAAGCAAACTTCTGCACCGTGCTTATGATGATGCGGTAGTTCTCATTTATGGCATCTGCAAGGTTCTTGGAGCCCTTGCGGACGTCTTTCACAGTGCCGGGCTGCGTCTCGAAAGCCACTACATCCTCGGCCATATTGCGGTTGAGCACAATACGGTCGGTCACCATAATGATGCTGTCGAACACCGGAGTATTGTCTTCCTTGGTGAGGTTCGAGAGCTGGTGTGCGAGCCAGGCCATGGATTTTGTCTTTCCGGATCCGGCACTATGTTGCACCAGATAGTTGTGGCCAGGCCCTTCTTTTGCGGCCATAGCCCGGAGAAGGCGCACTGCCCTCAGCTGGTGGTAACGCGGGAAGATGATGATATATTTGCCGTCATCGTCCTTTATCCTCTTTATGAAGTTCTGGATGATGTCCAGCAGGCTGTCAGCCTGGAAGATTTCCTTCCACATATAGCAGGAAGGATAATCTCCATCGACAGGCGGATTGGTCGTATCCTTGTTGAACGGTAGAAAGCGGGGCTTTTCGTCACGTAACACAGCAGTCATGAATACGAGGCTATTGTCCATCACAAAGTGGACAAGGCAGTTGCGAAGCATCCTATTCTGCGAATTACGCTTGGTGCGATACTGCTCGATGCCATTCAGGAAATTCTGTCCTGTGTTCTCGTTCTTGAGTTCGCAGGTTATGATTGGGATACCGTTAATGAGGATACAGAGGTCAAGCTCATTACTGCAGTCGGCCGCGTCAGTAGAGTAACGCATTTGGCGAACCACTGAAAAGCGGTTCTGCTCATAGAGGCGATATGCTGCGGTTTGTGTACCACCGAGGACTGGCTTAAACTGCACGAATTTCACCTTGGCACCATAGACGGGGAGGCCCTTCAAGAGGATGTTGAGGATGCTGTCACCGCGGTTCAGAAACTTGTTGTATTCGGCAATAACGGTGTCCACCTCGGCTCCGGGGACATTACGCTGGAGCTTTGCCCATACTTCGGGCTGGGCGCAGAGAAAGCGCTCAAGCATCTCACGGTCGCAAAGATGCTCGATGTCGAAGTCGCGAGGACTGCGCTGATTGTAGAGCTCGCTTTCTGTCAGGTATTTGGCAATGTGTTCTTCGAACACGGTTTCGTCAAGATAGTTCATATCCAATGTGCATGACTTTATGAAACTTTCATTATTCCTGTGAGAACCTCCTGAATAATAGAGGCACGCAACTCCCGCAATAACTCAATTTTCTGTTCGGCTTCACTGATTTGTTGAATGAGATTCTTCGTCCTCTTTGAAATATAGTCCACTATGCGGAGTTGCTCTTCAACTGGTGGAATAGATATTGGCATTAGGCCATATTTTTCTGCTCCAATATTTGGAATGGTCGATTGAACATAAATGCTATCCTTCCAATTATCAAAGCACTTTGACTTTGTGTAATAGAACAAGTAATCTGGCAATAAATTCTTGCCGCACTGAGCTTTAATAAGGTAGCCTGCAAAACATGCCGGGAAATCACCTCTATGAATATATGTCTTTCCGACTGTGGCACCACTCCTCGCGAATAGAATGTCACCTGACTGAAGCATATAGTCTTTAGCGGCTTCTGGACTCAGGCTTACAAAAGAATCTTCTTTCAGAGAGCCATCATCATTTAAGTCTGTAATTCTAATGTACCTCGGATCATCCGGGTTACTGTCTTCAGCTCCCACGTTAGCTCCATACATCAATTTCGTGCGCAACTGGCGCTTCAATATAGTTGCAGTCCAAGTTGATGGAATCTTTCCTATACATTCAAATCCAGAATCTTCATATGCCTCATGAACATCCACACCACTTGTCACAGCACTTGTAACAATGTTCTGTCTCAATTCATTAAGCAAGTCCTTATGTTTTTGCTGAGTTTCGATGGCCTTGTCTATGTCACCGCACTTTTTGTCAAGATAGGCTACAATGGCGTCCTGCTCCTCATCTGAAGGAACCGGAACGGCAAAATCCTTTATACGGGAAATCGTAACGCCACCTATCATGCCTTGAATATTCTGAGAGAACACCTCCCAGAAACTCTTGGACTTGATGTAGTAGTACAGGAACTTGTTGTTTATAACTGCATCAAAGCAACAAAGTTTATTCACGAAGCAGACATCCTGATTCACGAATCCCATTTTCTTTCCGGCACTGCCACCCTCTATGCAAAGCAATGATGTCCCTGCTGGAGCAACCTTGAAATCAGGTTCATTCTTGGGTATTCGTATCCCATTCGCATAATCGATAAACTCCGTATCTCTGTCTATATCCTTTGAGGCGATATATGGCATTGAATCATCGTCATCTGGAGTATCGGCATAAGGCTCTTTTCCGTGTCGTTGAGGCTATTCCCATTGTATAGCCTTGCTACAAAGCGCATACGCTTCAAATCCCAATGCTCCGGGATTTCGCCCATCCAGGGCACATTTGATTTTTTGTATTTATCGTACTTCCTCATACTATTCTGACCTGAGGTTTGCAATTTCTCCCATGGTGGATTTCTCCAAGTCCTCCAGTTCTTTCATTATCGCCTCACTTGAGCGCAGAGGCTTATAAATGTAGAAGAGTTTTGTGAACGGAAATTCGCAACCGACTTTGTCTTTGCTTCTTTCCATCCAAGCATCCGGAGCGAAAGGTATCACCTCACGCTCGAAATAATCTTCGATGTCGTCCTTCATAGGAACAATCTCTGTATCAGAGAGATTGCTATCTGGAACTATTCCGCTTTCTGGCTTGAGGGGATTCTCATGAACCTCAGGTGTATCTTCGTCTATTATGCCGAAGGCTGTACGGATGGTCTTGATTTCGGTTGCGGCTACCTTGACTTTCTTCTCTTTCAGAAAGGTAAAGAACTCTGAGTCGCTACGCTTTATGTCGATACCAACCACCTGTGAGATGGTCTTCTGAATGAGATTCTTCTTGGATTCGGGATCGAAGTTTTCATCGGTGCAGAGTGCCGAATATTTGCTGGTAATATCTTCAAACCACAGGCGCAGTGGACGCTGTGTGGACACCTTGGTATAAAGGAAGTCATCGTAGTCAAGAAGTTTCGCAATCTCAAGCATCTTGAACTCGCCGGTTTCCTCATCCTTTATCGGGCAAGAAGATGTCTTGTAGGCAGAGTACAGGTTGAGGATTGCTGTAATGCCGGCATCGCTGATTTCAAAACGTTTCTTGCCAAGACTTTTCTGCAAAGGATTTACGAAATCCGGATAGTTGGCGTCGATGAAGAGTACCTTGTTCTGCCTCTCTGCAGGACGCTTGTTGTCCAGTATCCAAAGATATGAACTGATGTCAGTACCGTAGAACAGATTCTTAGGCAGGGCTACTATTGCATCGAGCAGGTTACGGTCAAGCAGAGATTTGCGGATATTGCTCCAGCCGCTTCCGGCATCGCCGTTGAAGAGCGGCGAACCATTGAGGACTATGCCAATGCGGGAACCATTCTGGTCGTCCATTTTGCTAATCATGTGCATCAGGAACAGGAGAGATCCATCGGATGTGGAAGGAAGGCCAGCCTCGAATCTGCCGCCTGGGCAATTGTCTTTCAGAACAACCTTCTTGGTATGTTCGTCCTTTCCCCCAGTCAACGCCAAATGGAGGATTTGCCAGCATAAAGTTGAACTTCTTGACGTAGAGCTTATCGTCGGCCAGAGTGTCGCCCTGGAATACTTGCTTGTCAAGGTTCTGGGTATCTCCCTTGATAAGAAGGTCGGACTTGCAGATTGCATAGGTTTTTTCATTGAGTTCCTGACCATACAGGTAAACCTTGATATCGTCGCGGTGAGATTCCTCCTTTATGAGTTCCTTTGCCGCCGTCAACATACCGCCGGTACCGCAACACGGGTCATAAATAAGAAAGTGCTTGCCGACCTGCTGAAGTTCCTGTTCCTTGCCGTGAAGGGTAAGGTGGGCCAACAGGCGTACAATCTCACGAGGAGTATAATACTGACCAGCCTTGGAGTTCGTGGACTCCTTTGACCAGCGGATTACAATTTCGAACACTGTACCCATCTGGGCGTTTGACACTTTTGCCGGGTCAAGGTCTGCCTCACGCACAAAGGTCTGAACTATGGCGAAAAGTTTGTTGTTCTTATCGAGTCTGCGATAGATTTGAGTGAGATCTGGGCTTTCTCCATCCTGATGAACGAAGTTGGACAGGATATCCTTCACATTGTCTGTGAAGCCCTCAAGGTAGGTCTTGAAGTTGTCCGCTATCATATTAGGGTTGGCCAGCAGCTTCTGCAGGGAAAGGCCTGACTCATTGAAGAATGTCAGTTTCCTCTCGTCCATGAGGCTCTTGAGCTTCAGCTTGCGATAGCCCTCGGGCTTATCCTTAATCTTGTCCATTTCGGACAGTATGTAATCCCTATGCTGGTCCAGCACGCAGTCAAGACGACGCAGCAGTGTGAATGGAAGAATCACGTCCTCCACCTCGGCATCGTCATATATATATTGCGGATAATCTCCTTGATGTTCCAGATGACTCTGGCAAGTTCCTGTTCTGTCATAATTCCAATCTAATTATTTTAGTATTAAGCGGTTTTTCAGATGGTCCGCCTTATCTAATTGACCATTGATGTAATACGTATATTCTCCACAAATTGCTGTATTATTTTGAATGGCGTACCTTGCAGAATAGAACAACTCCTGTAGTTTTGACACCAAATTATCAATCGCCTTCTGTGGCACATCCGAACGATCTCTCAAGCCTTCAGAATATGAAAGGTCCAGATTCAATTTCTGAGTTGTCATTGACTCGCCGTACTGTTTAAAAGCCTTGAGAAGATGTTCCGCATACACGATGTAGTAATTTGAAAGCACCCTTCTGTTGTGCGTCTCTTCATATCTAGGACATTGTGATGTTACAGACAATAGTTCAATATCAATATTGTATGGCCTCCTTAAATCATTTGTCTTATAATACTCCAATTCGGATGCGACTGCATCCAAATCAAAATTATGGTCAGTGCTGCTTTCTGCATCAAAAATAATGAGAACATTGAAATCGCATGAAATATTTTGAGGCAACGCAGCAGATAAAATCTGCTTGATATTATTCACGCCATCAACATAGCCACTATGTAATCTACCCTCATATCCGAATAGATACCTATCAACAATTATCAACGAATTAGAAGGTACCTTGCTGCTGTCTGCAAACAATTCGCTCCAGCTATGTCCTCTACAGTTCTTAACAAGATTGAAGTGACAACCACTTTCTGCAATGGGGCAATTAGACAAATCTTGCGTGGACTGGCACATGACACCGAATTTATTCTTTATATCTTCTGCCTGTTCGGGATTAAGATCGAGTAAAAAAGCATCATGCGGATGTTCCAAAAACGAGGTAGGATTATTAGCCGCCACGTCATTATAGTTCGATTCTGCTTCTTTGAAAGTAATACCAAAACTCTGAGAGAACATAAATAGGGGATCATCTAATGTCCAAGTGCTATATATGTCTTTATCGAGATATATTACATTCTGCTTTGACAACAAAACGAACCAATTGCTCCGCTCCTTCAGCGGCAGAGACATTTCATTGAGGCATAATCGTTCGAGCGAAGATGCTGAAATAAATACCTTAAACATCATTTGTTGCTCTTTGAATTCTTAAGGACTGTCATATGCAGGCGTCCTGCCTCATTTATGAAGCCATCACCAAACTTCTCCTGGAATAGTCCTGAAGTAGTGTAAACCATATCGTACGGAATGCCGTCAGCTGGGAAATAATACACCCTGAATGGATTCTTCTTAAGTTCTTCCTCCGTTTTGTATTTATCACCTACAATAACCTGAGTTTTACGTATAAGGTATTCAGAGTGAGTTTCAATAATAAACTTGAAGCCATACTCTTGATTAAGGGTAAAGAAAAGATCTGCTAACTTGCTCTGAAGCATAGGATGAAGATTCTGTTCAGGCTCTTCAACGATAATTGTCATACCACTTCTTGAACTCCTCAGCCCAAGGCGTCGCTCTGACATCTTCGTAGCCAAACGGAACAATAGAATCATAAGCTGAATAGAGCCCATTCCCTTATCGGCAAGATTCACAAGGTTACCATCTTTTCCTTGAATCTTTACTATATGGGCTTCCCCGCCGACGGATTTGATTTCATAATCCACTCCTATGTTGAATTCCTTCATCCAATTTGTAATAAAAGCATGGATTTTAGAATTCTTTCCAACCCTTTGGTTGGCAAATTCATGAATTGTCTTAACGAAATAATCGTTTGTATCCTTGGCACTATATATAACCGTTTGAGTAACAGCATGGGCATAAATATACTCCACGTCAGAGTCTGACAAGTCGTAGAATCTCATAAAAGGCCATCTAAACGAACCCCTGCAAAGGAATTCTTTATTTTTGCCTATAAAATCCACTGCTTCTTTGCTTAGCCCGTCGATTGTCTGCACCTCACTTTTGCGGGCTTTTGCCCTTCTCTTTGTATCTTCATGGTATGCTATTGCCTCAAGTTTGGACGTAAACCTATCCATCAGCATTCCAAGGAGAGGACCACCTATCATTCCAGTTTGTCCAGTTATTGGAACATCCATGACTATTTCTTTGGACATACTACTAAAATAGTCCGAAGTTTTAACTTCCTTCTCACCATATATTCTAAACTGTGGTTCTCCCTCCTCCGCAATGTATAATTCAGAAGGCTTATTATGGAAGACGACATGAATGTTATCTTTAAGGAAATCGAAGGTTAACTCGATATTGAACAGAATCATCAACAATTTCAGTTTGACGATTCTTCCGCTAATAGCCTCCTCATCTTTTTTATCTCCGACAACCTCAATATCTATTTTGTACTCATCCAAAGTTAGGCTAAAAGATATCTGGTTGTCATCGGCATTGTTATAAAGCGCTCGTTTAAAGGTGCCAATGTGCGCGAAATAGCTCTTATTAAAATAGAACTGATGCTCAAGAATTGCCTTCTCATCCTTTTTTCTGTCAATTTCAAAATATCTTGAGTTCAGAAAGTCAAGCAGGGCAAGAATAGCTTTGACGACGGTTGACTTACCAGCATTGTTCTCTCCGACAAAAATCGTGATAGGACTGAGATCTATCGGAGGAAAAGACTGAAATTTTCTGAAATTGTTGAATCCAATTTGTTTCATTGTTACTTATTTTGGTATTTATTTGACTTTCAACGTCGCAAAATTATGACTCAGATGGGCAATCTTGTTGCCTACCTGAATAAATCTCGTTTGCTTCTAGAATTTTCTTCTTAATATGATTGCGGTACCACTCTGGCGATATAACCTCGAGGTCGGCACCATAAGAGAGTATCAAAGAGTCCAACTCACGGTTGGGAATCACCTTGATTGTGAAGATGCGTTGTGCTGCATCCTTTAATTCCTGTGTATGGTGTATCTGTTTCGACTCAATGTAAGGATAACGGGCCTCGCTCGCCTTGAAGGTGATTTCGGTAGGTTCATAATCTTTTACCGTCACGCCCACGACATCCTTGAAGAATGTATTGAAATCCAGGAATGTATTGGGGATATATGCATTCGGTACATACTCATAATCTGCCCTTATCCTGTCTAGTGGTGCATTGCTTATCTTGCCTTCAGTCTCGTTGTATCCGAAGAGAAACCATCGGTTGTTGTATTCCTTCAGAAGGTAAGGATGAATAATCCACTCCTTTTCTGGTCTACCGTAAGGCATATATGTAATCTTGATGGGTTGCCGCTTAATGATGCAGTTGCATATGTCTGCCATCATTTCCTCGCCAGTGCTGTCAACATGCTCATACTCTACATAGGTCTGGCCACCGGACGCGATGCCGTATTTTTTCTCCAGCTTGGCTCCAAGGCCGGCAATGCTGTCGTATTCCGGAAGACCCCTGAAGCGGGAAAGCAGCTGCATCGCACATTTGAGCTGTCCCACTTCGGAGTCGTTCAATTCATTCTTATAGATTGAGAATTCCGGGCGGCTGTAATAATAGAAATATCCTTTGCGTCCGAGTCGGCAAAGGACTTCCACATCCTGCTTTTCTGCTATCTGCTTGATGTAATGAATATCGTTCCGAAAGGTTTTGAGGCTGATTTCAGCACTCTCATATCTTGGGTCTCTCTCAGCAACGGCATCGCAACAGCGCTCACGGAGGACAGCTTGAGTGTTATCTTCCGACTCCTTTTGCAGATACTTGTCAAGGACTTCGTATCTTATCGAAGCGTGTTTAGTAGTCGCCATTTATGTGGATTTGCTTGCTTACTAAGCACAAAGATACTAAAAATCGGACAAGTCCGGTTGTGGTGTGCATGTTTTTTTGCACACTATGATTGAGCAACTAGCAAGACCCCCTTTCGATTGCCTCACAATAGCGAATAATCTCACAATTGAAATCACTCCATATAATCCTCAACCCTCAACATACATCTTGCGTCAAGCCCTTCAAGATAATCCGCCAAATCAAGCCCGTTCTCCCGCTCAACGGCACTGGCGTGATTGGCAAGCCATGTGGAGATGATGCAGCCTTTGAGGGCCGGAATCTTTGCGGCTTTCTCACGCCATTTGTCTTCTGCGCCGAGGTCTGGAAACAGTATGACACGATGGCCTTTGAGGGGTGCACAACGCTCGGCGTTGAGGTTTTGCAGGCCACCGGTGGCAAGAAAGAGGACACCAGGAAAGAAGATGCTGGCCACGACAGCGGTCTTTTCGGCCTCAACGATGGCGACGATTGGCGTATCCGGACGGAGTAGGTGGAGGCCAAATAGGCATTGCTTCAGGTGGAAGTTCTTGGCGTTTTCACTTTTGTGCACCCAGGCGATGTGGTTGTATGGATCTTTGACACGATGGCCGGTGTGGTAGTCGTAGAGCATTATCTTTCCCGTATGGACTTATTGTTGCTGGTCTATCTGCCAGAAGATGGTGGCATTGGGCCAGTGATTGCTGGTGCCGATCCGGTAGCGCATCATTTGCTGCATCGCTTCAGTGAAGCCGAAGTATTCTCGCACCCAGATGCTGAAGTTGTTGAATGCGCCAAGCATTACGGTCTGTTCAACTTTTGCAGGGTCTATTGTGCTGAAGCAGGATGTGTCTGAGGGCTCACGGTATTCTTTCTTTGGAAACCAGTAGCGTCTTTGGCAAGTGTGGAGCTGTTCTGAGAAGTAATCACGTGGTTTCTTGTGGTATCCTCAGTTGATTTCTCGGTCGCAGCGGCCAATGCATTCGCCAAGGGGCTTGCCGGTTTCCACATCTACGTATCGTACGAATGTGCGTTGCCCACAGTTCGGGCAGATGAATTTCTTTCGGTTTCCTGTGCAGCGTGCCAAAGTATATCTGTATGATTTGGTTTGCTTTTTCATTGATTATCTTGTTGTTATGATGTACTGTTTATGGTGGAACGGAACATTTGGGATTTCTTTTGCCGCTGTTGGTCTCGCCGAAGAGAATGCTGGTTTCGTTTTCGAAGAAGAGTGTTCCGATGAGTTTCTTCTGCGGAGGCAACATTTTGGCTTCGGCCATCCATTCATTTGCGCTTTTGATGGTGAAGAACTTATGCGGCGGGATTTCTTCCAAGTAATCAGTCATAGCGTTACCTCCTATGTTTGTCTTTGCGTAGTCTTAGTTTGCCGTCTTCCAAATCGGCGAGCAGTTTCAGGCGGTCCACGAGTGATGAGTGTACGTTCTTTACGAGTTTGATGTGGCCTTTGTGCACGTGGTCATAAAATGTGGGCTCACTGCACTGGAGCATACGGCAGGCTTCAGGTACTTTGATGTAGTCTCCACTGGGTTTTGCTGGGAGTTTTGCGATGGCTTCAGTGACTGCCGAGGTTACTATCGGGGCAAGCACTTCGCCCAAAATCTGAGAGAGGATAGGTTCGATTTCCATAATGAGTTTTGTTTGTTTCTGGACGCAAGGTAGAGGTAGTTATCCTAAGTTTAAAACTACTTGTTTGGCAGTTTAGGCAGTTTAGGAGTGTTGTATATTGCGTGCAGTACTCACTGAGGACATTTTGTTCCGGCAGACCGAAGCAGATTGATTCTTAAGTGTCTGCTAAGGATTTGTTGTATGGGTAGTCCTTCAAGATTTTCATCACCGGATAATTGTCGTCGCTTTTGCTCCCGAGGCTGCTGGAGATTTTTATCGGTTCGAGTTTCTTTCCACCACTGTAGCATTCGAAAATGCGGTTTGAAGCCTTGTCTGTGAATCCGAAATGTCGTAGGAATCGTGCGCAGTCCGCCTTATGTCCGTGCTATCGAATCGGACTGGATGGCAATCTTCTCCTGATGATTAATTCCACGAAGAACTCGTCCGTAACATCCCTCACGAATGCTCGCATTCTGGTGGCAATGCCTGTCAAATCACAGGTGTCGTATTTCGTTTGAAGCAATCCGTCTCCGTAGGCCAGCAATGCCGGATGCATATCGTCATCCAGTTCGTCCAGAAATGCTCTCAGATTGTTCCAGTTGAGGTTGTCGAAATCCAAGGACGCTGCTTTGTGTGGATGTTCCAGGATTGTTGAGATGAGTATGCGTGTGCTGTCGCGAAAGCGGATGTAGTCACGTATGTGTTTGCGCAGCTCCAATTCAAGGGATTCGTTGCCACGGAGGGTTGTCCATCTGTCCGAGATTGCCCACCAACTTTCTCGGAAGACCATCCGTGCTTAGCTGAATTTGCGCTTTACTGTGCGGGCATCTGTTTCTCCGTTATAGAAAAGATTTGGCAGCGCGTCATCCAGCGCAATATGCTCCGAAAGATTACCCATCGCTGCCTCTACTTCCGCTACGAGTCTCCTCGAATGGTAGAGCCATTTATGATAATCAATATTGTTTGGTGTTAGAATTGCGCATAAAACGCAAAGGAGCGCCTGCAGGGCACCCCTTTTTAGAATAGCTGAGTATGTATTCCCGGGCAGAAGCCAAAGGAAAATCATTTTTTCACTAGAACCTTCCAGTGGCCACCGAAATCGCTTCCGACTCTTTCGATAATTCCTCTTGCTTGAAGGTTTGCAAGGTGTTCTTTGATGGTGCCATCGGCTTTCCCAAGTATGCTGCAAATCTGAGTTCGTGTGGCATTGGGGTTTGATACGAGAATATCGATGATGCTCTGGGCGGTTTTTCCGATTTTTCTCTGGGCGGTTTTTGCTACCTCTGGGCGGTTTTTCCGTGTTATAATTTCATCCTCTGAGCGGAATTCCGGGGTTGGAGCCTTTGATTCAGCGAATGCTTCAAGCGCAGCTCTGTCCATTCCGTAGTTGACGTTTGGGATTATTGTTCGGAATTCTTCACGGTTAGAACGGAAATACGGCATCTTATCTTCCTTATATGTTGGTAGTAAAGAGGTTGCATCTACTATTTTCTTTAGACCGCTTCCTCTTTTTTCCATATAGTCCAGTTGTGCAAAGACTTCGGCTATCACCGGATTGCGGCGTTTGGATGAAGTCTCAGCAGGAATTACCGGCTCAAATTTCAGTGTTTCTTTAATGCCGCCTGGAGAGGTGGTTTCGATACGGTCATCGTAAATGTTGATAGCAACTTCAGAGCCGAGTTCAGTATAGTCGCGATGTATGAGATGGTTTACGCATTTTTCTTCTGTTGCGCGCTCTGAGTATTCTGGCAGGTTGAGGCGGTAGTCGGGAAGTTTGAACCATGGTACAGCAGTATTTGCCTTGATGAAGTCCTTGGCCTGACGCAGAAGCATCAGCAGATTGCCGTGGAATTCTGCATCATTGATTGTATCGCCTTTGTCTGTACCATCCCAGCGGGTACAATAGACGCGTGATTGTTTTATTGGGCAGTTGTCGGCAAACAGGAGGCCGGCATTGGTCAAATGGCCATCATCAGTGACAAGTCCGAATGATGTCAGAAGGTTTTCTTCCCATTTTGCTCCACTTCGCTCGTTATACTCGCGTGCTAATATTGTAAATGAATGATCAGCACGAAGTTCGGAAGTTTCTAACGAATCCCAACTGCGATTGCTTCCCTTTAGAACAAGGTTGTATAACTGATGAGAGGTGGCTGGAACGCTCTCATCTCCAAGACGTATAAAGGCCAATCTTCTCCGTTTCCAAACAAAGTAATATGGTGTCTGACTTCCGGCAGAAATCTTCACTTCCAGAACCACTTTGCCGTCATTTCCTTCTATTGGATTTAGCGTGAACTCCGGTACTGGGTCCATGTGGTCCTTGATAATCTGGCTGATATCCTTGGCTGTTTTCTTTGGGTCTTCAATTCCCACTACAGTGCCGTCATCCGAAACGCCATAGAAAAGCGAACCACCGTTTCCATTCGCAAAGGCACTTACGCTCTTGACCCAACTCTCCGGCTCTTTTGCCTCGAGTTTTATCTTGAAATCATACGTAGAGCACTCTACAATAAGTTTATTTCCAGCAATCTTCATAACTCCATTTCAATTTGTTCGTAAAGTTACATCTTTTCCTCTTTCGTCCATCAGTCAAAGTAGTTATATTTGTCTGTGTTTTTTTCCACTACAGTCAGGTTCTCTGCTTTGATGTATTTGCGGAGCATGGCAGGGGAGGTGTGGCCTGTTATTTTCATTATGTCGTAGATGTCCATACCGGACAGATACATAAGGGTTGCGCCTGTTCTTCGGGCGGTATGTGTGTGGACCAACTCATATTTTGGTTTCCAGACTTTCTTCGGTGTGCCGCCGTTGGTCACTTCTATCTCTACAGGTGTGTCAATGCCTGCATCCTTGCAGATTTCTTTCAGGTAGCGGTTGATGACCTGGTCTTCAAGATGCGGCATCTGGAAATCATATTTCTTGAGAATCTCAAGCAACTCTCTCGAGCAAGGAATTGCCACTTTTGCACCGGTTTTCTTCTGACTTATGTCGATGTAGGTGATGTCTTTCTCCTTGATTTCTGGTTTTGTTTTTCCGGGGTTTAGTGGATCCGGCACATCCTCAATCCACCGCTTGGTATATGTGTGAATGGAATCTTTGGACAGATTATTATAATCGGAGACGCGCTGGGCTGTCCAGACTCCGACCATAAATATGTCGCGTGCGATTCCGTGTCCCGAATGGACTCCATCGTACTTCAACGCCATCATCCTGTCGAGTTCCTCGCGCGTCAGATAAACATTATCTACCTCAACGCGGGTTCCTTTGAATTTCTTGTCTTTCCAGAGGTTGTTGTTGTGAGATCCTTCAACTTCTGCCGTGTAAAGAATGGCTTTCAGTTCTTTTATGCATTTGCCGACAGAATTGATGCTGTAGCCGTCGAATACCTGTACACCGTCAACTACTTTGGTTTTGTTCTTCAGGAAGGTGGTGTAGTCGTAATAGCATTTCATATCAATGTCGTCGAAGTCATAGACTTTGTGGACGGATTGCTGAAATGCTTTCCACTGGTTCAGGGCTGTTACTATGGACTTTATTGTCGATGGCGCGTAGTTGCGGCCTTGTTCGGTCTGCCGGGCCCCGCTTTTCACTTGCTCGATATACATATCGATGTATTTTGCAAGTGTCATCTTGTTCTCTTTTTCTGAAAGGAGCCGTTCTGCTTCTTCTCGTTCAGCCTGATCTTTACGCTCTTCTTTATAGCAGATGTCTTCGATGATTTTCCGGGCTTGTTCTGCATTTTAGAACAACCTGAAAAGGCTTAATGCCGCAAATAATTGTCCGACAGCGAATTACGCAAATTATAGAATTTCAGGTTACCCGTTTTTTCCTTTAACCTGAAATTGGCATATTACCATAATCTCTTGATAATAAACAGTTTAACAAGATAGTCAAAGTGCAGGTTGTTCGAGATTTGCAGAGGTGCCAGGTCCAGCAGAGGTGGCAACACCAGCGGTGGTATCAGATTCAGCAAGCCATGCGCGGAGGCGGGTGGACTGGAAGATGTAGGCGGAGTCGAGAGCAGGGATGTTGGCCGGGGCGATCGGCTCGGCGCTTGGCGACTCCATCTTGAGCGGATTGATAGGCGTGCCGTTTTTCCATACACGGAAATCCAGGTGCGGGCCTGTGGACAAGCCTGTCGAGCCTACATAGCCGATAACATCGCCCTGACGTACTCTGTCGCCTGTTTTAAGGCCGGCCGCATAACGCGACAAGTGCATGTATGAAGTCGTATATACGGAATTGTGACGAATCTTCACGGTGTTGCCGCCACCGCCGCTCCAGCCTTTGCTTATCACCGTGCCGTCACCGATGGACATGACAGGAGTACCTGTAGGAGCTGCATAATCCACACCGGTATGAGCCCTCACGCGACCGGTAACAGGATGCTTTCTGTGATAGGAGAAGCCGGAACTGATTCGGTAGAACCTCAACGGAGCCTTGAGAAATGCCTTCCTCATACTCTCCCCCTTCTCGTTCCAATACAGATTTCCGCCATCTCCCTGGTCAAAACGGATTGCAGGATAGCATTTACCGTCGTGCTCAAACTCAGCATAATATACCGTGTCAATATCTATCACCTCACCCTCGCAGGACGACTCATTGTACACGACACTGAACCTGTCGCCCGGCTGGATGGAGAAGAAGTCGATTGTCCAGGCATAGATATCTTCCAAATGCAGAATCAGCATCTGAGGCGCACCGCAGCGGCGCATATCATTCCAGAGCGATGAGGAAATGAGCACATTGGAATACTTGAGCGTATGGTCCACAGGCTTCACGACCTTCCATGCCGAGAAAGGAGCCGTGCACTTGAGCACCGTCATATTTATCTTGTCATGGTGATAGACAACATATTCCAGAACATTGACAGAAGAATCGCATCCGCTGTAATAAGCCTGCCACGTATTGCCGGCACGCATCTTCCTCGGATTGAAAACAGAGTCAGTCGCATTGACAAGAGACATCGCATCCTGAGGCCTCATTCCGAGCCTAGACATCAGAGACGTGAAAATCTCTCCGTTCTTAAGCACACCTTCCTCCAAGGCGAACGAATCAGTACAAAACCCGAGCGGATAAATGGTATCATTACCCTCGAGTACAGGCGTTTCCGTCTTCCTGTGGCAGGAAGGAACCGTCACCATCATCAGTAAAGCCGCAAGCAAAGTCTTGTCAATGTTCATAAGACGAAAAAAGATTGGAACGTGAATTTACTAAAAGTTTTCCGTAAATTTGGGCCTGCAAACCGACACGAATGGAAAAAATGACACAAATCACTCCTGTCGCATACTTCAGGTCACCATTCACCTCCAAATTCGGAATTCCACGCCAAAGCGGAATACTTGACGAATTGGAGGGGAAAATCGTCTTCACTCCGGAGTTTGCCAAAGAGGAAGCAGTGCGTGGACTGGAAGGATTCGGATATCTGTGGCTAATCTGGGGATTTTCAGGCAATGAAGGCCAATGGGGTCTGACGGTACGCCCGCCACGACTCGGAGGCAACAGAAGAATCGGCGTTTTCGCATCACGCTCCCCTTTCCGGCCGAACGGGCTCGGACTGTCATCAGCAAGAATCATCAGCATTGACATAGACAAAAACGATGGTCCCGTCATCACCGTAAGCGGTGCCGACCTCATGGACGGAACTCCGATCTACGACATAAAGCCTTATGTATCATACACTGACAGCCATCCCGGCGCAGCATCCGGATTCACTGACGAGACAGAATGGAAAGAAGCGGACGTGGTCTTCCCTGAAGAACTGAAAGAGAAATTCCGCCGCCTTAGCGGTTCACGGGACGCACATTTGCTGTCAATGCTCGTGAAGGCGCTTGCCCAGAAACCGATACCGCAATACGCCCACGACCCGGAGCGTATCTACGGAATGCCGTTCCTCGGCTGCGACATCAAGTTCAATGTTGATGGCGACATTGTCTCAGTAACGGATATAGAACTTCTCGAAAACTCTAAGAATCAGAAACTTAAAAAATAATCAGCAATGACACCTGCAGCCATAATCACAGTGATATCAGCATACTTTGCGGTAATCCTGTTCATTTCCTGGTTCACCGGAAGGAAATCCGACAACGCCGGCTTCTTCAGCGGCAACCGCAAGCAGTCCTGGTATGTGGTCGCAATCGCCATGATAGGCTCTGCCATGTCCGGAGTGACATTCGTCTCTGTCCCGGGAATGGTGGCCACATCCGGATTCGGCTATATGCAGATGGCACTGGGATTCATTGCAGGACAGATAGTTATAGCATTCGTTCTGATACCGCTGTTCTACAGGATGAACCTCGTCTCCATCTACGGCTATCTGGAAAACCGGTTCGGCCTTTCTTCCTACCGCACCGGAGCCTGGTTCTTCTTCATTTCCAAGATGTTGGGAGCGTCGGTCAGACTGTACCTCGTATGCATTGCCCTGCAGATGATGGTGTTCGGCCCGTTAGGCCTGCCGTTCATTGTCAATGTTGCTGTAACCGTGCTGATTCTCATCGCCTACACATTCCGTGGCGGAGTCAAGGCCGTAATCTGGATTGACTTTCTGAAGACATTCTGCATGATAGTCTCCATCGCCCTCTGCACCATCTTCATCAGCAAGTCTCTCGGCTTCACGTTCGGTTCGATGTGCGAGGCGGTGGCAGGCAGCGACATGTCCAGGATATTCTATTTCGACGACCCTGACCATCCGCAATACTTCTTCAAGCAGTTCTTCGGAGGCATGTTCACGCTTATAGCAATGACGGGGCTCGACCAGGACATGATGCAGCGTTCACTCACCTGCAAGAACTTCCGCGACTCCCAGAAGAACATCATCACCAGCGCATTGCTCCAGACTGTCGTAATCTTCCTGTTCCTCACACTCGGAGTACTTCTGTATTTCTTCGCCGGGGCCAATGGCATTGACGCGACAGGTGACACGCTCTTCCCGGCAGTCGCCACAAGCGGACTGCTCCCGGCCGTAGTCGGAATCGTATTCGTGGTCGGCCTGGTTTCCTGCTCTTACGCCGCCGGAGGCTCTGCATTGACAGCATTGACCACATCCTTTACCGTAGATATTCTCGGCACTGCCGGCAAATCAGAAAAAGAGGTAAAGTCAATGAGGGAAAAGGTTCACATAGGCATGGCTGTGTGCATGGGATTGACGATCGCGGTCTTCAATTTCATAAACAACACGAGCGCCATCGATGCCGTATATAAATTAGCAAGTTACACCTACGGCCCGATTCTCGGAATGTTCGCTTTCGGAATCCTCACGAAACGCAGAACCAAAGACAGATGCGTTCCGTGGATTTCCATTGCAGCTCCGGCTGTCTGCCTGGTGCTCCAGCTCAACTCGGAGCGCTGGTTCGGAGGATACCAATTCAGCTATGAGCTCTTGATTATCAATGCTTTGCTGACATTCATCGGACTTTATCTGTTCAGTTCCAAAGCGGATGATCTCCGTGCAGCGAAAAGATAAGAAGATGTCACAGCGGCAGCAAAATCCAGCCGTAGACCGAAAATGTGCACATCCCCGCCGGACTGGCATTTCAGTTTGCGCCGGAGTTCATCGCTCGTCATGGGTACATTGCGCGCAGTCACTTCCGCTGACGGATATCTGGCCGAATACGTCTTTATCGCACGCTTGTCCAGATGCTCCCATCCGATGATTTCATAGACTTTGCCGAAGTTTTTCGGGTCAATGTCAAACGACATTTCTTCTCCGTACAGATACAGGTGCGTGGATTTCCCTGCCTTCAGCATAGATGCCGGACCGGAAGAGAACAGAGAGCCTATTTCATTGAAAATCCCCGCTTTTATCAATGCCTTGCCAGGCTCGAAAATGTATTTCATCCGGCTGAGGTGATCCTCGTTTTCGAGGAACAGCGGAATCGGGACTTCACCGGAAGGTTCTATCAATGAACCATTTTCATTGACGATGAGCCTGGTGCTGAGCCCTTCATCGCGCGTGTCGGGCACAAGCCACAGCAGCAGTTCCTTGCATTCCCCCGCATGCGCCACCACGTGCACCTCCTTCGTGAATGCTCCGCTTGAGCGCAAACGGTTCACCAGCATTGATATATCCGCCATCGGCGAAAGCTTGATGAGCAGATTCGGCGCTATGTCGAAGAGTCTTCGGGGCAATGTCAAGACATCCGGGCTGCAGTCTTCCAGCAGAAACACCTTGCTTCCGGATGAGGAACGGCGCGCGGGATCCATGTATATGAGCGACGGACCGAAACTTTTCAGTTCCGTCCATACCGCATCGTTCTCTGCTGATACACAATGACTTGTCACGACAATGTCCTGTGCACCGAGCAGCGGGAAATTATGTCTGGAGGCAGATGCCCTGGAAGGCTCCTTTTCATTGTACAGCACCTTGTCGGCAACGGCTGAAAAGGCAAGGCTGTCCACTCCCAGGCCTCCAGTGAGGTCTGCAATACGCCTGCCATCCGCAGCGACGGAACTCAATATCCGCCCAGCAACAGACGCCTTATAATTCGCTGTAAATGAAGAACTTGACTGTTCCGCACAGATTCTGTCTGGATAAATCAAGCCAGGAACCGCATACCATTCCGGGAGTTTCTGACGGACCTTCCTTCTGCACTCGATAATGTTTACGGCCAGAGGCACGTCCACGTCAGGCCATTTGTCCCGCCCCAATATGAGGCGGGATGTATCATCTTCCGAATGTGATATTATGAACTCTTCGAGAGTCATCTGAGTGTCAGCCTCTTGCAGCTACGACTTCTACCTCCACAAGCGCACCCTTCGGCAATGCTTTTACAGCAATCGCGCTACGAGCAGGGAACGGCTGTGCGAAGAACTGTGAATAGACCTCATTCATTGCCGCAAAATCGCCCATATCAGCAAGATAGACAGTGGTTTTAACGACATTGGACAGAGCAAGTCCGGCTTCTTCGAGAATGGCCTTCACGTTCAGAATCGACTGCCTGGTCTGCTCCTTCACTCCGCCTTCAGGGAATGCGCCGGTAGCAGGATCGATCGGAAGCTGTCCCGATGCATAAACAAATCCATTGACTTCTATTGCCTGACTGTAAGGTCCGATTGCTGCAGGAGCATTCTGTGTAGATATCTGTTTCATTTCATATAAGTTTTCAGCGAAGATAGCAATCTCTTTTTATTTTTCCACAGTACAGGCCGTACAATCATTTTCTTTTCAGGGGAAAGATTACTATTTTTGCGGATGGTCTGCAAAGGCGGACCGCATAGCGTTGGACATTAGAATAAAACTATATAGTTATGGCTAAAGATTTTAAGGAAGTAGCACAGAGCTGGATTACCGGTGACTTTGATCCGGAAACCAAAAGCAAGGTCATTGAACTGAGAAACAATGATCCGGCAGGATTCGAGGATGCATTCTACAGAAACCTGGAATTCGGCACCGGAGGACTTCGCGGCATTATGGGAGTCGGCACGAACAGGATGAACAAGTACACTGTAGGAATGGCCACCCAGGGACTTGCAAACTACATCAAGGCCCATGCGGCTGAGTGCAAGGACGCATACGGCGACCCTATCAATCCGAATGATGTGCGTGTCTGCATCTCATTCGACAGCCGTAACAACAGCAAGCTGTTCGCAAAAATCACCGCTGACGTGATGTCTGCCAATGGAATGCACGTGTTCCTTTTCGACAACATCAGGCCTACACCTGAGCTCAGCTATTCCATCAGGGAAAAACGCGCGATTGCAGGCGTGATGGTAACCGCCTCACATAACCCTAAGGAATACAACGGATACAAGGTGTTCTGGTCAGACGGCGCACAGATCACTTCTCCGGTGGACAAGGACATTGTGGCTGAAGTCGCCAAGATTACCGACCCTGCACAGGTAAGGTTCACACCGGACGAGGATTGTGGTGAAATCGAGCTGATGGGCAAGGATGTGGACGAAAAGTATCTGCACGACATTCTTTCACTTATGCTTACACCGGACGCCCGCAAGCGTCATCCTGAACTCAAGTTCGTTTACACTCCGCTTCACGGATGCGGCGTTAGGCTTGTACCGGAGTGCCTTCACAGGCTCGGATTCGAGCACGTTTACCACGTTCCGGAGCAGGATGTGAGTGACGGCAATTTCCCGACTGTGGCATCACCTAACCCAGAGGAGCCTGCAGCGATGAAAATGGCCCTTGAAGTAGCTGACCGCGAGGGTGCCGACATTGTTTTGGCCACCGACCCTGACGCAGACCGCATGGGTATCGCAGTTCGTGACAATGACGGTAAGATGGTTCAGTTCAACGGCAACCAGACCGGCGCAGTGCTCACCTACTATATCCTCACAAGGTGGAAGGAACTCGGCAAACTGAATGAGAACACATACATTGTCAAGACCATTGTCACTACAGAGCTTCTCTCTGAAATCGCAAAGAGTTTCGGCGTGAAGATCTTCAATGTCCTGACCGGTTTCAAATACATAGCTGAAGTGGTCAAGCGCAATGAGAAATGCGGCGAGTTCATCTGCGGCGGCGAGGAGAGCTACGGTTTCAATATGGGCCAGTATGTCCGTGACAAGGATGCCCAGATAGCCTGCTCAATGGTTGCAGAGTGTGCTGCATGGGCTGCAGACCAGGGCATGACCATCTACCAGCTCCTCCAGAAGATCTATAAGGAATACGGTTACCGCAAGGAAGGTCTCACATCGCTTGTCCGCAAGGGAAAGAGCGGCGCTGAGGAAATCCAGAAGATCATGGCAGATATGAGACAATGCCCTCCTGCATCTCTCATAGGTTCGCCAGTCACCAAGGTTGTGGACTACCTCAAGACAGATGAGACAGGTCTTCCTTCATCCAATGTGCTCCAGTTCTTCGACGAGGCCGGCGACGTTGTTTCCGTACGCCCTTCCGGCACAGAGCCGAAAATCAAATTCTACTTCGGTGCCAAAGGCGATGACGCAGACGCCAAGATCGAACGTCTGAAAGAGCAGTTCATAAAATAAAACATTATACGACTTCATAAAAAGGGCGACCTCTTCAGGCCGCCTTTTTTTTACGAAATATCAGCATAAAGTCGTTATTTGTCACACAGGTAACGGAGCCAGAAGTCGTGGTTGGCTTCGAGGAAATGTTTTCCTTGGTAGCCGCGATAGCCGTGCATGCCGTCAGGGTAGATCATGAATTCGAACTTCTTGCATTGCCTGTGAAGTTCGTCGATGAGCTGAAGCGTGCTCTGGAAATGAACGTTGTCGTCACCGGTACCGTGAGTGATTTTCAGCATGACCGGCTCTACCGCAGATGTTTCAGCATAGGTGGCCGGATAAGATGAGACATAATTGATGACACGGGAGGAGGCGTAGCCGTCCGGATTGGTCTGGGGCGTTTCCATGAAACGTTCGGTGTAATGGCTGTCATACAGAATCCAGTCATACACTCCCCCGCCGGCAATCCCGTAGTGGAAATCGTCAGAGGCGGTGAACAACAGCATTGTCGTCATCGTACCGCCGAAAGAGAAGCCCTCCACTCCGATTTTGTCCCCATTGACATAAGGCAATGATTTGAGGTAACGGGCCCAAGCCTTGAAGTCCTCCAATTCCTTACTGTTCAGATGCTTATAAATCTGGTCAAGGCCTGCTCTGCCATTGTGGCCGGCAGCCCTGCAGTCGGCGGCAATCTGGATTATGTCATTCTCTGACCACCATTGGTTGGACGGAGAAGGGTGAATCCACCTTTCGCGCACCATCGGAGTATCAGGTCCGCCATATATGTCCATGTGCACCGGATATTTGCGGGACGGGTCGAAATTCTTCGGATAGACTATGTAGGCAGGAAGCCTGAGACCGTCATTCTCAATGTAGATGAGCTGGGGCAGCGCATAGTTCTTAGCATTGAAATCAGGCCCTTTCCTGTCGGCCACTACCATAGCGGAAGAAGGCTTGGAGGTCTTCGCCAACAGAATCCTGTCAGGTGAAGTGAATGAAGAAACCGACGCCACGAAATATTTCCCGTCCGGCGAGAAACTTACGGAAGACACATTCATCTCAGTATCAGTCAATGCATTGATCTGTCCTTCGGCATTGACCTTATACAGGCAATGTCTCACTGAGGCATCCCGGCAGGCAGTGAAATATACGCTTCCGTCCTTGTCCGCCCTCAACAGGGAAATTCGCCAGTTCGGACCGTCCGTCAGGCGTCTGAGCGTCTTGCCGTCATAAGAGAGGAAATAGATCTGCTGCCATCCCGTCTCAAATGAGCGTGCCATGTACAATCCCTTGTCAGTGAAGAGCATACCGTCTATCCAGTCAAGCCATGTTTCTGACTTTTCCGTATAAATATGTTTCTTGGAGCCGTCGATGGCTGAGACGCTGTAAAGTTCCAATGTATTCTGGATGCGCGGCTCACGTGCAATGAAAAACTCCTTGCTGTCGGCCCCCCAGAACGGAATTCCGAAATACTGGTCATCATTTTCATTGAAATCTGCCCAGACTGTGTGAGGAGCACCGTCAGAAGAGATTTCATTTACATCCACTATTCCGATGCGGACACGCGGGTTCGGCTCGCCTGCTTTCGGGTATCTGGTATTTCGGAGCACGCCGTCCTGACCTGCTGGTGAATAAATCGGGAAAACCGGCACGTCCGTATTGTCGAAGCGGTAGAATCCAATTTTCTTGGAGTCCGGAGACCACCAGAACGCGCGGTACAATGATGGACGTCCAAGTATTTCTTCATAATATACCCAAGAGGCATAGCCATTGAGTATCAGCTCGTTGCCATCGAATGTAAGTCGTTTTTCCGTAGCGGAAGCGACATCATAGACGTAGAGGTCATTGTTTCTCGTGAAGGCGAAAGCGGAAGAGTCCGGCGCCCAGGTCCGGTTCACCGCGCCTTCCGGATCAGCAGGAAATGTGGAATACTTTGCAGGGGCCTTGATTCCGTGAATGGTCTTGCGGCTGGATGCGCGCACGGCAAATGCCTGTGAATCCGTGAACGAGCCGTCATAGGAAAAGGCAACTTTCTCATTGTCAAGCCATTTCCATGATGCAGGTATCTTCACGAACTCCTGGGCTGACATCTGCATTGACATTGTCAGAAAAACTGCCGCGACTGCGGCCATTCTGCCGGCAAGGCAGAGCAAATCATTCTTCCTCATATGAAATTTGAATCCTTGAAATTAACGAGATATACTTTTTCTGTCGCGCGGGTTAGCGCCGTGTAGAGCCATTTGTAGTCATCGACGGTGTATTCGTCCATCCAGAAAGGATTGTCGATGAAAACGCATTTCCACTGACCGCCCTGGGACTTGTGACAGGTAACGGCATTGGCATATTTCAGCTGCAGGGCATTGTAGAACGGGTCTTCGCGTACTGCCTCATAACGCTTCTTCTTGGAAGATATATGGGAATAGTCCTCGGAAACGCCCTGATACAGAGCGTTCTGCTGTTCGTATGTCAATGACGCCGACTCGGATTCCAATGTATCCAGACACACTTTTGCGGAGATTTCCTGGTCGTCATAGTCAGGAAAGAGCAGCCGCGCCTGGGCGAAATGCAATCCGTATCTGTCTTCGTAATGGTTTATGGACAAGAGTTTTACGATATCGCCATTGGCTATGTAATCTATGCCCTTCACGTCGGTCAGAAACTGATAACAGTTCTTCACGACCATCAGTTTATCGTTGCGGACCAGACGTTCTTCTTTATATTGGACAGCCGAGCGGATACCGGCATTGTACCGGACTGCCCGCTTGTTGGAGCGACACAAGATGATGGTTTCGTCCTCCCCGTACTGGTCGAAGGCGTCGGTAATCTTTTCGATAAGGTCAGCGCCGCCGATACGCTCGATATCGTCATAACCGTCCACGTCAAGTTCCAGTTTCTCTACAGGAAAGAAGTTTCCTCCCGACTCGTAATCTTCTGATATCAAAGTTCTTAGAGACGTAGCATTGGACAGTATCCCTGATGCTTGCTGCTGACGTACTACATCTGTGAGGGAAGACCAGAACACCCCGCCGAAACTGTTCATATATTCCGGAGCGAGGGCCGGGCTGTATTCGTGGCCGACCGGCGGAAGCTGTGCGGAGTCGCCAATCATCACCAGACGGCAGCCGTTGCCGTTTCTGACAAATGTAATCAGGTCTTCGAGCAGATTGCCCGTGCCGAAAAGCGCAGTAGAATTCTGCCCGGAATTGTCAATGCCCACAAGTGACACCTCATCCACGACGAACAACGTGTCTTTCGCCTTGTTCGGGGCCAATGAGAACTGTCCGAAGCCGTCAGATCCGACTGAACGCTGCCTGTAAATCTGTTTGTGGACCGTATGAGCAGGGCGCCCGGCATATCTGGAAAGCACTTTCGCGGACCGCCCCGTCGGAGCCAGAAGCACAGTAGGGATGCTCAGTTCTGTCAATGCAGCGATTACGGCCGAGATTGCCGTAGTCTTTCCGGTACCTGCATAACCATTGAGTATCAATATGTCACCGTCATCTCCGGTAAGAAATTCGGCCATCTGATGCAGGAACGTGTCCTGGGACTCAGTCGGCTCGTACTGGAAATGTCCAAGAAACTTGTCGTATAGAAAATCAGCCTGCCCCATTACTTGTTCCTCCTGGAAAAGGCCATCGCAACTACTGCAAGTATCGGGTAGATTTCAACACGGCCGAGGAACATATCGACAACGAAAATGAATTTGGCCATCACCGGAGCCGAATTGAAACTGCCCAATGTTCCCCAGTCTCCCAATGCGGGGCCGACATTGCTCAGAGCGGAGATGCAGGCGGCCACCGATGCGTCTATAGTCACGCCGGAGACAATGGACAATGCCACAGAGATAGCTATTGTCACGAAATACAACGCTATATAGACAAGATGCGGATAGACTTCTTCATTGGTGAGAATATGGTTTCCGACATGGACCTGGTTTATGGAAGCCGGATGCAGCGCCTTCTTTACCTGCTGGCCTATGGTCTTAAGCATCAGATAGATACGGTCCGCCTTCACACCTCCTGTGGTGGATCCCGCCATTCCGCAAGGAACTGAAATGATGACCATCAGCACGGCTGCGAACGCCGGCCACGTATTGTTGTCGGATATCGCAAATCCGGTCGTGGAAGTAGAGCTCACAACGTGGAAGATTCCGTTCATGATAGAGTCTCCCCAAGAGAATTCAGATCCCTTCATTTTCAATGATATAGCCATCATCACTGAGGCTATCACTATCATCAGTGCGTAGAATTTCAGCACGGGATTCTTTAGCGGCTTGAGGCTGCGTGTAGCGAATACGACAAATATGAGTCCGAAATGGACAGAAGCCAAGAACATAAAGACTATGGTGATTATGTTTATGGCATTGGAATCAAAGGAGGCGATAGACAGGTTCTTGGTGCTGAATCCTCCTGTTGACGCCACGCTGAAGGCATGGTTAATGGCATCAAAGGCAGACATTCCGGCCAGCCAGTAGCAGAGAAACGCAGATACGGTAATTCCCAGATATACGGCAGCAAATACCCATACGGTCTTGTTCGTACGTGTCCGGTAACCTTCTTTGGAGAGCGAAGACACCTCCATATTGGTCAGCCTGAGCCTCATCGGACTGGAGGACGGTATAATCAGCAGCAGGAACACCACGACTCCCAAGCCGCCGATGAAATGCGTGGACGAGCGCCAGAACAGCAGGCTGTCAGGCAACTGTTCCACATCTGTCAATATGGTGGCTCCGGTGGTGGTATAACCGGATACCGCTTCGAAAAGTGCGTTTATTACCGAGAACGGGCCGCCCCAGAGAAGGTAAGGCAACATTCCGAAGACGAAGGACAGCAGCCATGACAACACGATGATCATATAACCGTCCTTCAGGGTAATGTTGGAGGATTTGCGGACGAAGATGAACGGGAACACACCCACAATGAAGGTAATCGTGAAACTGATTATCATCGCGGCCAATGCGCTGTCGTTTCCTTCTGCCAATGAAACCAATATGGACAGAAACATAAAGAACGCACTGGCAAGCAGCGCGAACCCGACGTTTCTGGATATGACTTTAAGGTTCATCAGGCCTGTTCCTCCTTGTTTTTCTCAATGGAATCACGTAGCATCTTCAGTCTCTTGCGGAGCTGCATGTTCTCGCCCGCCATCTCTGTTATGCCGTCATTGAGCTCGGAAAGTTGGTCGTCTCCTTCGAATTCGTAGGAGTATTTGCTCCCGAACGAACGGTAATTTTTCAGCCCCGTGAGCATCCTGTATATTGGGTTCACATAATAAGCCATCAGGAAGAACAGCAGCAGTACCACGAGCAGAAGTCCTACTGCCACGGCTACAGCTCCTGGGATAATGCTCCTGTAGAAGCCTCTTTCGAATGTCGCGGAATTCTTCTGAAGTTCATTGTAAATGGCTGTGTTTAAGATGTTTATATCGGAACGCAACCTGTTGTATTTAGGCTGCAGCCTGTCGAAATACCACTCCCGCGCATTGATGAAATCAGAGAGTATGGCATGCTTCAACTCCAATGAGGTAAGCATATACGCCGAATAGGAATAGAGCACGGAGTCAGCCAACGGAAGCATTTTTTCCGAGGTCAATGAGGCCTTGAGGCTGTCGCAATGGTCAATGAAGTCGTTCTGTCTGAGTTCAGGCAGATGATTTTCGGAATTGTCGCCGATTATGGCAAGGATGCCGAGATTGTAGGAGTTCGCCGCATCAGCAAGTTTCTGGGCAGCATTGATGCTACCGATATTGGCGGCAATCAGGTCTGAGACATAGCTGCTCATCCTGCTGTATTCCATTATTGAGATGAAGCTCGAGACAAGCAGAATCACGGCTATGGAACTGAGGCTCAGGACGAGCTTCATTTTCATAGTCAGTTTGAATTCACGTATCCGTGTCCGCAGTTTTCTGAGAATTGTCATAAACACAAATTTTGACCGTGCAGGAAACTGTTTTGGCGACAATTTCTGAGCACCGTCCATTCAATCTGCGAATATAGCAAATTTTCAGATTAATTCGAGCCGAAGATGTATGCGGAATTGTATTTGCGGACAAGACTCTTCAGACGGGCCTTAGCCTTGATCTGCATCGGTACGCCGACCAGTGTGCATGGAGCCATCACTGCCACAGCCGCCACTGTCCCCAATACAAGCAACGCCGCCGCTTCCCGATTATCAGTGGAGTATTCTGTCAATACCAATGCCCCTGTTGCTGAGAGCAATGCGCCTCCGGCTCCAAATGAGAGGACCTTCCGTCCGGAGCTGAAGACTTTCACATTCTTCTTGTACACGACTACATCAGCCGGTGAAAAATACAGCCCTGCATCGGAAATGCTTATCGGCTGGTTGTCAGATGTAAA